>Ga0194133_10002215_pt1 | contig 30817 bp, 30 predicted proteins | sample TA2KigOf40mmetaG_FD_155448 | JGI IMG/M metagenome (GOLD analysis project Ga0194133, IMG submission 155448) | Freshwater microbial communities from Lake Tanganyika, Tanzania - TA2015055 Kigoma Offshore 40m | ecosystem: Environmental > Aquatic > Freshwater > Lake | place: Tanzania: Lake... | reverse complement strand
CTGAAGGATAACCATGAAAAAATCGTTGCTGATCGCTTCCCTGCTGGCACTGGCATTGGCCGCTTGCGGCAAAAAAGAGGAAGCCGCTCCGCCGGCACCTGCTGAAGCACCTAAGGCAGAGGCTCCAGCCGATGAGGCACCGAAGGCTGATGCACCGGCTGCTGAAGCACCGAAAGCTGACGCACCTGCAGCAGAAGAGAAGAAGTAATTTTTCTTTGCTGACGAACACGCCGATCTGTCGGTGTGTCGACAAAAAAGCCGCTTCACAGCGGCTTTTTTGTTTTCTGGCCCCCGTCCTGAAATACCTTGACACTTTTGGGAGTTGGGCAATGTTGGTCGCTGACCCTTACCGAGCATCCCTGCTGCTCGCTCAGACCGAGCTCAGGGTTTCAGGCGGCACCACCGGGTGCACAATTAATCCACTCTGAGCCGCTGTGCTGGTCTGCGACCCACAACGCAATATCGGTCTCCGCGATCTCAAGTTCAATAGCCGCTCGCGCGAGGTCTGGGCTGTTATTTCGCTGCGAGAGATGTGCGGCAATCAGGGTATGCAGGTGTGTCTTGTCCAATTCGCGAAGAATGCCGGCTGCAGCGTCGTTAGATAAATGACCGAAAGGCCCGGAGATCCGCGACTTCAACCACGCGGGGTAGGCAGATCGTGCCAGCATCTCTGAGTCGTGATTGAACTCCAGCAGCAGCGCATGACAGCCAGCCAGTGCCGATATCAGGTGCTGGGTGGCATGGCCTACGTCGGTCAGCACGCCAAGCTTGTGGCGCCCGTCCGAGATCGTGTACTGCACGGGCTCGCGCGCATCATGCGGTACGGTGTACGGATTAATCTCCAGATCGCCGATCGCAAATCGGTACCCATCACGGCAAAGATGTACCTCGACACCCAGCGCCTCATCAGGGGACGCGCTCTCGAAGCTGCCATGGGTCAACCACACAGGCAACTTGAACTGCCGCGCGACTTGAAAGACGCCACCCAAGTGATCAGAGTGCTCATGCGTGACAATAATGCCAGCGAGCTGTTCGGCAGACATTGCCAAGCGGCTTAAACGACGATTCAGTTCTCGCGGTCCGAATCCGCAGTCGAGGATGATATGCGTCGCAGTAGTATCCGCTGAGGCAGAAATCAGCAGCGCGTTACCTTCGCTACCGCTGCCAAGACTGGCAAATCTCACGCCCCGCCCCGAGGCTTCGGGTCGGGCATGATCTACTTCAGTTGCTCGTTGAGCAGTGCAAGAATGCGCTTGGCGTTGGCATCGCCAGCAGTGGCGCCCTTGTCGGTCTGCACCGCGACCTTGCTATTAGCTTCGTCGCCTTCCACACGAATCTGATAGCGCAGCGCATCTTTCTTGCCGTTCTTCGAGCTGAACATACGCGCAAAGAAACCTGGCTCCGATTTGTTCTTGGCCTCGTCGCCCTGATCAACATAGCGCACAAAATACAAGCCGCGCGCGCGATCACGGTCTTCGACAGTGAAACCAACCCGGTCGAGCGCGAGGCCGACGCGGCGCCAGGCCCGATCAAACCCCTCATCGACTTCGACCTGGGTGGCGTCCTTCGACAAACGCGCACGCTGCGTCGAGGCCGGTTTGGCGTCCTTCACTGCAGCGGCAGCGGTCTTCGGATCGCTACCCAACGCCGTCATCAGGCGACGCAAAAACTCAGCTTCAAGTTCAGGGTCGGAGGGTCGTGCAGTCCAAACGGTTGATTGGCTAAGTGCCTGGCCTGTGACTTTTTCTTCCGCGCCACGGTGACTAATATAGACCTCGGTACCGCCATCGGCCCGACGCTCGAGCCGGGTACGGAACTTATCGCGCTCACCGGTTGAATACAGCGAATCGAATACTTTGCCGATGGTGTTTCGAATAAAGTCTTGTGGAATTTTGGCGCGGTTCTCAGCCCAATCCGTCTCCATCACGCCGGCCTGTGGGTTCTCGATGGCTACCAGAAAACCACTCTCCTGCCAAAAATCCTTGATCTTTGGCCACAACAGGTCAGGCGCCTCTTTGGCGACCAGCCAGCGTTGCTTGCCATCGCGCTCGATGCGCATGCCCGACACCACCGCAGGTGCCACCGAGCCATCGGGTACCGCCGCAGCGGTCGATTTACCTGTAGCGCCAGGTTGACGCGCGCTATATTCGGATGCAGTCGCGGTACCACGGGCATTTTCGGCGTTGTAGACATTGCTGCCGCGCGGCGCGCTCAGGTCAGGTGGCACTTCAAGTTTGTTTTTATTGCCGGATTTTGCAGCACTCTTGTAATCGATTTTTTCCGGCTCGAGCATCTCGCTCACGCTGCTGCAGCCCGCGATCATCACGATCAGGCACGACAAAACCCCGTGCGCGCAAAATCTCCGAGGAGTCATTACATGGTTCATTTCTATAGCAGAGAAAAAATTCAGTGGAATCAAGTCAGTGCAAAACGCCTGACTCACGCAGTGCATGGCGCAGCAATTCGTGGCTGCCTGCACCCAAGGTCACGAGCGGCAAGCGAATACCGGCTTGGATTTTTCCCATCTGTTGCAGTGCCCATTTCACCGGTACCGGGTTGGGCTCGACGAACAATTTGTTATGCAATGGGGCCAGTTTGTCATTGATTGCAACTGCCTCTGCGACGCGCCCTGCCATCGCAGCAACACACAGCTCGTGCATTGCGCGAGGTGCAACGTTCGCAGTGACAGAGATATTGCCTCGACCACCACAGAACATCAGCGCCATCGCAGTGGCGTCATCTCCCGAGTACACTGCGAAAGACTTCGGCACAGCACGTAAAAGCTCGGTACCGCGAGCAATGTTACCGGTGGCATCCTTCACACCGACAATCCCGGGCACCGAGGCCAATCGCACGATCGTATCGTTACTCATGTCTGCAACCGTGCGACCCGGTACGTTATAGAGAATCACGGGCAAGTCAACAGCTTCCGCAATACGCGTGAAATGTTGTGCCATACCTTCCTGGGTTGGGCGGTTGTAATACGGCACCACCTGCAACGATGCATCGACACCGGCTTGTTTGGCAAATTCTGTCAGCTCGATCGCCTCGGCCGTTGAGTTTCCACCCGTACCTGCAATCACCGGAATTCGACCAGCAACATGCTGAGCTGCGACACGAACCAACTCGCAATGCTCTTCTACCGTCACAGTAGGCGACTCACCAGTCGTACCAACAATCACAACACCATCAGTGCCCTCGGCAATATGCCAATCGAGCAGCGCCCTCAAACCTTCAAAATCGAGGCTGCCGTCCTCAAACATAGGCGTGACAATGGCGACAATGCTGCCTTGGATCATGGTGGGATTACCGCAGAGAAGCAAAAGTTGAATTGTATCGGATCAGTACTGCCCGGGGTCGGATAATCAGGTATCAAAGTGCAACATCACCCGGCGCTACCTCCGGACGTGCGTCAGCGGGTGAACCAGGACCGGCGCGACGCGCGCAGATTCGTTGAATCAATGCAGGCTTTGGGCTGTCAACATAACCATCCTCAAACGCAATGACGTGCCAGCCGCCGGAGTCGAGTACCAGCTTAATCAGTTCGCCCGGCGCCAATAAAAAATCCGGGTTAGCGGGCTTGCCAAATTGTCCATTCCCTTGCGCAAAGGTTTCATAAATCAGTACACCACCGGCCGCTACCGATGCCAGCAGCGGCGCCATCAATGGTCGGTGCAGGTAATTGGTCACCACCACACCGCTGTAGCTTGATGGTGCTAACGGCCAATCGGCTTGGCTTGCTGCGTCTGGCTGTTCAAGATCGAATTCGCGCGTCTGTATTCCCTCGCCAAGCAGTGTGCTGATCACCGCAGCGTCTCGATCGACTGCCAACACGTTATACCCCAGTGCGGCAAGCAAGCGCGCATGCCGCCCGCTTCCACACGCAAGATCCAACACCAGGCCTTGGGGTATGCGAGACGCGAAACGACTCACCCAAGCGGAAGCCTCAGTTGAGCATTGCGCCATCAGGTATACGACAAGCCCATCTCTTCGCGCACATCGCGCATGGTTTCTTGCGCCAACTTGCGCGCCTGATCACAACCATCAGCGACGATCGCGCGTACCAGTGATGGATCATTCAGGTACTGTTGCGCACGCTCGCGCATTGGCTCCTGCTCTTTCAGGATGCCATCAATGACAGGTTGCTTGCACTCGATGCAACCAATCCCCGCAGTTTTACAACCCTGCACAACCCAGTCTTGCGTACTGTGGTCGGAGTACACCTGATGGAACATCCAAACCGGACATTTATCCGGATTACCCGGGTCAGTGCGCCGTACGCGCGCCGGATCGGTGGGCATGGTTCGAATTTTTTTGGTGATGGTATCGCTGTCGTCGCGCAGCGCAATCGTATTGCCATAGCTCTTGGACATTTTTTGACCATCGAGTCCGGGCAAGCGCGAGGCCTCAGTCAGCAGCGCCTGCGGCTCCACCAAAATCAATTTGCGACTCCCTTCAAGATAACCAAACAAACGCTCGCGATCGATCATGGAAAGATTTTGCGCATCATCGAGCATCGCCTTGGCTTGTGCCAGTGCATCGTCATCGCCTTTTTCCTGAAACTCTGATCGCAACTCGTTGTATAGCTTGGCGCGTTTGGCGCCTAATTTCTTGACCGCCTCTTGCGCTTTCTGTTCGAAGTCTTTTTCTCGGCCGTACAGGTAATTAAAACGTCGCGCGATTTCGCGCATCATTTCAATGTGTGGTACCTGATCTTCACCCACAGGCACCATGCTGGCCCGGTAAATCAATACGTCGGCAGCTTGCAACAAGGGGTAGCCCAGAAATCCATACGTCGCCAGATCGCGATCGGTCAGTTTCTCTTGCTGGTCTTTATAGGTGGGCACGCGCTCGAGCCAACCCAGTGGCGTTGACATCGACAAGAGCAGATGCAATTCAGCGTGCTCGGGTACTTTTGATTGAATGAAAATCGTGGCTTGCGAGGGATCGATGCCCGCCGCTAACCAATCAATCACCATATCCCACGTGCTACTCTCGATGATGGATGGGTCGTCGTAATGCGTGGTGAGTGCGTGCCAATCAGCGACAAAGAACAAACAAGGATGCTCGGATTGCAGCCGCACCCAATTCTTCAGTGCGCCATGGTAGTGGCCAAGGTGCATCGCACCGGTAGGGCGCATGCCGGAGACAACACGGTCTGGATACATGATGGAGTCAGGTGACGAGAAATTTTAGGGGAGCAACCAGCACCGAGAGCAAGCTATTCGCGGCAGCCACTACCGGGATCATCCAGAACTTCAGCAGGTTGAGCATGGCAAGCGCCAGCACGATGAAAAATCCGTAGGGCTCAAGCCGGGAAAACTTGAATGCATACGGCATCGGCAGCAAGCTGGTCAGGATGCGTCCGCCATCCAGCGGCGGCAATGGAAACAAGTTGAACGCAAACAGCACAAGGTTCACCACGATGCCGGCCTCGGCAACGCGAAAAAAGTATTCTTCCTGCAAAGATGCACCGTAAAGTACGAAATAGAGAATCATCCAGCCGAGCGCCATCACCAGGTTGGCTGCGGGGCCGGCCAGTGCAACCCACAGCATGTCACGCTTGGGATGATTCAGGCGCGCGAAATCAACCGGTACCGGCTTGGCATACCCAAAAATAAACGGGCTCTGAACCAGTGCAAGCACCAGCGGTAGTGCGATGGTGCCGATGGGGTCGATGTGCTTGGCCGGATTCAGACTCATGCGGCCTTGCGAGTACGCTGTCAAGTCGCCGAAAAACCGAGCAGCATAGGCATGTGCTGCCTCGTGTAGCGTGATCGCGAACAGAATCGGCAATGCATAGACGGCAATCGTCTGGACTGTGTCACTCATCCGCGAGATTCTAGCAGAGCGAACCCGCGATTCGGCTTACCCCTACTCGACTGAGCATTAACCAAACAGCGATACATCGCCTCGTCCTCGCCTCAAAACAGCAGGTGCCTCGCCGGTCAAATCAACGACAGTAGTGGGCTCCAAGCTACAACTACCGCCATCAATCACCAGTTCGACCTGACGCTGCAAGGTTTCTCGAATCTCATCCGGATCATTCAGGGGCATATCACTACCGGCTGGAATCAGCGTGGTGCCAATCAATGCCTGCTGCAACTCGCCGAGTAGCGATTGCGCGATGGTGTTCTCGGGGACGCGTAGCCCGATGGTCTTACGCGAGGGATGCGACAGCCGACGCGGCACTTCGCGCGTCGCCTCAAGAATGAAAGTAAACGGACCCGGTGTTGCTGCTTTCAACAAACGATACTGCTTGTTATCGACCCGAGCATAGTTGGCTATCTCCGACAAGTCGCGACAAAGCAAAGTCAGATGGTGCTTTTCATCCACACCGCGAATACACCGCAGCTTATCGACAGCCGCCTTGTCGTCGAGGCGGCATACCAATGCGTAACTGGAATCCGTTGGCAAAGCAACGATACCGCCGGCGTCGATAATCTCCACTGCCTGCCGTATCAGTCTGGGTTGCGGGTTATCCGGGTGGATATGAAAGTATTGGGTCATAAGAACAAAACAAAAGCGACAGCCTAACAGGCTGTCGCTTCAAGTTACTGATACAGACGGATACAGACGGAATTAGCCGCGCTGCAGTGCTGCGATACGCTCCGCCAAAGGCGGATGAGTGGAAAACAACTCAAAAAAACCTGTCGAGTGGTTGATACCCATCGCAGCGACTGACTGCGGTAACGAAGCTTCATGCAAGGTACTGAGTCGATGTAGCGCGTTGATCATCGGCTGACGGTTACCCATCAGTTGCGCGGCGCCAGCGTCGGCACGAAACTCTCGCTGACGCGAAAACCAGGCGACGATCATCGACGCCAGCAGGCCGAATACAATCTGGCAAACGATCACTGTCACCATGTAGCCCACGCCACCAGTACTCTCGTCATTGCGCGAGAGCGCGCGATCAACCACATAACCAACGATACGGGACAGGAAGACCACAAAGGTGTTGGTGACACCCTGTATCAAGGTCATTGTCACCATATCGCCATTGGCGATATGAGCAACTTCATGCCCCAGCACGGCCTCAACTTCGTCGCGGGTCATGTTCATCAGCAGACCTGTTGACACCGCAACCAAGGCCTCATTTCGGAAAGCACCCGTCGCAAAAGCATTCGGCTCGCCCTCGTACACCGCTACCTCAGGCATACCAATGCCGGCGCGGTCAGCCAGCCGGCGAACCGTATCGAGCAGCCAACGCTCGGTTTCGTTTTGCGGGTGCACGATAACGGTGGCGCCAGTGCTCCACTTCGCCATCGGTTTGCTGATCAGCAGCGAGAAAATCGCACCGGTAAAACCAACCACCAGCGAGAACACTAGCAAGCTACCGACGTTCAGGCCCTGAGCGGTGAGGAAACGATCGACACCCAACACGGATAGCACGATCGACATCACCGCGATCACGGCAATGTTGGTCAATACAAACAAGAAAATTCGTTTCATGGAATCGTCTCCAAAGAAGACACGGCAAAAACACGCGAATTATGTGCGCGCCCAACCTGATGTGGCGACGCCTCAACCGAAATTCAACTCAGCTAAAGCCGAAGTTTTTTTGCGGCCAACACAGAAAATTACTCACCAATCATGCCAAACCGGCTTCAGGTCTGCTGGTAGTGGCGGCAGCGACCCGAGGTCGGCACCTGATTCGGTCGTACCGTGAAAATCTGACCCTCGCGAAGCAAGCAGCCCGGTGCGACGCGCGACCCGAGCGTAGTTATCGTACTCTTGCGGCGTGTGGCTGCCAGTGACTACTTCGATACCCTCACCGCCCAGATCACGAAACGCCTCGATCAAGGCGTCGCATTGCAATTCAGACAAGCCGTAGCGTGCCGGATGGGCAATCACGGCGCGCCCACCAGCGCCACGGATCCAGCCTACTGCCTGCTCTAGCGTACCCCAGCGATGCGGGACAAAGCCGGGCTTGCCCTCAACAAGGTAGTGTTTGAAGACTTCCGATACCGTGGGCTTGACGCCGCTCTCGACCAGAAACCGGGCGAAATGGGTGCGTCCGAGCATCTCCGGATTGTCCGCGTGCTTCATGGCGCCCTCGAAAGCACCCGCGATGCCCACTCGCGCCAAGGACTCGGCTATCTCGCGGCCGCGACGCTCGCGCCCACCCCGCACCGAGCCTAGACCTGCACGCAGTTCCGCGTTGTGCTCGTCAACACCCAGGCCAACGATGTGTACCGTTTTGCCAGACCAGGTGATGGAAATCTCGACGCCCGCCATGAACCGGAGGCCGACTGCCGCGGCCGCGCTTCGGGCCTCGGCAATACCGTCCAGCTCGTCATGATCGGTTAAAGCCCACAAATCAACACCGTTGGCTTTGGCACGCTGCGCCAGCGCGGCGGGCGTGAGCGTGCCGTCCGACACAATCGAGTGACAGTGCAGATCGGCGTTCAACATGGGGAAACTCGGGGGAGATATGCTGCGTTCAAGGCGTGATTGTACGCCCGCGCGCGAATCGCCGTACGGCGCTAATCAATCTAGGAAACCCTCGATCAAGCGCGCCAGCGCCTCCGGCTGGTCATGATGCAGCATATGGCCGGTATCTTTGATCAGTGCCGCCGTCACATGGGGAATGACCTGCATGCGGCGGTCGATCTCGACGCGCATTTCGTCTTTGGGCCCCATCCAGCGCCACACCTCGGTGTGCTCAGCCTCCACCCATAGCACCGGTGCAGTAATCTGCTGCCAGCAAGCCAGCACCTCTTCCGTACGGTACAAATTGGCGCTGACGATCTTGTGCTTGGGGTCGCCTTGTACATGCCATTCGCCCTGTTGATCTGCCGCCGCCCAGTGCTGCGACAAAAATTCGGCGCGCTCAGAGGTTAATCGCGGGTTGTTTTTTCGAAGCCGTTGTACGACGGCTTCGCGGCTCGGATAGCTACGCATGGTCGGGGGTTCGCGCAACTCGTCAAGCCATTTTGAGTAGCGATTCGGCGCCTGCGCCGGCACGGCGTTGGCGAGGCCAAAGCCTTCCAGATTGATCAGCTTGGCGACGCGGTGTGGCCGTATCCCTGCGTAGAGGGTGGCGACGTTGCCACCCATGCTGTGCCCGATTAACTGTACCGGCTGATCCGGTGAGATCGCCTCTAGCAGCGCATCCAGGTCACCGAGATAATCGGGAAACCAGTAGCAATCCGATGCAACGCGATCCGATAACCCGAAACCACGCCAATCCAGCGCAATTACGTGCCAGTCACGCGTGAAGCAATCGACCACGAATTGAAATGAGGCGGAAACATCCATCCAGCCATGCAGCATGAACAGCTTGGGCGCGTGCTCGCTACCCCAATGCCGAACATGCATTTGCATGCCACGCAGTGACAAAAAATCGGATCGTGAAGGTGTGTACGGGGTGGGCATCGGAGAGCAGTTGCGAGCGGAATTGCCAGTACCACTGGCTAGGGCTAGCATCTCGCTGTCGAATTATAGGCGACACCCTGAGGACACCCGATGCAAACGATCGATCACTACCCAGCGCTTTACCAATCATTTCGTTGGCTGGTGCCCGAGACTTGCAATATCGCCGAGCTGTGCTGCGGACGCTGGGCCAGGCACCCAGAGCACGCCGAACGCGCCGCGATTGTGGTCGATGACTCTACCCACGGCAATCGCGCCATGAGCTACGCCGAGCTGCAACGCGACGCGAACCGCCTCAGTCATGTGCTGCGCTCGCTCGGCGTGGAGGCTGGAACGCGTGTTGCGATCGTTCTGCCGCAGCGACCGGAAGTCGCAGTTGCACATATCAGTTGCCAACAACTCGGCGCAATCGCCATGCCATTGTCTGTGCTGTTCGGCCCGGAGGCTATTACGTATCGGCTTCAAGATAGCGAGGCCATGGTGGCCATCGTTGACGGGAACGCGATTGAGACTATCGATGCAGTGCGAGCACAGTGCCCCGCGCTTCAGCATGTGATCGCGCTAGATCAGCGGCGTGATGACTTGATCGCTTGGGAGCAAGCACTTGAAGATGAGCCAACGAGTTTTGAGCCGGTGACCACCGATGCTAACGATGCAGCGATTCTGATTTATACCAGTGGTACGACCGGCTCACCTAAGGGCGCATTGATTCCGCAAGCGGCATTGATCGGCAACCTACCCGGCTTCGTTGCCTCGCAAAACTGGTTTCCACAAACAGGTGATGTGTTCTGGTCGCCGGCCGACTGGGCCTGGACCGGTGGCCTGATGGATGCCTTATTACCTACGCTGTACTTCGGTCAAACCATCATTGCGAGCCGCGCGCGTTTCACCCCCGAACATGCTTTCGAATTGATGCAGAGACACAAGGTCACCAATACGTTTCTCTTTCCCACTGCATTGAAAATGATGATGAAAGCGGTGCCGCACCCGCAGCAGCACTATCAGCTCAAGCTGCGCGCCATCATGAGCGCTGGCGAAGCAGTTGGCGACGCCGTGTTTCAGTGGACGCAAGAAGCGCTCGGCGTCACAGTGAATGAAATGTTCGGGCAGACCGAGGCAAACTATTTAGTGGGTAACTGCGCGATGTATTGGCCAGCACGTGCGGGCAGCATGGGTAAGCCGTACCCCGGCCATCGCATCGCCGTGTTAGACGAAGCAGGTCGAGTACTCGGACCAGGACAACTAGGAGAAATCGGCCTGCACCGCTGTGATATCCATGGCCATCCCGATCCGGTGATCTTCAACGGCTACTGGCGACGCGACGACGCAAGCCAAGGCAAGTACCGCGGTGACTGGCTGATGACCGGCGATTTAGCGGAGATGGATAGCGATGGTTATCTTTGGTATCGCGGTCGCGCTGATGACATGTTCAAGGCAGCGGGCTATCGAATTGGGCCATCAGAGATAGAAAATTGCCTTGTAAAACACCCGTCGGTAGCGAACGCTGCGGTCGTGCCCAAACCAGACGCAGAGCGCGGCAATTTAGTAAAGGCATTCGTCGTACTGACACCTGAAACCGTACGCGGTGAACAGCAAGATATGGAACTCATCCGAGCACTGCAGCAGTATGTGCGTGGTCAACTGGCGCCTTATGAGTATCCGAGAGAAATCGAATTTGTTGATGCGCTACCGATGACCACCACCGGCAAGATACAGCGCAAGGTACTCAGAATGCTTGAGCTCGACCGCGCAAGCAGCAACAATCAAATTCCCTGAGGAAGGCAAATATGCGTTGCACCAGTAACATCAGCAGGCTGCAAAGCAGCTTTAACAGATCGAAACCACGCAGCACACACTGACTGGATGAAGCTCCATCACGCTACCCGCTACTCTACGAGTTTGTTGAGTTGATCTGCATCGAAACGATCAGTAGAGGGCACCTCCTCCACCGCGATGCCGGCGGCTTTGAGCGCCGCGACGATTTTAAGCTGCTGCATTTCCTGCGAGGCCGCATTATCGATCAGGCCGTGCAAAGCTTTCGAGAGCGGATCATCCCCATTGGGCGTCAAGCCATATGCCGCAAACATTCGCGCGGCGGCATCATCTCGCTCGCCGGCTTGTTTCTCGATAACGCGGGCGGGGTTGCCAATCGCTGTTGCACCTGCAGGCACGGTTTTGACCACCACAGCGTTTGACCCGACTTTGGCGCCCTCGCCGACGGTGAACCCACCGAGTACTTGCGCACCCGCACCAATAATCACGCCACGCTCGAGAGTTGGATGACGTTTGCTGCCTTTGCTGAGGGATGTGCCACCCAAGGTCACGCCTTGATAGATGGTGCAGTCATCACCAATCTCTGCGGTCTCACCAATCACCACGCCAAAGCCATGATCGATGAACACCCGACGGCCGATGGTGGCCCCGGGATGAATCTCGATACCCGTCAGTCCACGTGAAATGTGTGAGATGAAGCGACCCAACCACTTGAGCCCCATACGCCAGCAGGCATTGGCCCAGCGGTGCATGATGATGGCGTGCAATCCAGGGTAGCAAGTCAGCACCTCCCAGCGACTACGCGCTGCGGGATCGCGCTGAATGATGCTGTTGATATCTTCACTGATACGGCTGAACATGAAATAGCTCCGGGGCAGATCTGCTGATTTTACCCAGCCGCAGCGCGCATGCGCTGCCGACGCGCCTCATAAAGACACACGCCAGACGCTACCGACACATTCAAACTCTCGACTGAACCCATCATCGGCAGGCTGACCAAACGGTCGCAGTACTCGCGTGTCAGGCGGCGCATGCCCTCCCCCTCAGAACCCATGACGAACGCAGTACCGCCGGTGTAATCCACATCGAACAGGCTTTGCTCAGCGTCGTCCGTCGTGCCCGTGAGCCAGATATCGCGCTCTTGCAACTCGCGCATGGTACGCGCCAAATTCGTGACCGTGATGTACGGCACGGTATCGGCAGCGCCACTGGCCACTTTGCTTGCGGTGGTATTCAACCCCACCGCCCTGTCTTTGGGTGCAATGACCGCGTGCGCGCCTGCACCGTCGGCAACTCGCAGACACGCCCCGAGATTATGTGGATCAGTGACACCATCAAGCAGGAGCAGCAAGGGTGGGCCCTGAATCAGATCCAGTAGCTCAGCCAGATTACGTGCAAGTGAAACCTCTGCAGCGCGCGCCACCACGCCTTGATGACGCCGCGTACCCACCATGGCGTCGAGGCGCTGATCATCGACTTGTATCACGCGTACATTCGCAGCTTTTGCCGCACGCAGCAGATCACCCATGCGACGGTCATGGCGCGAAGCATCGACATAAATCTCTTCGACGGTAGAGGCTTCAAGCCGCAGCCGTGCTGTCGCCGCATGAAATCCGAAGATGAATTTTGTTTTCAAGTGTCTTTACTTCCGCTTTTTACGAGCCGCACGAGAGGGCCCACTACCCGCTTTTGCCTTTTTGGCGATCTTGCGCGCCTTCACGCTCTCCGGCTTGGCTGTAGCTGCTTTTTTTATCGCTTTCTTGGCTGATTTCTTTGCACCGAACAAACCACTCCGTCCTTGGTCAGCATCCGCACGTCGCGATTCTTTCTTGATTTGCGTGTGAATATCCGACTGATGCACTAGGCGCAAATCAATCCGGCGCGCGTCCAGATCAACCCGACTCACTTGTACCGTGACGCGATCAGTCAGCTGGTAGCGGATACCGGTACGCTGGCCTCGTAGCTCATGTCTTGCTTCGTCATACTGGAAAAAGTCAGCGCCAAGGTCTGTGACATGCACCATGCCCTCAATGTACAGTGCATCGAGCTGCACAAAGATACCAAACGAGGCAACGCCCGAAATAGTCCCGGTAAATTCTTCACCGAGTTTGTCGCGAATAAAGTAGCACTTGAGCCAGGCCTCGACATCACGCGACGCCTCATCTGCACGGCGCTCGTTTGCTGAGCAATGAATCCCAAGCGACTCCCAGATCGCCAGATCGCCCTCGGCACGTTTCTTTTCATTGGCGCGATCACGTGCCATTAATTTGCGCGCAGTCGGCGAGAGATTGGTATTGAGCACCTCGGTTTCTATACCCGCGGGGTGATAACGCTTGCGCTGCAAAATCGCCTTGATCGCCCGATGCGTCAGTAAATCAGGGTAGCGTCGAATCGGGCTGGTGAAGTGTGCATAGGCTTGATACGACAAACCAAAATGACCAATATTTTCCGGACTGTAGACCGCCTGCTGCATTGATCTCAGCAACATGGTTTGCAGCAGCACCGCATCGGGGCGACCATGAATTTTTTCCATCAACTCGGCGTAATCGGCCGCAGCCGGCGAGTTACCGCCACCGAGCGACAACCCCAGTTGCTTGAGGAAGGTCCGCAGCTGATTCAGCTTCTCTTCGGTTGGACCGGCATGAATACGGTACAGCGCCGGATGCTGATGGCGATGCACGAAATCTGCTGCACATACATTGGCGGCGAGCATGCACTCTTCAATCACCCGATGTGCATCATTGCGTGTGCGCGGCAAAATCTTCTCGATTTTGCCGGCACTATTCACCACGATGTAGGTCTCGGTGGTTTCAAAGTCCATCGCACCGCGCTCCTTGCGCGCCGCCAACAGTACCTGAAACAATCCATACAAGTTCTGCAGATGCGGCAGTAGTGGCGCGCGACGCTGCGCCTTGGGTCCCCGCGTGTTAGCGAGAATCGCTGCCACCTCGGTGTAAGTGAGGCGCGCCGCTGAGTGAATCACTGCAGGGTAAAACTGATACCCATGGATTTCGCCATCGAGCTTTATCACAGCATCACACACTAGCGTCAGCCGATCAACCTCAGGGTTCAACGAGCACAGGCCGTTAGAGAGTTTTTCCGGCAGCATGGGAATGACACGCCGCGGGAAATATACCGAGGTACTACGCTCCAGCGCATCGACATCAAGCGCATCATTCGGTTTGACGTAGTGGCTCACATCAGCGATCGCTACGATCAACCGATAACCCTTGGCTCGACCGATTTTGCAGGGCTCGCAATACACTGCATCATCGAAGTCTCGCGCATCTTCACCATCGATGGTCACCAATGGCACATCGCGCAGATCAACCCGCGCGTCAAGATCACTCGCTCGCACGTCCGAGGGCAAAGCCGCTGCCAGCTTTTGAGCTGCTGCAGAAAACTCATGCGGGACGCCGTACTTGCGTACTGCGATCTCGATCTCCATTCCAGGATCATCGATCTCGCCAAGAACCTCTGTAATTTTCCCGACCGGTTGCGAGTAACGCGATGGCTGCTCGGTCAACTCCAAGCTGACGACTTGACCCGCTTTCGCTTTGCCGACTGGCCCCGCCAACACAATATCGTGGCTGATGCGTTTGTCTTCAGGCACCACCAACCAAACACCGTTCTCATTGACCAACCGTCCGATCACATGCGTATTGGCGCGGCTGACAACCTCAACAATGCTGCCTTCGGGGCGACCGCGGCGATCGATACCCGTAATGCGCACCTGCACACGATCGCCATGCAGTACCTTCTGCATCTCGCGTTCAGGCAGAAAAATATCTTCGCCATCATCGGGCAATAAAAATCCGTAGCCATCGCGATGTGCAGAGACTATGCCTTCGATGAAGCTTGAGGTGTTGGCAAGCTGCAGTCGACCACGTCGATCAGGCTTGATCTGCCCGTCACGCTCCATCGCCACCAAACGGCGCGTCAGTCCGTCAAGCTCGGCATCTTTGACGGCCAGCGATTTGGCGATTGCCGCAACAGTTTGCGGCTCGGTAGCGGTACGCAAAATGCCGAGAATGTCCTCCCGGCTGGGAATACTGTAGGGATAAGTGCTCAAAGAACGTGTGATCGGGTCGGTGAAGAGGCGACGCTAGTGTAACCGAGCGACTGGAGAACCACTTGCTCTGTGCTGCAATGCTGGCGTCAGGCGGTGCCAGTTTTTCAGTGGTATTGAACACGCGAAATGGTGTTCGAGAGCGTGGGTACGGTTGGAGCCAAAGCGGGGGTTTTAGGTGCGTTTTCGCGTGTAATTTTTGTGTAGTGCGCGGGTTAGACTAGGTGATTTTATGTAATTTTTGTGGATGCCTGCATGTCTAAGCCATTGATTACAGAGGGATTTGGAACGAAATCATAAGATTCGTGGTGCCCACGGAGGGACTCGAACCCCCACACCTTGCGGCACATGGACCTGAACCATGCACGTCTACCAATTCCGCCACGTGGGCCAAGGAAGCAGGATTATAGGGCCTCAGAGGGAAAAGTCAAATCAGGCGCCCCCAACAACGCCAGCGACACTTTGCTGAAGGCTTTAATTGGTGAAGGCTTTATTTTGTAGAAAGCCGATCCAACGAAATCTCGTCATACATCTCGAACGGCTGATGAATCCACGGATTATCCGGCAGGTATTCGACGTAGTAATCGGGGCGGGTGACCGAGCACGCTTTGTACCAAATAACGGCTGATCGAATCTCGGTGATATCTGGGCATGTCTGCTTGAGGTAGTTGGGCACCTGGGCCAGCGTCACGCCGGAATCCACCAAGTCATCGATCAACAGAACGCGGCCTGAGAGTGGCCCAGCGTTTGAAGTGATGCTGCTGGCAATCGCCAGGTCGCCACGCTGAGTACCGGCAGCTTCGCGGTAAGAACTGGTTGATAGAACCGATAACGGCACGCGAAACAAGCGCGAGAAAACATCACCAACCCGCAAACCACCCCGTGCCAAGCAAAGCGCATGATCAAACGTGTAGCCGGATTCATGAACGATGATAGCCAAGCGTTCGATCAGTGCATGATATTCATCCCAATCGACCCAGCGATGACCCGATTCGCCGGCCATCTTGCTTAAGCCAACGGCGCGTTAAATGGGTGCCGCAGTACGATGGTTTCGCGGCGATCTGGCCCAGTCGACACCATATCAACAGGCACACCGACTAATTCCTCGATGCGACTGATGTACGCGCGTGCCGCAGCGGGCAAAGCATCCATGCTGCTGACACCGACTGTGGGATTCTTCCAGCCGGGCATCTCTTCGTAGATAGGCTCGCACGCCGCAGCCTCTTCGGCACCGACCGGGAATACATCCACGGTCTGGCCGTTCAGCTTGTAACCGACACAGAGCTTGAGCGTATCCAAGCCATCCAATACGTCGAGCTTAGTCAGGCACATGCCCGATACACCATTGATTTGCACTGAGCGTCGCAGCAATGCGGCATCAAACCAACCGCAGCGCCGCGGACGCCCAGTGACCGTACCAAACTCGAAACCCAACTTGGCGAGGTGCTGCCCGATACCCGCATCGGTCGGCAGTTCGGATGGGAATGGTCCTGAGCCCACGCGTGTGGTGTAGGCCTTGGTAATACCCAACACATAGTGCAGCATATTCGGCCCGACGCCCGCACCTGCAGCGGCATTTCCCGCAACACAATTACTTGAGGTGACATACGGATACGTGCCGTGATCAACATCCAGCAGGCTGCCCTGCGCGCCTTCGAATAATAAATTGGCGCCGCCTTTATGCGCCGCATGCAATGCACTCGAAACATCAGTCACCATGGGCCGCAGTCGTGGCGCGGTAAATAGCGCATCATCGAAGGTTTTTTTGAAATCAATTGCTTCAGCCTTCAGGTAGTGCACTAGCACGTAGTTGTGATAATCAAGGTTCTCGCGCAGCTTCTCTTCGAATCTACGCTCATTCAACAAATCGGCGACGCGAATGGCACGACGCGCGACTTTATCTTCATACGCCGGGCCAATACCTTTGCCGGTGGTACCGATTTTGTTTGCACCCCGCGCCGCTTCACGCGCCGCATCAAGCGCCGTGTGATAAGGCAAGATCACGGGGCAAGCTTCTGAGACTTTGAGCCGAGAGGTCACCTCGACGCCGGAGGCCTCGAGCTTATCGATCTCGCGCAGCAGATCCGGGACGGACAGCACCACACCATTACCGATGTAACACGCCACGCCTGCACGCATAATCCCGGACGGGATCAATTGCAATGCTGTTTTCTGGCCACCAATCACCAACGTGTGACCGGCATTGTGGCCACCCTGAAAGCGCACCACGCCTTGCGAGTGATCGGTCAGCCAGTCGACGACTTTGCCCTTGCCCTCATCGCCCCACTGCGTGCCAATAACTACGACGTTTCTAGCCATGATGATTCTGTCTCTGGTAATTGCTGCGGTCAGCAAAGCGGCTTGATAATGAGTTTTCCGTTTTCTTCGACAATCTCGCGGTCGCAATCAAACTCTTGCGGGTCATGCGGGTGACCCGGAAGATGTTGAATCACGATCTCTCCTCGCTGACGTAACTGCGATATCAGTGTTTGCATGGCGGGATCCTGCCGCCACGGTGCGCTGATCGCAGGTAACGGTGATGTCACTGGCAACAAGCTCACGATCTCGCGTAAATCCATGGAAAAACCCGTCGCAGGTCGGGCGCGCCCAAAGGCCTCACCCACTTCGTCATAGCGCCCGCCGCGTGCCACTGCATTGGGCAAGCCCGGCACGTACACTGCGAACGTAACGCCGCTTTCATACTGATACCCGGACAAATCCGCCAGATCGATATTGATGCGGGCACCGCTCGCAGCACCAGCCAACTGCGCCAATTCTTCAAGCGCAGTACTGATCGTCGGTTTATTAGGCAGGCGCCGCTTGGCCTCATCCAGTACCTCGACACCACCTTGCAATGAGCTGAGCGCGAGGATTGCCTCACGCGTTGCGGTTGGGTAGCGCGCCACCAAGGCCTGGAGTGCGGGCATATCTTTGGAGCGTAGCAGTCCGATCAGCGATGCTCGCTCACGTGCCGCCGACGCATCTTCTGCGATGACTGCGTCCAGAATGCCGGCGTGGGATAGATCGAGCGTCAGCTCAGACAAGCCGGCCAACCTGAGTGAGGCTAGCGCCAAGCTTTGTATCTCGATGTCGGCCTCGGGCCCGGCGTGGCCGTAAATCTCCGCACCCACCTGCAGCGGTTCGCGCGTTGAGTGAAATCCGGAGGGACGCGTGTGCAGCACCGCGCCGGCGTAACACAGCCGCACCAAACCGGGACGGTTAAGCAGATGCGCATCGATGCGCGCGACTTGGATGGTCATGTCAGCGCGCACACCCATCGTGCGACCGGACAGCTGATCCACCAGCTTGAACATGCGCAGATCCAGATCCTGGTCTGGCACCGGCATCAGCGATTCGACATACTCCAACAGCGGCGGCGCCACCAACTCGTAGCCATAGCCACGAAAATGATCGAGCAATGCACGGCGCACCTCTTCGGTCTTGCGCGCTTCAGAAGGCAAGACATCAGCAACATTCTCGGGCAGGAGCCAGTTGGGCATCGGGGATCAGACCGGAAGGGTGAAAAGGTGGAAAGCGAGCAGGAGCATAACAAACAGCATCGCCACCAGCCCGAAAAAGCGGATCTGACCGTCAGACAGTTGCGCGATTTGCAGGAACATTTGTCGCCAGTGCTTCGGTGCTAACAGGGGCAGAAGCCCCTCCAGCACAAAAAGCAGGCCGAGCGCGACCAATAAGGAGTAACCCACCGCAGACCTTACTTCTTGGCGCCGCCGGGGGTCTTGAAGTACCTGAGGAACTCGGAGTTCGGGTCGATTAGCAACACATCGCTCCGGGTCTTGAAGCTGTCTTTGTAGGCTTCCAGACTACGCATGAATTTGTAGAACTCAGGATTCTTGCCAAACGCATCCGAGTAAATGCGGGCAGCCTTGGCGTCACCCTCACCGCGAATAGCCTCGGCCTGACGATAAGCTTCGGCGAGGATCACGGTACGCTGACGATCCGCATCGGCACGGATTTTTTCAGATTCGGCAGCACCGGTCGAGCGCAACTCGTTGGCCACCCTGACACGCTCAGACTTCATACGCTCATACACCGAGTTATTGATCTGCTCGACGTAATCAACACGCTTCAAACGCACATCAAGAATTTGCGCACCGATTTGCGTTGCCTCAGCGGCCACCTTGTTACGAATAGCATCCATCACCTTGCCGCGTTCACCCGAGATTACCTCGCGCACGGTTCGCTTGGTAATTTCTTCGTTGAGCGCTGCCTTAATGATTTGCGCCATGCGATCTTGCGCGCGACGCTCATCACCACTGAAGGAAACAAAATACAGCTTGGGGTCAGAGATACGCCATTTGACGAACGCGTCGACCAGAATATTTTTCTTTTCTGCAGTAATGAACCGATCAGGCTCAGGCGTATCCAGGGTCAGGATGCGTTTGTCCAGGAACATCACATTTTGAAACGGTGGCGGCAACTTGAAGTGCAAGCCCGGATCCTTGATGACCTGTTTTACTTCACCTAGCGCAAACAAAATCGCGTACTGACGCTGGTCCACCACGAACAACATGGACGACATTATCGCCAGAGCGATCAGCCCCGCAATAACGTAAGAGATCAGGCGACTCATCAGCGACTCTCCCGATCACGCATGCTGCGCTCGCGATTTCTATCGAGCTTACTTTCACTCGCTGCACTTTCATTCAATACCGATGGTGGCGGCGTAGTAGGGGTTGGCGGCGCAACACCTGCCGCTGCTTCGGCAGCGGTCTGCGCAATGAGTTTATCTAGCGGCAGATAAATCATGCTGTTGTTACTCTTGGTGTCGACCATGATCTTGGTGGTGCTGGCAAAAATCTGCTGCATGGCTTCGATATACAAACGGTCACGCATCACACCCGGCGCACGTTGGTATTCAACCAGCACCTTGTTGAATCGTGACGCCTCACCTTCGGCATTGGCCACCACACGTGCGCGGTAGCCCTCAGACTCTTGCATCAAACGTGACGCTGCACCGCGCGCCTTGGGGATCACATCATTGGCGTAAGCTTGGCCCTCATTTTTTTGACGCTCGCGGTCTTGCCCGGCTTTGACCGCGTCATCGAATGCAGCCTGCACCTGTTCTGGGGGTTGCACTGCCTGCATGGTGACATTAGCCACCAACACGCCGGTAGCGTAGCGATCAAGAATTTGCTGCATCAAGGTACTGGTATCGAAAGCCACCTTCTCGCGCCCTTCGTACAGCACAAAGTCCATCTTCGATTTACCAACCACCTCGCGTATGGCAGTCTCAGCAACTTGCTTGACGGTCTCTTCCTGATCGCGGTTGTTGAACACCCACGCCGAGGCATCTTTCAATCGGTATTGCACCGCGAATTGAATATCAATGATGTTCTCGTCGTCAGTCAGCATCAGCGATTCACGCGCCAACTTATTTCGCACATTGCTGCGATAACCGACCTCGACTGTCCGCACCTGAGACAGGTTCACGGTTTCTTGCGTCTGTATGGGATACGGCCATCGCCAGTTGAAACCTGGTTGTGCAGAATGGCTGTACTTGCCAAACGTCAGCACAATACCGATTTGGCCTTCTTGCACAATAAAAAAGCCACTCACCAGCCAGAGAAAAACAATCACTGCGCCGGCAACGCCAGCGCTTATACCAGCGTTACGCGCATCATCTTCACCATCATCGGACGAACCACCACCAGCGCCACCACCGCCTTTACCACGTAGCAAACGATTGATTCGATTGTTGAATTCGCGCCATAGCTGATCGAGATCGGGCGGACCGTCATTCGGTCGGCCGTTTTGACGAGTTTCTTTTCCGTCGTTGTCCTGTGAACCGCGGCCCCAGCGAGGGTCGTTCAGGGAAAATTTCAGGCCAAATTTTTTTCTTATGAATCCGAACATGCCGTGGTGTTCCGCGGTCGGTGAGCGAGTTGTGCGCAAGTGGCGATCGCGCTACGAAGCAAATCAATGCCTTCGCCGATTCTCGCACTGACAAATACACGCAGAATTTTATCATATTCATCATATTCCACGCCGGGGCTATGCCCACCCAGATCGATCTTGTTCCAGACCAAAATCTGAGGAATATGGTCTGCACTAATCTCGGCCAGCACCTCATTCACTTGCGCGATCTGCTCATCTCGCACCGGGCTCGCGGCATCCACCACGTGCAGCAACAAATCCGCATGGATAGTCTCTTCCAGCGTTGCGCGGAACGCCGCCACCAGTTGCGTGGGTAGTTCACGAATGAAACCGACTGTGTCAGACAGTACGATATTGCCCGCCTCGCCCAGGTGCATACGGCGCGATGTCGTATCCAGCGTTGCAAATAATTGGTCGGCAGCGTACACGCCGGCTTTGGTCATGTGATTAAACAGCGTCGATTTGCCGGCGTTGGTATACCCGACCAAGGATACGGAGAATGTCTCGCTGCGCTGGCGGGCGCGTCGCTGCGTCAGACGCTGCCGCTGCAATTTTTCCAGCTTGGCGCGCAACATCTTGACGCGCTCGCCGATCAGCCGACGGTCGGTTTCCAGCTGGGTTTCCCCTGGTCCACGCAGGCCGATACCCCCCTTTTGGCGTTCAAGGTGAGTCCAGCCGCGCACCAGACGCGTGGCCAGATGCTGCAACTGAGCGAGTTCAACCTGTACCTTGCCCTCGTGGCTCTGGGCGCGCTGAGCGAAAATATCGAGAATCAGGCTGGTACGGTCGACAACCCGGGCTTTCAGGTGTCGCTCAAGGTTGCGCTGCTGCGCTGGCGACAGCGGGTGGTTGAAAATCACCAGCTCGGCGTCAAGGTCAGCCAAAGTGTCGGCGATTTGGTCGGCCTTGCCGGTGCCGACAAATAGCGACACGTCCGGGCTGGCGCGCTTTCCTGTGACGGCAGCAACCGGCTCGGCACCCGCAGATTTTGACAACAAGCCGAGTTCTTCCAAACTGGCAAAGAAGTCGCCCTTGCCAAAATCGACACCGACCAGAACTGCGCGCATTAGACCGCCTCGGACCAGCGGTCACGAGGCGACAACGACTTACTCAGACTCGGACTCTGATGTGGCTTGTTGCAGGTTGACTGCACGCGCCGGCACCACCGTAGAGATGGCGTGCTTGTAAACCATTTGCGTGACCGTGTTGCGAAGCAGCACGACATACTGATCAAATGATTCGATGTGGCCCTGAAGTTTGATGCCATTAACAAGATAGATAGACACTGGCACGTGTTCTTTTCTTAAGGCGTTAAGGAATGGATCCTGCAGCAGTTGCCCTTTGTTGCTCATGGATGCTCCGTATTCTTATAAGTTCAGCGGATTATTTTTCACGTTTGACGGAGGTGAACGCCCCAATCACTGGCTCCCATGAATGTAATCGATTTTCCCGCTTGCTGGCAAACGGCGTCGCACAAAACCCTCGCTAATCCGCCTTTGAAAAAGGGTTTTTTCCAGAGCGAAACTCTATCCGCAAAGGTGTGCCGGTCAGTCCGAAACTCTCGCGGAAATGTTTCTCCAGATACCGCTTGTAACTCGGATCGATACCGTCTAACGCGTTGCCGTGCACAACGATGACCGGCGGATTTTGACCACCTTGATGCGCATAACGAAGTTTGGGACGAACTGAGCCTTTGCGACGCGGTTGCTGGTGATCAATGGCTTCTTGCAAAGCGCGTGTCAATTGCGGTGTTGGCAGTTTCTTCATCGCTGCTTCGTACGCCGCGTTGATCGATTTCATCATGGGTGCAATGCCGGTGCCCTTGATGGCAGAGATGAAGTGCATTTTGGCAAACGACAAGAATGAAAGCTTACGCTCAATCTCTCGCTTAATGTGCTCGCGCTGGTCTTGATTCAATCCATCCCATTTGTTCACCCCCACCACCAGTGCGCGACCTGCCTCCAGCACAAATCCGGCAATGTGCGCATCTTGCTCGGAAATATCCTGCTGCGCATCCAGCAGTAACAGCACCACATTCGCATCAGCGATCGACTTCAGGGTTTTGACGACCGAGAATTTTTCGATGGCCTCGAATACTTTACCTTTACGCCGTATGCCGGCAGTATCGATCAGTGCGTAGTGGCGACCGCCGCGCTCAAACGGAATTTCAATCGAGTCGCGCGTGGTGCCGGGCATATCGAACGCAATAACGCGCTCTTCGCCGAGTAATGCGTTCACCATGGTTGATTTACCGACGTTCGGCCGCCCGACAATCGCAATGCGGGTTGCGCGCTGCACTGTCTGATCGGGCTCGTCGGCGGGTTGTTCGATCAGCTCGTCGCTTGGCGTTTTAACCAATTCATCGAGCGCAGACTCCACCAGATCGGGTACACCATCGCCATGTGCGGCTGAGATCACACTAGGATCACCCAAACCAAGTTCATAAAAATCCGACGCGACGCTGGTGTATCGCATCCCCTCTGATTTGTTCACCACCAAAATTACTTTACGCCCTGCTTTGCGCAAAAAGTCGTTGATGGTTTTATCGTGCGGCGTTAGGCCTTGGCGGCCATCGACCATGAACAACACGATGTCGGATTCAGCGATTGCTTGTAGCGTCTGCTTCGCCATTTCGCGCAATATGCCGTCCTTGGTAACCGGCTCAAAGCCACCGGTATCAATCACCAAAAACGGGCGCTTGCCAATGCGTCCTTCGCCGTAGTGGCGATCGCGCGTCAGCCCCGGGAAGTCGGCCACCAGGGCGTCACGCGAGCGCGTCATTCGATTGAATAAAGTCGATTTGCCAACGTTCGGCCGCCCGACCAAGGCGATCACAGGTTTCATGGTGTGTCTCGGATCCGGTCAGGGCCGGGTTGCGCGCCGCGTCGGCGCGGAACAGCGTGTTGAGATTACTCGGTGGTGAGCGCGATCAGTTTGCCCTCGACCGTTTGCACCACCAGGTTAGCGCCCGTCACGATCGGTGCCGCGCGCAACTGCGCGCCCATACTGGTACGAGCCAGCATGGCGCCCTCCTCGCGAGACAAGAAATGCAGGTAGCCTTGTTTGTCGCCGACGACAACCGCACGACCAAATGACACGGGTGCCGACAGGCCTCGTCCGCGCAGTGCCGTGCTACGCCACAAGCTACCGCCGGTATCACGCGAAAAACCTGCCAGCGAACCCAGCTCATCGGCAGCAAACACGTAGCGCTGATCGATCGCCGGGCCCACATCGGCTGAAAACTCGCGCGCCCATCTCAGGCTGCCGTTACCAGTATCGACGCATGCAATTCGGCCTTGATAAGCAGTCGCGCAGACCTCTCGGCCAAGCAGCGCGGGCATACCAGACACATCCGCCACGCGCTCAAGCTCAGTCGCGCCACGTGGTTCAGCAATCGGCGCATCCCAACGCGCCGTACCTGTAGCAGTATTAATCGCAAGCAGTCGCCCTGCGGGCAAAGCAATAAATGCGACGCCGTCATTGATCACAATGCCAGGCGCGGCGCGCAGCACCAATGCCGGTGCCGTACGCTGCACGACCCAACGACGGTCACCCGATTCGACGTCATAGGCAACAATCTTGTTGTCCATACTGCGAACCACCACCACACCACTACCGACAGCGGGCGCGGACAACACCTCGGTCGATGCCTTGACCTTCCAGCGCTGCTTACCGGTCGCGGCATCAAATGCGAACACGGTACCCCGTGCGCTGGCCACAACAACCGTGGCAGCATCAGCGCCAACCCCGGCCGCGATATCCGCATCGACTGTCACAGACCACACCTGGCGGCCACTGGCTGCATCGAGGGCGACGACTTTGCCATCCGAGCCAGCTGCGTACACCTTACCGTCGGTGAGTACCGGCGCAAGGAAAGGGGTGCCGGCACGACCCAAATCGGCCTGCCACAGCGTACGCACCGTCAGCGAAGGTTTAAAGTCGACCAAAGGCGCAGGCTCAATCCGCGGCTTCTTACTTGAGAACATCGAGCAAGAAGCCAGCGTTGTCACCAACAGTAAACAGGCGAGTCGCACGCCGCGCTGCAAGGTGTTCATCAATCTTTCCTTCTTATCCCTTGCTCGGCGAGCCACCGACTGCATCGAGCTTCAGTTGAATCAGCGAACGCGCCGGGTTCTTTACCTCGGTTTTATCAAGCGCCGTTTGATAAGCGGCGCGCGCGTCATTTAGCTTGTTCAACCCAACATACAAATCGCCTTTGCGGTCAGCCACCAGCGCAGCGAATTGGTCCGGAAAATCTCCAGAGAGCGTTTTCAAACCCTCGTCGTAGGCTTTTTCATCCAGCAATACGCCGGCAAGTCGTATACGTGCGATGGCCTTGAACTCATCATTTTTACCGTTCTCTGCAACCCACAACAGTTCAGCTTTTGCTGCCTTGAGGTCTGCTGCATCGAATGCCGCCCGTGCTGCCACTAGCGCGCCCATCTGCGCATAAGCAGTGCCATTGAATTTATCTTTCAAGTCTGCCGAGGCACGCGCGCGCTTTACTGCGTCATTCGACTCAACTGCTTTGACCAACTCCTCGTAGAGCACTGCGGCTTTGGCTGACTGCGATTGCTGCCAGTAATTCCACCCTGTCCACGAGGCATAAGCAACCAGCACGGCAGTCACGAGCCAGGTAACCAAATTTCCGTATTTGTCCCACCACGCTTTCAAGGTGGCGATTTGTTCCTGCTCTTGGTGATCGTATGCCATAGCTTTGCTTCAATTAGTGATGAGTATGCATTTGACCGGCATGCAAATGCCCGTGGTCATGATCGGCGTCACCGACGATTTGATCGATCAGGTAATCCACCACACGATCAAATGGCACCGGGCGCTGGTTATTGGTCATCTCGGCCTCGCGCAAGTGCTTGATGGTGGCCTCGCCTTTGGCGATTTCATCGTCACCGAGAATCAGTGCGTAGGCGGCACCGCTGGCATCGGCGCGCTTCATCTGCGATTTGAAGCTGCCTGCCCCGCCGAGCGCCGCGCAATGTAGCACAACATCCAGACCAGCATCGCGCAAGCGCTCGCCCAATATAAATGCTTGGGTTTGCGCAGCAGCGCCTTGGTGAACCAGATAGACATCACACTGCCCCGCTAGCGGCGATGCCGTATTAGCGCGCATCAGTTCGAGCAATCGCTCCACACCCATGGCAAATCCAACCGCTGGCGTAGGCTTGCCGCCAAAAATCTCGACCAAAGGATCATAGCGACCACCGCCACACACCGTCCCTTGCGAACCTAATTGATCAGTGATCCATTCGAACACAGTGCGGTTGTAGTAATCCATGCCGCGTACCAGTCGTGGATTAATGCTGAACCGAATGTTGTTGGCGTCGAGCAGCCGCTGCACACCTTCAAAATGCGAACGCGAGGTGTCACCGAGGTAATCGAGCAGTTTAGGTGCTTGATTGACGAGTTCCTGCATCGCCGGATTTTTGGTATCGAGTATCCGAAGCGGGTTGGTGTGCAGACGTCGTTTCGCCTCTGCATCTAGCGCATCGCTGTTCTTTTCGAAGAAAGCAATCAGGTCGGTGCGGTGGCGTTGACGCTCATCCGCATCACCAATCGAATTAATCTCAAGCCGAACACCATTCAGACCAAGGTCATCCCACAGCCGTTGGCACATGATGATCAACTCGGCGTCAATATCCGGGCCAACGAAACCAACCGCCTCGGCGCCCACCTGGTGAAACTGGCGGTAGCGCCCACGCTGCGGGCGCTCATGTCGAAACATCGGGCCGGCGTACCACAAGCGTTTGGGACCGTCGTAGGTCAGGTTGTGCTCAAGCACCGAGCGCACCACCCCTGCAGTACACTCAGGCCGCAGAGTGAGTTGGTCGCCATTCATACTGTCGGTGAAGGAGTACATTTCCTTTTCAACGATGTCGGTCACCTCTCCGAGCCCGCGCGCAAACAAATTAGTCGGCTCGACGATCGGCGTGCGAATTTGTTGGTAGCCGTAACTGCGCAATACCGACTGTACGGTGCTCTCGAATAGCTCCCAAAGCGGCGCATCGTCGGGCAAGACATCATTCATGCCCTTAACCCCAAGGATTTTTTCTTTTTTATTCTCTGCCATAACGGGTCTTAACGTAATCCAACACAATGGATTGAAACTCTTCTGCGATTCGCTCGCCGCGCAGGGTGACTGATTTTTGGCCATCAATGAACACCGGCGCCGCAGGAGACTCTCCCGTACCGGGCAGGCTAATGCCAATGTTGGCGTGTTTGGACTCACCAGGGCCATTCACGATGCAGCCCATCACCGCCACGTTCATCTCTTCGACCCCAGGGTAAGAAGTCTTCCACACCGGCATTTGCTCGCGCAGATAACTTTGAATTTGATCGGCGAGTTCCTGAAACACTGTGGATGTAGTGCGGCCACATCCCGGGCAGGCAATCACCATCGGCGTGAACTTGCGCAAACCCATGGTCTGCAAAATTTCTTGCGCGACGATTACTTCCTTGGTTCGATCGCCACCCGGTTCAGGCGTGAGCGAAACCCGTATGGTGTCACCGATACCTTCTTGCAGCAAAACACCGATCGCTGCGGTCGATGCAACGATGCCCTTGCTACCCATACCAGCTTCGGTCAGGCCGACATGCAACGGGTAGTCACAACGACGTGACAGCTCTCGGTACACTGCGATTAAATCCTGCACGCCCGACACCTTGCAAGACAGCACAATACGATCACCCGGCATACCGAGCTCTTCAGCACGCTGTGCGCTGTCGAGCGCCGAGGTGATCAATGCCTCGTACATCACGGCTTGCGCACTCCAAGGCTCGCGACGCTGCGCGTTTTCGTCCATGAAGCGCGCCAACAGCGATTGGTCCAAACTACCCCAATTCACGCCGATTCTTACCGGCTTTGCGTACTTGTTTGCAACGTCGATCATCTGTGCGAACTGCGTATCTCGCTTCGCACCCTGCCCGACATTGCCCGGATTGATACGGTACTTCGATAATGCCTCGGCACACGCCGGGTAACGCGTTAGCAACAAGTGGCCGTTGTAATGAAAATCACCGACCAACGGTACATCAACGCCCATTTTGTCCAACTGATCACGAATCGCCGGCACAGCGGCAGCGGCATCTTCGGTGTCTACGGTAATTCGAACTACTTCGGACCCAGCGCGCGCCAACTCTTTCACCTGAATCGCGGTGCCAATTGCATCCGCCGTGTCGGTGTTGGTCATACTTTGCACCATCACCGGCGCACCACCCCCCACCCGCACCTCGCGAGCACCATGGCGGACAATTGCCTGTCGCGTGATCTTGCGCGCGATGGGGCCCGAGGGGATAGGCGAGACAGGCCGGTCCATTACGACTCCTTACTTGAGACTCAGTTTGGCGACGTTATCGCGCGCGACCGCGCGCAGGTTGAGCGCCTGTCCGCGCAAGCTGGCGTCGACTCCAACTGCATTACCCACGACGAGTACCACGGGCTCGTTCACTTCAACCAACTCGGTCGTGCCCGCCTTCATCAAGCGCGAGATGATTCTGCGATCGCTATCGACGGTGGTGACCTCTACCCAGCTATCCTCTCGCGCCTTAATTTCAAGCGCACTGGCAGACGATGTCGACACGCCCGAGGAAGCGAGTGAGCCAGGCTTGTCTGCCTCAGCCTCGCTGGATGATGGCTCTCTGCCCCCGGTAAGTGGTGGCAGCGCGTCAATCACCTTGTCAACGTCGACGCTCGGTAATGAAAACCAGGCATCACGATAGCCAAAGAAAATCACCGCAACGACTACACCAGCGAGCAGTACCAACATTGTCCATGGGCGATTCGACTTGCGGCGTCGCGGTGGCGGGGTTTGCCTGCCACGCAGCCCAGGCGCGGGCAGCGGGCGTCGCACAACCATGTGTTCGAAGCCGGGGTTGGGCTCACCCGACAACATCTCAATCAGCGGCGCCGGATCAAGCTCCAGCAGTTTGGCGTAGGAGCGTATGAAGCCGCGCACCGTCGCGATGCTGGCCAACTGCCCGAAATCATTCGACTCCAGCGCAATGATCTGGCGCTGAGATATCTTTAAACGACTAGACACATCCTCGACCGACAAACGAAACTCTTTTCGACGTTTGGCGAGCACAGCGCCGGGTAGCTGAGTCTCGATGGCCTCAGCCACAGGTATTGGGTTTGCATCGGATGAATCGGCAGAGTTGAGTGCGCTCGGTTCAGTATCGGTTGATATCTGCGTCACATGCTCGCTGGCCACGGATGGATCAAGCGAGGCCGATTCAGGCGACGCCAGATCGGGCGTCACATTGGGTTCGACGTGGGGCAAGGAATCACTCGACGACTCAGGCAGCGCACCACTCGACGAATCACGCGACGAATCTGGGGTCAACTCGGCATGGGTCGCTTGTACCGCATCCTTATCGCGACGCATCGGCTCTTCTTGGTCTTTATCGCTCATGAATTTCGGTACGCAAATATGCTTGCAACTGAGGAGACTCCGGGAAAGCACGCTTCCACTGCGCGACAATGCTGCGCTCGGTATCGCGATCGCCAAGGCGACTCGCCAACGCCAGCGCTAACGCATAGTCTTGACTACTAGCATGGCCACTGGCAATCACTTGCTTGAAATGCCGCCGCGCTGCTTGATCATCTCCCTGCTCTACCGCGAGTCGAGCCAGTTGCGCATGGGCCGCCAGCAGGCCAGGCTCAGACTGCAGCGCGCGCTGAAAGTATTGCGCAGCCCGCGACCGATCACCCACACGCAAGCTGCATATGCCGGCATTCATGGCGGCATTCGCCGGCATGCTGTAACGACGCTGGGCCAGTGCGCGGTCGAAGTAAGGCAAGCTTTCCGCTACCTTGCCTGTCTCGCACAACAACCAGCCCATATTGTTTTGTAATGCAGGATCTTCCGGCGCCGCACGCAGCGCGCGCGCCATGCTCTGTTTGGCAGACTCTGGTTCGCCGAGATGCATCAGCGCGAGCGAACGCAAACTAAGCGCATCAGCGCGATCTGGCATCACGTCGAGCGCATGGTTGACTTCTTCCAGTGCGATCACGTAACTGCCCTCAGCAAAATACGCTTTGGCCAGCTCAATGCGCGCAGTAGCGCGCCGCTCGGCGTCACCCGAACTAGCGACATCTGGTGAGACGTGGCTGCACGCGGCCAGCGGCAGTATCAACGCGAGAACAATACGACGAATCATGCTTGCTTCATCCGTGAATTTCTACAATACGGCCGAAATCGGCACCATATTTTTGTTGGTACACATCGCTGCGCTGCATGCGCTGTTTAATGCTGGTACGGTCTCGCACGTCGCCGGCGAGCTGCCCGCAAGCCGCGTCAATATCGTCGCCACGGGTTTTGCGAATGGTGGTGACGATGCCGGCATCCATCAACACTTGCGCGAACGCTTTGATGCGCGGCATCGCAGAGCGGCGCAAGCCTGATGCGGGAAACGGATTGAACGGAATCAGGTTGAATTTGCAAGGCACATCGCGGACCAGCCCGATCAACTCACGCGCATGCTGGTCTGTGTCGTTCACCCCATCAAGCATGCAATACTCAAAAGTGATGAAATCGCGCGGCGCGAATTGCAAGTAGCGCCCGCACGCATCCAGCAACTCGGCAAGCGGGTATTTACGATTCAGTGGCACCAACTCATCACGTAAGCTGTCATTCGACGCATGCAAGGACACCGCCAGCGCAACCGCACAATCGCCCGATAGCTTAT
>Ga0194133_10002214_pt1 | contig 30819 bp, 27 predicted proteins | sample TA2KigOf40mmetaG_FD_155448 | JGI IMG/M metagenome (GOLD analysis project Ga0194133, IMG submission 155448) | Freshwater microbial communities from Lake Tanganyika, Tanzania - TA2015055 Kigoma Offshore 40m | ecosystem: Environmental > Aquatic > Freshwater > Lake | place: Tanzania: Lake... | reverse complement strand
TTAAGCTGAAGTACACATATATATATATATATAAATGGGCGTTCAGATGTTTGTTTGTCTGTTGGTATGTGAAGGGTTAATGGAAATCCAAACCCCTGCACCAATCTTGATGAAATTTTGCAGGCATATCCCCACCTATCCAAGGAAGGTTTTGGTGGTGGTTTGATCCTCTTCCCCGCCTGGCATGGTGGACTTGAAACCCTATAAGCTGAAGGACACATTTTTTACAAAATAAAAGGTTGCAAATTAACCTGGCAGCGCAGGGTACCTCAGCTAGTGTTTATATGTATTCTGACAAAGGCTAAACAAGATTTCTGGCAGAAAATTCCACGCTTATGGCAAAGGATACAATGAGGGAAATCTTCTATGTTTGTAGAGAAGGCAGCGATCTTAAAGTCATAACAAACAATTAACAACAACAATAACAAAAAGCCAAGCCGATTGGTGACCGACCGACAGCGACAGAAAATTATTACTTTGAAAAAGTGCATTTTTCATGCAGAAAACTTCACTCAAACATTAAACTTTGCTCTCGTCTAAATTTGATCAAGAATTCTAAAACGGAAGCTACTCAAAGGAGGTAAAAGAAATTACACCTAATCTTACTTCCCAACTTATTACCACTTCATTTTCTTTAGATTAAATATAGTCTTGGAACTTAGTTTGACATTCTTTAGATTAAGATACTTTTTCTCCTATTTCTCTTTTATCTTTGGTTGGATCTTGTGTACTTTTTTCATCAGTTACTTCTGCCTGTCCATCATTGAATTGAACATCGGATTTTTAGCGCAATGAAGGTAATAATAAATTGCAGAGGGAGCAAAACAAAAACAATGATAGAATGTCATTCTTAAAACTTTTTATAATGAGTAAAAAACTTGACGTATTCCATCAATATTAACGCTACTTTCTGTTAACTTGATGCACTACAAGTATTTTTTTGACAAATTTCTTTGCATGCAACCCTTTTGTAGATCACCAAATAGATTTTCCTAAAACACTAAAAGTTCACGTAATTTGTGTTCTGGACGTTTGAAAATGGACTGTTTCCTTAGGTTCTAAAGAATGAGTTCATTTCAGGGTGCAAACGAGCCTCGCTTGTTTGAACCCATGCAAATTGATTCGCTAGAAGAACCTCTTCAACCCTTGGGTCAAAATCGAAACATTGTCTCTGGGGGTAATATGACGCTTTCTTATACTTACACTGACATAATGCACTTTGTTTTAACTTTTTTTAATCTTTAGATCTAGCTCCTGGTTTTGAAATGGCAAACCAAGGTATGCTGCCAATGCAAGGTGAAGACCCATTTTCAATGGGAGCGAGTTCAAGAAGATCTCTTTCGCCAGACCCTCAAAAGAAAAAGAGAAAGTTAGACCCGGTAAGAAAAGAAATCCTCAAGGGGTTACTTGATGTTTCACAAAAATGTGATTAAAAAAGATTATAGTTATGGCAATTTCACCCAAGGTTGTTCCCGTCTTTACACCCTTGTTCTTGATTGTTTCTTTTTTCACTTTAAGGCTTCTCAAATGCAGACTCTTTTTGATTTTATGCGAAAATATCGGCGAGAGGATGGTGCTGAGATTTGTGAAGCTTTCATCCGAGCACCTAAACGTCGAACAGATCCTGGTAAAACTGATTCTTTGTGACCAACTATTTCTGTTCTTGAAAAAGACTTTAAATGTGTAAATATGATTTAGCGTATTATGAAGTTGTCAGCGACCCAATAGACATGCTACGCATTCAGCAGAAACTGAAAATGGATGAATATGCTGACATGGATGAACTACAAGATGATTTCCAAAAGCTTTTTGCAAATGCTTTGGCCTATTACAAGAAAGGATCCTTGGAGTATAAAGATGCCACAGAAATGAGCGAGTTGTTTATGAAGGCTGTTGGTAAGTATCGTTGATCATTACGTTGAACCAACTAAAATGGTCAAAAATGAATTATATCACAGCCAAGGTTGAAGCTGGAGAAGACCCATTTATAGCTCTTGGAACACGGGAAGAAAGCGAAGAGACAGAGTTAAACGATCAACTTGAGGAACTCTTTGGCACAGTTATGACAGCCACAGACCCAACTGATTCGGGAAGACCTTTGAATCTAGTTTTTCGATTGATTCCTTCTCAGAAGCGATATCCCGAATATTTCCAAGTTATTTCTGAGCCTATTGACCTTAAAACGATTGCTTCAAAAATTGTTGATGGGGCATACACAAACATAAATCAATGCGAGGAGGATTTGAACCAAATGTGCAAAAATGCTATGACGTTCAATGAACCAGGTTGTTTCTTTTCCTTATTACAACTTTTTATCCTTTTTGTATATTTTGCTGTCAAAATTTAGGGTCTCAAATATACCGAGATGCAAAGTCGATTCTAAAGCTTGTTAAAAGCAAGAAAAATGAGTTGGACGTGAGCAGGTCAGAAAAAATGATATACAACATTTTATTAGTAGTAAAAAAATATCATATCCGTCAATTTTTTAGAATTGCCAGAGAAGGTCGAGGAGCCCGAACAACAAGGAGAGGATATGGTGGTAAAAAACAATTTGCAGCAGAGGTAAATAAAATTCCTTTATTCTAACTATTTTGTAAACGAGGATTGTTTAAGTGCTTTTAAATCATTTCAAAGATTGCAAACATACCCCTCGAAGAGAGTGAAAGTGACGAGGAAAGCTCAGAAGATGAGGATGTCGGTGAAGCGGATGACCCATTGTGGATGTTGTACAACTCAGTCAGAAACTTCAAAACTTCGTCTGGTGTCGAACTCGCAGAGCCATTTTTAGCTCTCCCATCTAAACGGGAGCTTCCAGATTATTTCCTTACAATCTCAGAACCGATTGCATTGAACATAGTAAGATAAAAAGTATAACTACTTAAAGAACAATTCGTTTGATTTGCTTATCTCATGCTATGTAGATCAGAAAAAAGATCAAAACCGGAGAGTATTTGGATCACCGTGCTCTTTTTGACGATTTAACTTTGATGTTTGATAACTGTAAGACCTACAATAGGCCAGACTCCAGGTTATTCAAAGATGCTTGTAAGCTGCAGAAGGCTCTCAAACAAAAGCTGGATGAATTAGAGTCTGGATCCGGTAAATAACTTAATTTTTGCAACCTGCAGTTTGTATGATAATTTTTAATTTTTTCTCGTAGAAGGGGATGATGACGAAAACGACGCAAACGAGGATGATAGCGATTCAGAAGGCAGTGAGGAGAAGCCAAAAGTGCTCAAAACTCCCGGTAAACAGTTATTCATCTCCTCTTGACTTCAACAAAAAAACTAATGTTATCATGTCTTGATATCTTGTTTCATTTAAAATCTTTCCTATTGTGACAAAATTAGTCTCTTACAGGTCGAAAGCCACTGTCTCCTGAGCGGAAAATGATGCGAGAACTTTACAACACCCTTATGAGGTTAATAGCATTTTGTAGCACTTTAAAGTTACATATTTTGTGGAACTCAGGACCTACATTTTTGAAAGATTCAATTTGTTGGGTAGTATATTCCACATAGAGAAAAGGATTTTCTTATTCTTCAAAATAGAAGAGATATTCAACTGCAATCTACTTTGAGATTGTAGTGAAAAAGAAAATCCAACATTTTATGAAAGCAAATGTTTTGTTTGAAGTAAAAACACTATTCATCAAATTTCTTCTTACAGATATCGAAGCAGCAAGGGTGTGCAGATAATTTCAATTTTTATGTCGAGACCAAGCCGCAGAGAATATCCTGATTACTATGAAGTCATAGACAGGCCGATGGATATGAGAACAGTAAATGAAAAAATAAAGTGAGTTGGTCATCAATCAAAAAATCATCCACAATTTTGACAATTTGTTTTTTTGTTTAAGGAGCAATGCTTACAAGACTGTTGCCGACTGCATTGCTGATTTCCGTCTGATATTTTCGAATTGCCGAAAGTACAATGAGGAGGGTTCAGACATTTATAACGACTCTTTGATGCTTGAAAGGGTTCTTATGGCTAATGTTAAAGTAATGCAAGAAAGTGGAACCTTGAAGCTTGCAACTCCAACTGGTATTACTTTTACCAAATTAAGCATTTTCTTCATGCAAATCAGACAGACTCAATTTTTTCAGCTGTTAATGTGGGAAAGCGACAAAAGCAAGATAAGCACTTGCCAGAGAAGATGAAGATGTTATCAGAAACTCTACGAGACTACAAAGATCCAAAAGGGAGACAACTTTCCCTTATATTTCTAAAGTTACCTAATGCGAAAGAATTCCCAGATTACTACGAAGTCATAAAACGTCCCATCGACTTTGAGAAAATTAGCATCAAAATTAAGCAGGTTTTGACCCACAAGATTTTCAAAACTCAAATTGAATAATTTTTCAGCACTTAAATCCTTTCAATTGCATCTGATTGAAATAGTTTTCCAAATGTTTTGAACAGTTCCATTTTATTAAATAAGACCATCTTTTTTACAGAATGTCTATCCAAATTTTGAGTCTTGTTTTCGTGACTTTGAACTTCTGTTTGACAATGCATGTCAGTTCAACGAGCCAGATTCACAAATATACAAGGATGCGTTAACTCTTCACGGAATAGCCAAACAGTAATCAGATTATGATTCTATATTGAAAAATATAGAAATAAAAAAACGTTTTCGTAAATGTTAGGGCCTTTCGAAAACTTTCTCGCAAAGGTGATAATGAATCTAATGTTCCTGATGTCAACTCATGTGTTCAGGAAATATTGGTCCGCATTTTCACGTCTATGTATAACCATCAGGTAAAGAACGATGTAAAGGGAAGCAAGAATACTTAATTCATGCTGTGCAATGAAACCTAATAAGAGCAAACATATCAGTTTTTCATATATTTTTTTCTAGGATTCAGACGAGCGATGCTTTTCTGACTCTTTGAACGAATTGCCAGAGTACAATATTAATCCTGATGGAACAAAAGTACGAGCTGTCAATTTGGACATTATAAAACGACGGCTAGACAAAGGGCTTTACAAGAGGCTGGATTTATTTCAACGAGACATTTTTGGTGTTCTTGAGCGAGCCAGAAGACTTTCGAGGTCTGACAGTCAGGTAGGTCACCAAGTCAAAAGTAGCTTAATACAACATCTGAAATATTTCAAATATTAATTAAAGGTGTTTGAGGACTCAGTGGAGCTTCAATCATTTTTCATCAAAACTCGCGATGAAGCTTGCGAACACGGAGAAATCCTTCAATCGAGAGCATTGCTGTACACTCAATCCGATTTAATGAGGGCAGTCGAAGAAGTGAAAGCACAGAAACAGCTCTCTGAACAACCAGAAGAAGATGGAGGCTCTTCGAGTGAAAGTAGAGCTGAAGGAGCATCCACCAAGTAAATTTATTATTTAGATTTTATCTTACTAAAAGATTTCAGTGATAATATTTAATTATTTTGCTTATTCTAGTACTGCAACATTTAACGAAGAGCAGTACCGCGTGGGTGACTTTGTATACGTCGAGTCTAAAGTGAATCGCACCACATCCCAGATTTATCTTATTGAGAACATGTATACAACAAAGGAAGGACAACAGGTACAACTTTCCAGTCAATAAAATGAACCAGATTGTAGACCAATCCTGCCTTCGTTAGATGATGTATGCAAATCATTTCTTTCGACCGAGCGAAACCTTCCATGTACCCACTCGAAAGTTTCTGGAGCAAGAAGTATTTTGTAGCGATGTTCATCAATCTTTACCTTTGGGTGAAATCTCTGGCAGGCAAGACTTGGTTGCTTGTGTTTTAAAAAGGATACTTTAAAAATCTTTTTTGATAGGTGTTACGTGATGTCGGTTAGAGATTACTTCCGTCTAAAACCAGATGGGTTTGAAGACAAAGACATCTATGTTTGCGAAAACAGATATAATTCAAGAGCAAGATCTTTTAAGAAAATGAAGATTTTCTGGTAAGCAACCATCTTCTTACTTAAGTTTCCTGAAAATAAAACAAAAAACATTTGCAGGATTATACCCGAGCATGTAAAAATGTCTCCTCGCTCGCAGCCCTTGGAGCTCAAGAGAGTGCAGGTAAATTTAAGAAAGGAACCTAATTCTTCTGCATTTTAGAAATTATCTTTCTTTTAGTCGGTCTTCAAAGAGCGAATTGAAAAGCACAAAGAAGAGATTGAAGAACAGGAAGCTCTCGAGAAACTAGTTGAGGTTGAAGTTCCGCCCAACGTAATTTGGGAAAATCCAGAACCTTTACCAGGGGCAGACCCAAATAATATTTATTTTGAGCAATATTCAATACCGGGACCTCTAACTCTGAGACGTGGAGATGCTGTGTATGTCCGTGCTGAAACTGGAAAGAATCTCATAGCTCAAATTGACAGCATGTGGACAGCCACAGAGTAAGATTGTTTTTCAACGATTTGGAAAAAGCATTGATTATCAATTTTTTTTAGCGGTATGGCCTATTTCCATGGTCCGTGGTTTGTCACACCTCAAGAAATACAGCCCAATTCTACGAACCAAGTGTTCTACAAGCAAGAGGCTATGATAAGCACTATACAAGATACGAATCCTCTTTTGTCAATTGTTGGAGTTTGCTGTATAATGGAAATGGACGACTACACCAAGTCGAGGTAAAAAAAAAAGTTGGCTCCTTAAAACATATTTCTTATGTTAACCATGATTTAAAGTTTCAAAAAGTTAAAAAACGGCAAATTATTACCAAAAGTCTGAAAAATTTTATTTTTAGGCCTACTCAATATGACGAGTTCAACGTATATTTGTGCGAAAACGTTTATGATGAAAGCAGACGCATTGTTCGTCCACTTCCTCAGACTGGTTTGAAAGGATATGACTACCAGTCAACAGTCGTTATTGCTGATGAAGTATTTTATTTCAAGTCCCCAATACAACCTCAAAAGGTGAAACCTAGTTTTTCTCTTGAGAGATTATTTTCAATAATGAATTATAATTATTTTTCCATGCAGGAGTTACCGACACCCTCAAACTCTCGGCTCATGATGGATGTTGACAATGACGACTCGCTTGACGCTCCAGCCTCTGTGGGATCCACGGATAATACGATGATTTCTCATGGAAACAAAAAGGTGAGGAATCATATCCATTTGTTTTCAAAACTAGAGCCAAGTCACCCTAAAACTTTCATTTCTTTCATAGTATTTGAAGCAAGGTCCCACAACAAAGGCTAAGGTTGTTACGCCTTATATTGTGTTTGCCAGTGAAATCCGAAAGTCTATTGTTGAGCAGAACAAAGCAAGAACTTTTGGGGAAATTAGTAAGATAGTGGGCGACAAGGTAATTTTAAAAACTCCTTGCATCAGATCTCTAAGATGCTCAACTTAAACGCTTTTTCATTACAGTGGAAAACTCTCTCAGAAACAGATAAAATACTTTATGATGAAAAAGCCAGGAGAATCAATGAAGAAAATGTTCTAAAACACGCTGAAGAAGTTAGATTAATGGAAGAGCAAAGGTAAATCAAACGTGGACTTTAAATTTCACATTTTTTGTACCTGTTTCGGTTCCAGGAGGCGTCAGGAGTCTGGTCCCAGGCCACACATATTGCAACAAACGTTCGGAAACGGAGCTCATGCTGCTGAAATAGGGGCTGGATATGCTTCACCAAGAAGTATTGCATCACCGAGTCCAATGCACGGTACGAAAAATAAGCAATTATTAGAAAATAGTTGTCCTAACCATCATTCTCTATTTTTTTGTAGCTGCTCATCCCAATGCAGTTCAGCAGGTCCGCTATTCTGAACCTATTTTCCATGTCCTACCAACAAGACCTCAGAAGCTGCTGCATTCTGATGTCTATATAAGGTAACAATCAATCAATTTTGTAGAAACTGCTGACAAATAGTACTAATACTAACCTTAAACTTTAGATATATTGAGGGACTGACCACTGAGAGTAATACGATATCGAATTGGGATAAACAGTTAAGGGCAACAAAAGAAAACACAAAGACGTCCGTGGGTAAGACTTAAAAAACCTTGCGTTCATAAGCACAGGAAATATAGCTGACCAATTTTGCAACTATTTTAGATATGTCCAGGCTACCAACCCAATTTCTTGAAGAGCACACGTCCACTGTTGACTCTCTCTGGGCTTTAAGGGAATTCCTTACAGTTGAGATGTTAGGATTGGCAAAACTTTGATACAAAATTGAAACTTACAAATATTTCTGACTATTGATTTGGAATTTCGTGACACGCCATTGAAACTAAGACTACAATTGACTAAAGTAAAATAAATTTATCATGCTACAAATTTAATTACTTAAGTGGTCGACATGTCATCAGGCTGCGAATCAGAAGGTTGAGGGTTCAAAACCAAATATCTCTAAGCAATCTTTGAACCCTGGGTTGCCTCTACACCATACCCAGACAAGGTATGCCTTTAATGAAAAATATTCACAAGGCATACTTGAAAGAATTTTAAAATAAATTAAAATTTTGCAACCAAAACTGAAGGACAGAAGATTATAATATTTTGTCTTCACATTCAAGTCCACTTAATTATGGGAACCTTGAAAGGCATACCCAGGTCCAAGCAATTAGGCATACTCGTGCCCACCTAGTAATTGCATCAAAAACCTGGCCTTAACAATTTCAATAATAAGGGACATTGAAGAATACCAACTTTTCTAATCACAAAAATATTTCAATTGACAATAAAAGACATTTTTTTCTGCAAAAAAAGTAAATTGAGAAAGGTTGCGTGATTAGGGTTAAATTTATTCGCCGATCAAATAATTAAAAATCAGATCAAAAATAGAAACAAAAATAAAGCGACGCGCGCGGCAAGGCGGATAAGTTTGACTTGGCCAAAGCGTCAAAAAGACAAAAAAGGGTTAATTGGTTCGATTGTTGAGCTTTAAACCGTTTCTGTTTGGTTTCATTACGTTTGGCTGCAACTTTCAAGCTCTGAAAATAACCTGAAGATTCAAAAAAGGTAATATTTAAACTTATTGTGATAAAGAAGCAACAGTTTAAATTTGGCTCAAAGGTTTGTTTCACAGACTGACATAGGGAGACTATAGAGTTCAACCCCAGGTCTGCGTGAAATATTTGTTCCCTGGATTTGTTTGAATGTATCATTTCAAGATTGATTGTTGGGCAGATTCTATATAAATTATTTTCCATTATTATCATAAAGCTATAACAAATCAAGTAACTGTATGACACAAATTTCTGTGAAAGGTTAGCCTAAAGTCAACACCAATTATGTAGCTAGAATAATCAGCTCCTTATTGTGAATTGATAATCAAATCATTATTTCAAGAAAAAAGAGAAAAGAATCAATTTTACTACTAATTCTATTACTCTTTCCAGGATTCTTTGACATGCTAAATCCTCCCAAGGTCGACTTGCCCAACAACATGAATGGCTACCGTACTACACATACTTGTGAGCTGTGTGGTTTTGAGCCGAAGACAAAGAACAAGTACAGGGAGAAGCAGGACCACATGGTGATGAAGCACTTCAAAGAGAAAATTGACAAGATTTTTCCTACAACAAAGCCTTACAAATGTCCAACGGAGAGTTGCGTTTTCTTAGGTAAAGATAAGCAGGCTCTTTTGAGACATTATACAGGAAAACACGGTGTTTTGGAAAGATACTTGAAAGAGGCACTGGCAGAGAAAGGGATTCATTATGAACCTGGCGAGACAACAAAGAGACGTAATCCAACTGGAAGTTCAGAGCTGGAAAAGTCCTCGAAGATGATCAAAATTGTGAACTCAACCAACACCACAAGCAATGAAGCGTTGAGACGAGAGGTGGAAGCCATGATGGCCAGTTTTCAACCTCAGCCTCTTCAAGCCAATCAAATTGTTGTTCTTCCTCAAAACACGCAGCTCTTCCCCCTGCCTTTTCAATGTTCAGAGTTTGGTTCTCTAAAGATTAATGACACAATCAAAGTTAGCCTTCCTCAGCAACCCGTGTCTGTCGGTCTTCCAAGTATGTCACAGAGTTCTATTACTAACTCTATGAATGGTCTTTTGCATCGTCCACCATTCAGCTCATCGTCATTTGTGATGTCTCCATCTGGGCTGATCTTATCTCAAAGTTTGTCTTGTACTCCAAATCTTATCATTCCACCTCTTCCAACAGAGCCTCTGCCATTGCAAGTGGTGAGCGGACATAGTTGTGGCATCGTTACAACAACAAGTCAGTCGCAAAGTACCCCTCTCACAAGCACAAAAGCATTTCTTCCTACCAACTCATCGAATGGAAATTATTTTGACTTTTCAAACACACCAGGAGAAACATTTTCATACAACAGCATCAGAAATAGGAGTACAAAGTTGCCAAGCCTAATTCCTCTAACACCAAAAAGCTCAATTGAAGAAAATGAAGTGGTAGACTTTAACATTCCTTCGGTTTTGTCAAACTTTCCAAATCAAAATAGTACTCACGAGGTTATTATTGACCCAATCAAGGTTGAGGATAACAACATTATATGGAACAACGATTCAGATGTGAATGTCAATTTGGATTGCTCAAACTTTCCGATTTCATACAATGAAAACTGTGTGGAAACTTTAAATGATGCTGTTTACGATGCCCTGATGGTCAATGGAGCTGAAGATGTTCAAGAGAGACAGCTAGACTTTTACATGATGTAGATAATTTTATTGTCAGACATGAGGCATTTATTTAGCTTAATTCCAAAGGATTGTATTCTAATGAGCTTCCTTTGTCTATCACCATTTTGTAATGGAAACCTTAGAATTGAAATCATCTCACTATTATTTGTTTTACCCTCAAAGATGTTTTAAAAGCCCATTATGGGCACTGAAGATAATTGTTAAAATTTCAACTTCAATGATATTAGACTCTCAAGCATTAAATGTTATAAAATTTTTTATTTCTACTTGTAGATTATTAACGTGCAAAACTAAATCATTTGTCATTCCATTTAAAATATTGTCACTTTCTGGACTGAACATTTTATTTTTCAAACTTTTTCAAGATGATTGAACAAAAACTGAAATCAGTTTTGAAATTCTTACTAAAGTGCAATACTATTTTTACATTTATTTGGAAGCTCAAATAAAATCTTCTGATATCCTGACAAAATTTATCTTATAAAAATACTTGACCTTAGGATTAACCTGGATGGCATTCATAACTCACTTCACATGGTAAATAAATACTAGACTGCCAAGATATTTTGCTAATTCAATTGTGGACAAAAAGGTTATAAGTTGTTTGTAGTGGGCACTTTGAAAACCAAGGTTTTTTTTAACTTAACTGAGTATTTGTATATTTTCAAAGCTTCATCTTAACATCACAAGTGACATCACTTTTTTAAAGCTGGACATACCATAATACAAATTTTCAGAGCATCAAGAATAGTTTGCATGCATGAAATACACTTGTCGTAGATTTAAAATATTTGTCGTTTCTATCAAAAAATAAAAAAACTCTTTTTTAAGTTTCGTCCTTATATAGCGGTCACTAAAATCACCAATCCAGTCGAATTTTAGGTTCAAAAAGTCCAGGCGATTTGGGAGGTCCTGTCTTCCAATCTTCAGTCGGGATGTATCAAAATACCTTGCTCATCTGGGACATCTGTCATTTATGTATCCCATTTGCTTGAGTTTTTTACTTAGACGTGTTGTCCCCCTATTATAAGCTTTGATGGCGTAGCTTGCTATGGAGTATTGAGCCCATTGTCTGGGGTTGGCTCTTTTTCCAATGAGGTCCATAACAGCTCTTGGTATTTTTGTTTTCCAGTCTCCGACAGCAGCTCGAATGGCTCTGTAGTGCTGACTGAAAAGACGTTTCCATGATTGATGGCCGAGGCAAGGTGTCATCCATATTGGTGAACCGTAGTAGGCCAGCCCGAAATATTTTGAGGTAACGACACGTAGACAGTCTTCTGTTGTGAACCATCTTTTCAGGTATATATAAACCCACAAAAGAACTCCTTTTTTTAATTTTTATAGAGAACCTTTGCCACACTTATTCATGAAAGGCACACTTAAAATTCTGGTTGAGTCAGTTTAGGTTAGCCCCACAGGGTTAGGTTAGCCCCGCAGGGTTAGGTTAGCGTATGGCGAAACGACATCATATCAAAAATTTGAGTACCTAAACAATGTGAAGCTTGACTGAAGCAGTTCTGATAATAAAACCTTTTATTCTTATTATAGTGAACTTTATTCCCAGATTTGATTTGATTATCAAACTATTCAACTTTACAATATTAGTTATTTATAATAATAATAATGATAGCATAAAATAGTTGAAAATAGAATTCCCTTTAATTAAAATTACTTTTAAGTTAAAGGTAAAGATATTTAGGCATTATTTGACAAAAAAAGACTTGCATTATATCAAAATAACCTTTTAAGGTTTTTTTTTACAAAAATCTACAATTGGGTTTATCAATTATTTTTGTACTTTTAAACTCGAAGTTTCACTTTTGTCAGTCAAATCAGATTATAAGGCACAGCCAAAGCATCTTAGAAGGTGGATTTCATTATAAGAAATTGTTTGTGACTTTACGGATGGTGTTTGGATCTATGGAAAGCAGGTTCAGATTGAAAGGACTATTTTTCACTGGTTTTGAGAATTTGGAGATCAACTGTTGGATATACTTGATTGAAAAAAAAATTATTTTGGGGATTTTGGCTGCAATTGTTTCATCAAAGAATATTTTTTTGTCTTTGATGAAAAAATATTTTAATTCAAGTTGAGGGTTGAAATTGTAAATAATTTAACATTTTTTAATGTAATTCATCATCTTCATCGCCATCACTGGAAGTTTCATCTTGGAATCTGGAATTGGCAGAAGTTCCTCCTCCTTTGATCTGCTTCTTTTTTAAGGGGGCTCCATGTTGAGTAACCTGATATTTATCATAGTAAACATTTTTGCTAATGTGATAGAAATGCTTTTTACCATGTGTCTTCTGAGATACCATTTGTTCTTGACCACTTTGTCACACTCCTTGCAGTTGACCTCCCCACCTACTGAGTGCATATTGTGGATGTGCTATAAAAATACATCCAAAATTAGTTATTGTTTCTTTCCATATGCAAAGTTTGAATCCACTTGCCTGTTTAAGGTTGAATTTATTTGAGAATAACTTGCTACAGACTTCACACTCCATGGGCTGTCTTGACCTCCAGTTGGATCCATAAGAGTTTGATCTATTAGAGGCTGTCCTCACACCTCTGGTGCGAGTTTTTCTTGAGGTCTTGCTTGCTGCTGATAACTCTTTGGCAACAGCCATTAAAGCATTTCGGTTCCTCTCCACATTTGTGTCTTCTTCCACTTTGGGTGGCATTAGGGGGTGGGAGTCCAGGAGAAGCCTTTTCCTGCGAGCCTCCAGTTCTTTTTTCCAATTGGAAAAGTCGATTGGCGAAGAGTTGATGGAAGATCTTCGTGACGAAGTGGTTTTTTCAACTAGATGAACCCTAGGGTGACCATAGACCCTCTGCACCGACAGATTGCTGTTTATAAGTGAGAGGGGTTCAGACAAACGAGATGGAAAAGTTTTTGTTTCCAATCTGGACTCTTGGTAATCGGAGGCTGCTTTGAAATAAGGGACATTTTCATTGTTGTCTGAATTATATTTTGCCAGGGGTCCATAAGAGGATGATTTGGATCTCACTCTTGGCCCTGCATCCTCTGAATCACTGTCGTCGTCGTCACCATCCAAGCTTGGAGTTTGAGGTGTTAGCCTTGCCGGGGTACGTTCGTCAACCTCACTACTTGATCTGGATTAAAATTCAAAAGAATATTTTGTCTATTCAATATTTCCATATGTTTAAAGTACTAAATAAAAATACTTTAAAATATAACTGTGAAAAAGGGAAGGATGTGGATAAGGGGCTATTTAATGTAGGGTTATGGGAGAGCTTTCAGTTGCAAAAAATGTAGCTCATGGTACTAAAAGAGGAATATTTGCCAACATACAGCTTACATTAATTAGGTAGACAGGTATTTTTTGTCCGGGAAAAACACTTAACTTCCATAAGTGCTTGAAGATGAACGGTGTCGGTTATCTTAATTACGCCTTTTAGTCAGTTTAAATATTTAAGCTGACCTGCAAAACTTTGAACTTAAATATCTCAGTTTCTAGACAAAAATTAAAAAATCTGGTTCAAGAAATTATTGGCAAGGAATAAATCTATCCAATGCACTAATTGTTTTCTTTCTAGCATCAAAACTTGGGCAGGAGATGTAAGTAACAGACATCCATAATGGGGTCTGAACCCTATATAAAAATACTAAACTCCGCACACTCTCTGAGCTCGCTCAAGGAAATAATATAATAATCCTTTGCAGTATAGACTCATCCAGTGTTAACGTGTGATTAATACCTTTATAGCATTATGTTTTGGTCATTGCATGTTACTATTCCCCTGACTGAGGGTACCTTGTAGTTTTTTTGCAATCCAGGTTTGAAAAATTGCTGTCATGGCCGGGGATTGAACCCGCAACCTTAGAACTTGGTTCCAAGACCTCTCAGCATTTTGACTAAAACTCCTCTGAATTCCTCACCTTAAATCTGCCAAAGTTGCCAGCAGATTCAATCTGCTTTCTCTTTCCCATCCTCCAAGCTGGTACTTTGTCTGGTCACTCCAGATTGACCGTCCGGAATCTGAAACCGGGGAGTACAAGCAAGACAGCCTGTCATCTCTATGTTCCACAAAGTTCTCATCATGACCTTGACCTTGATGGCTTTTACAGGTAATTTGGTTCGAAGATAGAGAGTAGAAACTTTCTAATCCCTGGAAGAAATATGAGCCATTTTTCACTTAGTACATTTTCAAATAATTCAGAAAACTTACTCGAATTTGTAGATTTTTAGCCACACCAATAAACTCTTGTATTTTATCATTTGGCACCTCAGCTTTTCCTGTGTACATAAATTGGGTGATCAAGTTTAACATATCTGGATTCACCCCGTTCAAGACGATAATCGAGTGTTTCCAGTCACGAAATTCTTCAAAAACCTATTTTTTTCCAAATTAAAATGTGATAATTTCGAATGGAACATAGAGTAACTTTTAGATTTACCTTGTGTAAATAGGTGCTTGATGATGCCAGAACTAATCTGTGCATGTTGACCACGTATCCGTTGTCACACCCGAGGCTAACGTCAGACAAAAATGTTTTGTGTTGAAGAGTGTTGACAGTTCTGTGTAATGATATATTTAATAATTTAGTAAACTGGCATTTTTTTGTGTGGGGAAAAAGGCCAAACCCTTTGGGATACAGACAGCCTCAACCCTTACAAAAAGAAATAAGGGTTTTACAATATCACCTCCATCTTTGACCTCAAATAGCTCCCTCAGTTCTGAAGCTATAGACTTAAAAGTTTGGATCCAGACAGCCTCATTACTTGCAAAAAAAAGCTTTATTTGGATTTTTTCATTATTTGTCTGGGAGCTGAGACATGAGGTTTTTTACGAAGCTGACAAACCTAGCATGAGTATGTTATTTTTGGCCTCCATCTTCGACCTCAAATTTCTCAGGTCCAAGACAAAATATCAAAAAAACTGTAGATTTTGTGCCATTAATGTGAGAATTATTCCTGCCAATTTTTAGCTTTCTAGCTTTAAAACTGTGGCAGGAGATGGAGGTGACAGACGGACAGTCAGACAGACATTTTTTACTAACTCTAGCCCTATTGAAAAATCTAAACTCCCCCCTCACTTCGCCCTTTTAAAATTATACACTTATTAAATTTTGTTTGATTTCTGAACAGGTGCTTCTTGGGGTATTCTTTGCCCTTTTCGGATTTCATAACCCTCTTGTTGGTCTCCGTAGACAATGGCAATGCACTCACTTGGACCTTCGTCCGGATATGCCCTTCCCAACGCAACGCTACCCAAATCTTTTGACATCATCTTAGTTTATGCTCAAGTAATCTTTCAAACATAATTGTTCTATATGATTCCATAATGGTTATTGCAACTTCCTGATAAGCTTATGGGGTTCAATGGCAGCAATTTCTCAACTGGGGGTGACAGACAACTCAACTCAAGCCCTATTGAAAAATCTAAACTCCCCCCTACTAGGGAGGGATCAATGCTAAATTTGACTTCCTTCCATTTTGCAGTTACCTGATAAGATTCTCCTTAAAATCTTGACATTTAAAGGTTGTTCCATTTTTCAAGACGCATCCGGATTCCACATTCAGATTGGCCGAGGGTGCTTTCCTTTCAAGAATAATGGTCGTATTTTTGTCGAAAAGTTTTCTAACCTCCTCTATGTTGACAAATGTAGGAATGCTGATTGTCGTCATGACTGTTCAGGATTCAAGGCCTGAAAAAAATCAATTTTCTTTGTGAAAAAAAAGTTTATTTTCTCTCTCTCCTTAGGCTGTCTTATCACAAGGAAAAACTCTTCCAAGTGAATATAACTGACAGGTTAAACGACCTATCTTGACCGAGACAGAAAAGAGAAGAAGGTTTTTTTCCACCCTAAACCCAACCCTTCCCCACCCCCATTTTTATTTGATAATGAAAAATTGTGAGACCAACCGTGATTCACTTTGACATTTCCCGTTCCATTTGAATCATGATTTTACTAAATTTATTTCTTAGTAGTTGTTACCATGCAATAATCGACCTGATCCTGGAACTAACCGGGATGAAATGGGACCCCAGAGGCAGGAGGAAGTTAAAAAATGATAATCCTGAACAATTTAGATAATGAATTATTCAAGGAAGAATCACTTCAGATTAATATCAAGCTGACTGAGATAACCTTGTTGATATTTTTACGTTCTAGGATTGAAAAGTTGCTGGCATGGGTGGGGACTGAACCGACAACCTTAGATCTCGATTACCAGTCAGGTGCTTTTGACCACAAGGCCAAGGCAACTCCAGTGCAAAATTTTGTGGTTCAGGGGTGATAAAAAGTATATTGATAAGGGGGTCCTGGCTTTTTCCATGATAAAATCAGTCCCTGGTGCTTTGGTGGACCAAAACTAGGATTAAAGTAAGGAGCAAACCCCATGCAAAATTAGATGAACATCGGTCATGTGGTTCAGGCATGATGATGATCGTCAACCATTCCAAAACTGAGCTTATAATGTTCACAAGGAACCGTGAACTATCTTCAGCAAAAATTGAGCTATCAGTAGGGAATACTAAAATAACATCAGTAAACAAGCCTCAAAGCCCTGGGAATAAATGTGGATAGGAACTTGGACTGGAACTTGCACATCAATGCACTTCAGGGAAGATTCTCTTCAATGATGTCTGGCCTTAGAATCATTGCAAAAAAAACATAGACCAATCCCAAATCCTCAAAGTTGTCACAACCCAGATTTTTTCTATCCTTTATTACTCATCCCCCGTATGGCTCACCACTGAACTGTCAAGTAGAAATCTCAGGAAACTAGATAGTATGCCCTAAGCTGCCTTTCGACTATCCATGAAAGATTTTAAGAAAAGCCACAACAGAGGGAGTATAAATAGGCTCACAAAAAGGATGCCTCCTAAAACCTGGATGAAATACTCATCTGCATCAAAATCCTTCGCGACGGAACCCCAGTTTCTCTACTTGACAAAATTATGCAAAACGCCTATCAAGAAAATAGAAAGCCCTCATTCATCTAAAGGTTTGACAGCTCCCATAACAAGCATGGGGAAAAAAGGATTTCATTTCTGGATTAATTTGATTCTAAAACAGATCAAGTTCCCTTGGTAAAAACTCACTATACCGATATCGGACAACCTACTCAGGATCAGATTGAAGGATAATTATGGATTTTAATGGTTGATATGATGTAATCAGTTTCTGTACCTTCACATATTTAAATTATGTACATACATTATATGACTTTTCCTTAAATTATCTACTATCTGTATTCTTGAGCTTATAATGGTTACTGCTTAGTATTGTTAAATTATTATTGTCTGATAGCTGGGGTACCCTGCGCTGCCCGGGTTAATTTGCATCTGGTGAGCATCTTAAAAATGTGCCCTTCAGCTTTAGTGTTTTAGGTCCCCTAGGCCCAGGGGGGAGGGGAAGGGGGTCAAACCTGCACCAAACCTTCCTTGGACAGTGTGTGCAAAATTTCATCAAAATCGGTGAAGGGGTTTGGATTTCCATTACCCCTCCACATACCAACAGACAGACAAACATCTGTGCGCCCATTTTTATATTTAAAGATAATAGAAATGAACCATTTTTTTCAAATTGAAATTGATGTGAATTGGGGTTACATTAGTTAATATATGTTCTTTAAACTGCTAGGCAACAGGGTTTTTTTTGAAATGAATGAACTATTTCAAAAATTCTAGACAGTCATCACTTGATTTTCATGTTTTTTTAAAAAAGTTTTGTGGTCAATGTCTTGTCTGGGATAGATCAATTACTCAAGCATTAAAAATCAGTACAAAAACTATTTTAAAAGAAGCATTTGGACCAACCTAATAGCTCCCTATTTCCACTATCTGTGAAACTTTAAACAATGCATCTTTTAGAAACTGACCTTCGTTTTATTTGATTGCGTCATGAGAACGTTTCTCCTATTGCGTAGAAAAATGCATTTAGATTTACAAAAAACAACTCTTTACATAATGAAATGATATTTTCTACATTATCTGTTAAATTTAATCTATTTCTATAAATTTATGATTTTATTTTCTTGTTTGCTTTTATCAGATGAACTTTCAACTTCCCACCCCCACCCCCACCCCCACCCCCTGAAGATTTTATTTCTTAAGGAAAAATAATCCCACCATCTTGAAGTTTGATGGTAGGAAGGACATTGAACTCTATCACGGTTGTTGACCTATTCCTCTTGTTTACCAATAAAATTAATTCGAAAAACTGTAAATTCCTATCAATATCACCTTTTTCCGACTGAGAACCGTTTTTTTCGATTGAAGGGGTGAAGATGGCTCAGGTGTAGGGTAGGGTGGGTTGTCTTGACAAAATTTTGTTGAAGAAACTCATTGCAAAGTTAATCTGTTTATCATCTCCACCTATTCTTTAGGTCATCCATTTTTTAGAATTTTATTTTAATGTCATAACCATTTTCAATATTTTTTTCTTAACATTGATGAAATATGGGAAATAAATCGAATTGTTTTTTGTCTAGACTAATTTAAAGTAAAGAAAAGAACTTTTATTCAAAAGAATCCTAGATCAAGCTGACAAGGATAGTGTGAGGTGAAATTTTTGGCCCCTCCAGCCTAAGGTATCCAGGGAGTTGGAATCCAAAATCTAATTTTGAACCTTTACTGGGCACAGCCTAAGGTTACAACAAAAAATTTGAAGAGGGTAGCCCATCATTTTAGGGGTACTGTAGGGTCATACCCAGTCAGTCGACAACACATTTGAAGGAAACCTAATTGATTTTTAGCTTTATACAAAAAAACTAGAAGTTAAAAACAGGCTGTTTAACAATTATGCATGAAACAGGAAAGACTCTCAACCTTAATTGGATCCAAGCCTGGTCCTGATGGTTTGTATGAAGCATGCAAAAATTACAATAACCTGTTTCAAACTTTTCCTTATTTTGAAAAAATCATTATTTAAAAAGTATCCTTTTTTTTATGCCTACTCGTAAATGTAAATTTATTGCGACTTAAAAGCAACAAAGTAAAGGAAAATCCCAGTTCTGAAAAAAGATGATGCCTTTGAAAAACTCAGCTGATGGAATGAAAATTTTGAATTTTAATAAATACATAAAATGTTGCCAAGAGCATTTCTATTTCAATTTACAAGACTCCAAATACATATATTTTTTTACCTTCATGGTAGTATCATTCACCATTTGTATCAATTTATTTTCACAATCAACAAAGTTATAATGGAGAAACTATTTTTTTCCTGAGAATTATATCCTCTTTTGTCAACTCGAAGAGTTTCCTTTCACAAATTATGTGTGCTTGAAGTGTTGTTTTAGATAAAACTGAGTCATGCATTTTCAGACGTCTCGTTATTGAAGCGTAGTTTCATCATGCGTAGATTCAAGTTTAAAATTTTTGAAAAAATAAATATTTTCTTTTTTGCATATGTGAAAATAATGGGTTGATGGTAGCATATTCATTGCACTTTTATTATGGAAATTAATTGGAAGTGAAATAATGGGGAAAAGGTGTTTTTTTTGATGAAACATATTTGAGTGGGTGGGTGCGGGTAGGTCAAGTTTTTCTTTTGACGTACAAAGCATGTTTTGCGGAAAGAAAATTCATTTTCACACAACCTTTTTGCACAATTAACAATGATTTAAAGGATGTATTAATAAGCTGAAGTTTCTTGCTCATCTTAGAAGGTTGCAGATGGCACAAATTGTTAGCATTTCTTGCATGTAGAGAATGGTAGGTTGTTTCAAACTTTTCTAGAAACAAACAACTTACAATGGTCTTTAAATCACATTTATCAAGATCTATGTAGACTATCCTTTAATATGAATGTATATGAACAAACCTTCTCAGAAGCGGACTCGCGTCAACTATGATTTTAAGGTGATTACATGTGTTTTATGACAGTTTATGACAAAATTTGCACCATTTGCACATGTATTCTGGTGTGCCAAAAGTAAACAGGGGCGAGACAGGTGGATACACCTTACAGCGGGTGGATACAATGGAAAGTTGGCATAGAGTGTATCTTATTTTTAGTAGGGATAATAATGAAACATACATTTCTTGACAGTAATCTCTGGAAAAGTAGTCAAAACAAAATACTAGAATACTTCATTGCATAAAAGAATGAAAACTGGCATGCTAAACTTAAAACTAAGGCCTAATTATCTTGCACAATCTTATGTCTAAGAATAGTGAAAATAACCAGTTAACGGGTTTAGGCGAACAAGCCTATTTATTGACATGAGAAGCAGGAGCTCAGTGATCAAGCAAGTGCTCTTGGGAATCTAATGTAGACAGCTAGGTTACGCGTTAAGATAATAAAAGTACCAAGAACCTTATGGGCTCTCTAAATCTATGATCTAGCTAAGGGCTGCATTAGGTCTAAAGCATTCAAATTCAAATTTGATTTATTGATTCTTTCTGACCAATCACTCTGACATAAATGAACGGACATTTTTAAGAATCGAACTGCCTCATGAGACAGCTTCAAATTAGAAAGAGATAGACAAAATAAAAAATAAAAAACAATACTTCAATTTAAGTTACAATTACTAAAAAGAGATATAAGAATATTTAAGAATAGAAAAAAATTCTCCAATTGGACTGAAAAAAAAACTTTTGAACAAAGTGAAGATCCTATTGCACGAAAAATATTTAAGTGATAACACGATTAGAAGTGGGCTGAATAATACAATTCATCCTATGAATTTTTATTGCTTGTAAATTGTACATATAAATCATTATGATTATCAATTTAATTTTTGACTTTAATCAATGTAATTCTGAGAAAACTTTGTTCTTGTAAAGTTATGCATGTATTTCTTAAGTGTTTGAAATCTGATCAAATAAAGTTATTGAATGAATGAATTAACCTCTTCATTGTGAAAGTGTCAGTTATCAGATTCCACCTATTTGAAAACCTGGGTTCAAAGGTTGGCTGTGCCAGGGATCATACCACTTACCATTTTATTGTAATGTTTGACCAAAGCAACCCATTTTGGGCCCACAAAAACTTTGAAAGCCTTTGAATCCTTCACAGTCCATAAATTGCTCGAGAAATCCTTTCATTTTTAGAAGCATGTGAATCATTGGTCAGAAAGGTTAGAATTGGTAAGAAATAATCATGTTCAAGTTTATCAATTCATTCAGAAAGGGCACAAAGGCAAAGGCCACAGCTCATTTAAAGGCACAGCAAAAAGCTAGGAAATCTAATTATTGAAATACATAGTTTTTATTACAGCAGTTAGATTTTAAAGAACATTTCATGGGGTCATTTTTATCTTGACAAAGTGTACCTTGCTGATTTCTTTGCAAATGGAATTGTTTTCAGATTGAAAATCTTATTGTATGGCTAGGAAGAGAACCTACAAACCTGAGATATTAATTCAGTTGCCTTTTTAAGTTTTAATATCTGTTCAAAATCTCCATAAAATTTTGTAATGACTTTTAGTCAATGCAAAAAAAAGATTTTGTACCTGTTTTAGACTTACTGGATTCTTTTTCACCCCTTCTAAAATCGTCTATTATTAAATAAGACATATCATGTTTCAATTTCCAGCCTATTGTCTTTGTCTTGCAACGATGATCTCATTTTTCTTGGTAAAAAAACCCTTCTTTTTTTCCTTAATTTTCGTACATGTTAATGAACGAACAATTGGTATAAAACATCATTCTAATTTATCAGTTAATGGAGTTGGAATCAGACCAACCCTCTTTCCAAAGTACCTCTGTTGAAGACTTCCAAAAATTTTGGTCATTTGAATAAATGAAAAGCCAGCCATTTGAATGTCATAAGAAAGATTTTAGTATTAATTTTAAATGAAGAATTTTTTTTTGCTTTATAGAAGGGAAAATCTACTTTCTGACCAACATCATCAGTTGTTGCACCGACATTTTTCTCAGGATAAAAGCTTTTTCATTGTTGCAGTTGGAACCTCTCTCCCTCATCTTTCCCTTTTTTTTGCGTTTCAAGTTGAGTTCAGCTGGTCCAACAACATGCACACACTGAATTAAAGGAGCTCTTTTAAGATCATTTGCGACGTAGCTGAACATGTTGTTTGCACCAACAACAATAATAATGTGAAAAAAAGCTTTTTTTTCATTCTCATTAAAAAAAAGTGTAAAATATCAAATCCCTAGATTCAAGATGGATGACAGTGGCGTCCTGAATGATCTTATCACATTTGCAGTGGGAGGAACATTGTGCTTCATATTTTCAATTGGATTCACATTAAGATTTAGATCCTACAGAGATGGAGAACATTCAAAGTAAGGCCTATTATTAATTCATCATTAACTTTACAATAATGTTGCTGCTCTGAGGTGTTTTTTTTGGAATCCAGAGTGTGTGAGATGAGATTTCTGGCATGGCTCTGGGTTATTAAACTCTCAAAATTTAAATGGAATTTTTTTTGACAGGATTTCCACATTTGCTGTCATCTTTTCCATGTTCTTCACATTATTGTCAGCATGTCTCGTCACTTTTGACGTGTTTCTTGTTTCTTCCATGAAAAATTATGATGGCCATTTTCGACCTTGGGCCAAGGATCCAGCTGTGAGGAACGATGTCGAATGGAAAGTTCAACAAGTAAGTGAGTTCAAAAATCAATTCCTATCTAAACTAATTGACTTTCCAACAAGGCTTACTACGCTGTTTATGGCATTATCCTGGTGTTTGCCTTCCTCATCCTGCCATTCTCTTACTTCCTCCATTCACTTCGGGGTGAGGATGAGGAGCCCGAGACCAATTCGACAAAACTTTGCCGAGCCTTAAAGTATACCCTGGCATCAGTGGTATTCTTCGGATTGTTGGTCGTCATCGGGATTCTTTTGCCATTCGACGGTCTCCCCCCGTCCGACGAGCCAAGGTTGAATTTATCATCATGAAAAAGAAGATTTGTCTCTTACAATATACTTTTTTTTTAGAGTTCAAAAACTCCAGTTCATCATCCAGAGTTTCAAGTCTAGCCACGGCGACAACTTGATTGTCTTCTTGATGAATATCATGAACATTGTTGGTGTTATATTGATCACCATTTACGTTGCCTACGGGATGACCTCACTACCTCTCGGTCTGATCTACGAAGGCCGAACTGTAGCCTCTGCAAGGGCTGCAGTCGAAGACCAGTTGGCAAACTTAGATGCTCAAGTGGCCACCATTCGAAATCAGTTTGAAGAAAGTGGAACTCAGATTCCATATTTTGAAGCCCAACAGGTGAGATTTATTTCTCATCAATCTGAATATAGTTATGTAATGAACAAGGAATGATTTTTTTCAGATTGAAAGATTGGAAAAGGAGGCTCGACTCTTACGTCGTTCCCACTTTGATCTTGATCAGAGGTCAAGAACATTTGTGAACCGTTGTGCATCCTGCTGGAGACCTTTTCAGGTTTTACTTCTATATTTTTCCCAAAAATTCTGATAAATTGCCATGACTCAGGATAGGTTATGTGCAAGACAAAAAGATTAACCCTGGTTATCTACCCTATAGGACCCTCAATTTTGATTTTGGCTTTCAAATCTTAAGGTTAAATAAAAAACCCTAGCTAGACTTTGCTTCCCAAATAACATTTAGCCCCAGATTCAGGGGCTCTTCTTTGTAAAATACTCACAACTTCTGTAACACAATTAATTAAGTAGACATGCATTTTTTGTGCAGGGAAAAATGCCAAATCCTCCTGAGTGACCAATACCGCCCAAAGTCCACTGCTTTGAAAATTAATTGATTTTAGACCTTCATCTTAAACCTCAAATTTCCCCCCTCAGCTTTAAAGCTAGAGAGCTGAAACTTTGGATACAGACAGCCTTAACCCTTCCAAAAAGGATGTATTATTTGGATTTTTCATAGTTGAGCTGAGAATGGTCGGGGGTTTGACTAAGCAAAAAAACAGGTCGGATCAGACCGATTCTATTATCTTCAACCTCCATCTATGACCTCAAATAGCTCCCTCAGTTTTAAAGCTATAGACTTAAAAGTTTGGATCCAGACAGCCTCATCCCTTGCTAAAAATGTATCATTTGGATTTATCATATTTTGTCCGGGTGCTGAGAAATGAGGGTTTTACAAAGCTGGCAAACCAGATTGGATTATCAGGATTATATTATTTTTAACCTCCATCTTTGACCTCAAATATCTCAGGCCCCAGACAAAATATCATAAACCTGGTCGGTAGATTTGGTACCATTAATATGAGGATTATTCCTGCCAATTTTAAGCGTTCCGTCTTTAGGAGGAGATAGAGGTGGCAGACAGACAGACATTTTTTACCAAATCAAGCCTATTGAAAAATCAAAACTCCCCCCTCACTCTGCTCTGGAGGGATTGACATTTCTTTTAAAATTATACACTCATTAAATTTTGTTTAATTTTTGTACAGGTGCTTCTTGGGGTATTCTTTGCCCTTTTCGGATTCCTGATCTTCATCACCCTCTTGTTGGTCTCTGTAGACAAGGCGATGCACTCACTTGGACCCTCGTCTGGATATGCCCTTCCCAACGCAACGCTACCCAACCCTTTTGACATCATCTTAGTTTATGCTCAAGTAATTTTTCAAACATAATTGTCCTATATGATTCCATAATGGTTATTGCAACTTCCTGATATGGTTCTGGGGTTCAAAGGCAGTAATTTCTCAAACTGATGAAATGCAATGGGCAAAAAATTTTTATGAATTGTCATTTCATGACTTCAAATCAAAATATAGGAGTTGTTTCCTTTGGATTACATCCTCTATTCATGGATAATTGTCTTTCTGATCATGTGCTCCATATCGGGAGTGAAGAATCTTGGAATCCGGTTCCTCTGGTTAACTGTTTACAAAATTAGATCCTACTCAACTAAACCTCAAGCATTGGTGAGCTATTTTTCTTTGCTGAATTTCACACCAACTTGATAAGTTTATTTTTTCCCCTCTTTCAACAGATTTTGATGTCTCTGAATTTAATATTTATCACGATGGCTGTCAGCGTGATTATCTTCGCCATGATTCCGGACTACACAACTTATGGGTCACAAAACTACTTTGTCAATATCTCAACAGATGATTCCTTTAGCACAATACCCAAGCGTTGTTCTGGCATCGATGCACCTCCCAGAGACTGCATCATGACCAGGTATTGAGATAAAAAGGGTGAATCAGATTTGAAAATAGAAAGACTCAATTTTCTTTTGACAGAATGGCAATGCTTTTGCTGGTTTTTCACTCCAAAGCTTGGATCTTTGGGGCTGCCTTTTTCTGGCTCACCTGGATGTTCTTGCTAATGGTTGTGATTATGTCAGTCTGGTGTTTCATGAGGTTCAGACGTGAAAAAGCAATGCAAGAAAGCGACGACCGAGAAGAGCTTCTTGACGATGCAGAGCCTTTGGCCTCAAATGAGGCTTAAACAAATTATTTGTCTTACTTACTACATTTCAATTGTGTACTTTTTGACATTCTTTAGTATTCTTCCTGTGATCTTGACCTTAAATATAAATTTTTGTGAAATTTATTCAACTTTTTTTTCTTGATCAAATCCACCCAAACTCTATTACATCGAAACTAAATTTGAGGCAAAAATTAGAGCAATAAAAAACAATTACTTCATCTTCACCTTGGGGTTTAGGGATAACCCCAAAGCTGGCTTTGTGCTTAATTTTAGAGAAAAGTGTATTAAATGTAATATTTAGGTATTGGTTCAAACTGTCTCCATGCAAAATGACAGCTCTTTAGCTTTAAAATTGTGGGAAGTATTAAAGATGGAGGGGGAAAGTTGCCAATTTTTCGACCTTGCTTTTTAAGCTGGAGGTCTAGGAAAACCTCCATGCTAGCTTTTAGTTTAAAGTGTATAAAGATAAACATTTAGGTATTAGGCTGAGTAACATTTATGTAAAGTTTCAGATTTTTTTGTCAACATGCTCAGGAAAAAGAAAAACTCTCAAATATGAGGGATCTGTTTGGAAAATTTCAGCCCCCTAGCTTTAAAACTGAGGGTGAAGTTTGAGGTTGAAGGATGGACAATCCAAAATTTCTACCAACCCCTATAGGGACGGAAGTACAAAAAATTTATTAATGATTTTTTGCTAAAATCTCCCTCTTGCTTCACTCGAGAAGGATAAACATCAAGAAATTCATGCCAAAAAAATTTAAAAACTGAATAAATTCTGACCCTTACTTATGTACCTACCTACCTGTGTCCCTCTTTCACTGGCAAACAACCAGACCGATCTCCACCAAATTTTGTACAGACCTCCACACCAACTCAGGGAAGGTTCTAAACGCAAGTATGACCCCGCCAACCTGACTCCCTGACCCCAGGGTACCCCAAACTTCAAAGCCTAAACAGATCACTGGAGAAAAAACTTTGCTTTACAAAAAATGTCCGGATGGGTGACTTAATCTCATTAAATTTTTCCCAGGCAGTGCCGGGCCCCGGTTGGCTAATTAAACAATAAAAAAGAATATTAAAATTGAACTATGTTTACTTCGACAAACTCTCCCTCTATTGTAACGGAAATTGATTATAATCTTTGCTGACCCTTTTTTCCAACTGAATCAATTTCCATAATCCAATCTTAATCTAAACCAGCCAGCCTGGAAGCCTGACCACTAAAAGTATAAAAATCAACCTCTTAATCAAGAGTTTCACATTATCCCTTGTTGCAATTACAATTATACGCATGTGTGTTCCTTAACTGACTGTTTTTCAAGCCTCTTCTGTTTTGTATTTGATTTAATGAAAATTGTCGAAAGGGAAATAAAATCATTTTTATATTCTTCTTTTGTTTCAATAACTAAATGGGTGAGATGGAAAACTAAGAGAGAAGTCAAGATAGTCAGGGTAAGAAAATTTTTCTCTAAAATCACCTCTGCATGTATCACACCAACCACAGTGCAACTCCACATAGCTTCCACACTTAACATGTCCCAGACCTTTAGAAAGGTAGACCCAATAAACTTTTCAGGAATTATTTTTTAATCTTTTTAAAGTATGCCTTGCGAATTTTTTCTCTCATTAAAGGTACACTATTTTTTGGCTGGGAATCATTTGGATTTTTTAGCAACCTGGGGTCAAAGTTTGCTTGGATCTGCGGGGATTCGAGCCCTGGACCCTCAGATTCCCGGCCTGATGCCATCGCAGAATTGATTCTTTTATGGACTGGGATGGTAATCAATGGGTTACCCGCTTCCTCTTGGTTTCGAACCCCGGACCCTCAGATTCCCAGCCTGATGCCATTACATTAGTGATTCTTTTCTGGGATGGGATGGTAATCAATGGGTTAGTTGTTTGGAAAAACATGTTTAAGCAAAAACCTGGTAGCCACACATGGCCATGATAGATACCATTGCATAGGGTGCCCAAGAGATGCAAAATCCAAAGGTCATCACTATCAACATGTAGGCCACACGACGCTCTCGGTTAACGGCTGTTCCATTCAGGTGATTTATCTATTTCCAAATTATTCTTTGGTATATGTTGGTAAAATATATGTCATAAACTATTTGTATATAACCCCTTTTAAATGGTTGTAGACATTGTAGTTTGATAAGACAATAATCACAGTGGAAAAATGAATCCAAAAGTCATTATGTAGATGGTGTAGGGAAGATCCGGATTGAAATACCAGGCTGGACTGCAACTGAAATTTTCATCAAAGACTATGATTATGATGCAATTCAATGAAAAGAGGAGAAAATTTGAACCTTATGCCGGAGATGTCTGGAGCAAAGTTTCCCCATCCAAACAGGGGTGGCATTGCAATGCATCCTGAGATCATCCAAATGACAATGACAGGAACCCAAGTCGTATGGAAACCAACAACGCTTACATGAGCCATGAAATCTTGCTGAAACCATGAAATCGAACTAGAGATGGGTTCAGGCCCAAAAAATTGAAGGGACGATTAATATTTTGGGCCAGGAAAATTTTTCTCGGAAAAATCTAATTTATCCTGTTGGGTCGAAACATACCCAGCTCAGAGCTTGGGCGGCCCCCTATTTACTGCAGGGTCAGGTCGGGTTAGGTCAGTTCTACCAATTCACTGAAAAAAATGACCATGATTTTCTAGATCTTAATAACTTTTTCAATCTTTTGGGTATCCCCATAACCATCAGAGACCTCCTTACTTCTCCCCCACTCCTCCCCACATTGAAATTCAAAGTAGATTTATGTTTGTCATAAAATTCATTAAGCATGTGTTCTCATTATCCCCATTCTATCATTTCCAAATGGAAATTTCTCTCTTCAAGGTAATCAAGGTGACCCCATTGAACCATCAAGCAAAGTTTTCATCCCAATCCTGACTCTCGGTCCAAAGTACCCTTTTTATTACCTATAAAGGGCAGAAAGATAAATGACAAAAATAAAATAAGGTTACCTTTTTCAAGACCAATATCAAGAACCGAAGGAATGCCAGAATACACAGGGTGTAAATTGAGCAAATTCCTTCAATAATGATAAGTCATTTGCATTTTTTTCAAACTTTTTAGGTTTTTTTTCATTCTAAAACCTGTGAATGTGTGCAAAAATCCTACAAAGTTGCAAAGAGGTCGTCCGAAAACCTATCCACGACTTATAGCGGCAGCAAAGTCCAAGGGCAGTCCAAAAGCAGAAATGACCACATCGGTGGCAATAAGGTTAAGAAGAACCATGTTGAAAGAAGTGTGTAGCTTAAATATGAATTTTTATTTTTGGTCAAATTTCATGAATGGGAAATCCCAAACAGGCCCATGGCACATTATCATGCGTCCTATTTTCACATTTTAGGTGTAAAACCTTAATAACCTCAGAAATATACAGTCTGTATGTACCAATGTCCCCCTTTCATGCCTGAACTGCCGGACCAATCTCCGGCATATTTGTACAGACCTCCACACCAGCTCAATTATGACAAGTTTGACCCTGCAAACCCGATTCCCCTGACCCCGGAGTACCCCAAACTCCAAAACCTAAACAGATCACTGGAGAAAAAACTTTGCTTTACAAAAAATGGATTAAATTTTTCCCAGGCAGCACCAGTCCCTTGCTGGCTAGTATCTAATATTTACATAATTTATATAAGATATAGAGGGTTTAAATTTTGCATAAAAACTCATATAAGTGCCAAAAAAGTTACCAAACAGATTTTTAGATTTTTGTCTGGGAGCTGAGATAGGGTTGAAAAATTGCCAGAATTTTATTAGTGATAGTAGACTTTCGTACTCTTTCTCTAATAGCTTCCACAATATTAAAGCTAGAAAGCTAATATTTTGTGTGGTCACAGCTTGAACCAATACCTAACTAAATATTACTTTTAATACACATTACTTTAAAATTAAGCAAAAAGCCAGCATGGGGGTTTTTCTAGACCCCATGCTGAAACAACCAAAAATGTTTTTTTGACAAAGAAACCTGTAAGCTGACTGTCGGTCACAAAACCTCGCTCGAGAGGGTTTGGCATTTTTCGCTGTAGCAAAAAATGCCCATCTACCTAAGTTAACTTATATCAAACCCTTATGAGATATATTAGGTTTAATGACATCTGTTATAAATAATAGACTTGTTCCTTAAATTCATTCTAAAGGATTACCAGCTTTGACCTAACGATGATTATGAATAAAATAACATTGAATCCAATGCCACAGAATCCAACTACCACAAGGTAGACACAAGACATGATGTACAGCTCAATATCAATTTTAGGCTATGGAAAAGCTACAGTTTTATATTATAGATTCAAATAAGAAATACTTTTTTCTACCTGAATTGCCTGATCCCATTGGTTGTAAAATTTCTCACTGTTTTCCATCTTCCAAGAAATCCGGATCGAACTTCCTTCTAAACCTTTCCAACACACTTCTGAATGAAGATTAAGCTATAACCAGATTATTCTCTACAAGATATTTCAAGAGACAAATCCAGTTGAAAGTATTTTATTGCTTTGTGAAAAGAGAGAGAGAGAAAAAAATTCTCTAATAATGACAAGAACTTTGGTACTAATGGTTGATGAGAAAGACAAAAAAATTGTGTGTGTTTTTAGGGTAAAACTCGAATGATTCCACATCCCACTCTAGTGCCAGCATTTCCTGTCTTCAAACTTTCCTCATCACCTCCAAAACCCAAATCGTCTTCGCCTAAATGAAAATTTGCAAATTTCAAAATGAACAAATGAGTGACCAAATTTACAAACCATCGTGAATAACAAGTGCAAGTCCAGCAATACTATTGTCGACATTTGGCCGAAGAGAAATTTTAGAATCTCTTAATGTAAAAGATGCCATTCCCAAACCTAGATTAATCTTA
>Ga0194133_10002213_pt1 | contig 30821 bp, 31 predicted proteins | sample TA2KigOf40mmetaG_FD_155448 | JGI IMG/M metagenome (GOLD analysis project Ga0194133, IMG submission 155448) | Freshwater microbial communities from Lake Tanganyika, Tanzania - TA2015055 Kigoma Offshore 40m | ecosystem: Environmental > Aquatic > Freshwater > Lake | place: Tanzania: Lake... | reverse complement strand
CGGGCCAACCCTTCGCCTGCCGCATCGCCCAAGGCCAGCATGGCCTTCAGCCCCTCGGCCCCGGAATTCGACGCCTGCCCCAGAATCGCGGCGTCAATCCGGCCGTCGGTCGTAGTGGCGACCAGTTCGGCGATCTGCCCGCCCTCATCATTAACCACCGTCAGCCGGTCACCCGCGCCAAGGCGCAGCATCAAGGCCCCACCGCCGGGGATCACATGGCGTTCACGTCCATGGTGGCGTTCCAGGTTGCGCGGTGTCAGGATGCGCGAGGGGCGTGGCGGCCCTGGAATGACGCTGGGATAGGGGGTGTCAAGCATGGGCGTCCCTTGCAGGAAGTTTTAATGTGGATAAAACTTGTTCACGCTCAAGAATAACAAGGATGACAGCATGGCACAAGCAGGACCTTTGCGGAAAGACGGAAAATGCTGTCGCTGATCTTTGGCCTTGCGGCGGCCTGTGCCTGGGCGGTGCATGATCTTCTGGTGCGCAAACTGGGGCAGGGATCGCATATTCTGCCCATGATGCTGGCCGTTCTGACGGCGGGCACACTGGCGCTGGTGGTGCCCACCGCGCTGATTGCCGAATGGGAGGCGATGACCGGCCCGGCTTATGGCTTTTCGGCGGCGGCGGGATTGGCCTATGTGCTGGGGATGGGGGGGCTTTACCGCGCCTTCAGCCTGGCGCCGGTGCGGCTGGTAGCGCCGATTCTGGGCGCCTTTCCGATGATCTCGCTGGGCTTTGCCGCGCTTGGAGGCGAGGCGGTTTCGGTCTTGGAGCTGGTTGCGGTGCTGGCGATTGTCGGCGGGATCGCGATTGTCGCGCTGAGCGGTCATGCCGAGGATGACCCGGCCGGGGGCACGCGCATGGGTGGGGCAATCTTGTGGTCGATTGCCGGAACCGTCGGTTTTGCCACCACCTTCTGGCTGGCGCAGGAGGGCGCGCGTCAGGGCGATGAAATGGCTTCGATCGCGGTGACGCGTGTCGTGGCGCTGGCGGCGGTGGCGCTGATTGTGCTGGCGGCCCGTGCGCCCTGGCGCGCCGCTGCGGGCAGCGGGGGGTTTCTGACGCTGATGGGGGTTCTGGATGCGGTGGCCATCAGCCTGATCACCTTGTCCGGCCGCCTGCCCAACCCCGAATATGCCGCCATCAGCTCATCACTCTTTGGCGTGCTGACCATCCTTCTGGCCTGGAAGATCCTGAAAGAGGCCGTCTTGCCCGTGCAATGGCTGGGCATTGTCACGGTCTTTGCAGGGATCGCGGTCTTGTCGTCGCAAGGCTGAGGCGCGGCGGCTATTCCGCCGCCATGGGCACCGCGCGGTTCAGCCCCGAGGCCAGGCGCCGTTCATCCTTTGGGCTGACGCCAAACAGCTCTTGATAATGCCGTGCCATGGGCGCGGGCGTCAGATAGCCCACGGCGGCCGCAATCTCGCGCAGGGGGTCGTTGGAATACAAGACCCGCTGCCGCGCCTTGGCCAGCCGCAGATGGCGGTAATAGCGCAAGGGGCTTTGCCCGGTCTCGCGCTTGAAAAGCCGTTCGAAATGCCGCCCCGACATCGACACCGCCGCCGCCACATCGGGGATGCGCAGCGGGTCCTCGACATGGGTTTCGAACAGGCGGATCGCCTCGCGGATCGGCGGCGTCAGGCGGTCGGCAGTCGAGGCGGTGCGGGCCACGGGGACCTTCTGGCTGGCATCTTCATCCCGCACAAAGGGATGCTGGAACCAGCAGGCCACTTCGGTCATGCACTGGCGGCCCAGACGTTCCTCGATCAGCCGCAGCATGAGGTCAAAGACCGCCCCCGCGCCTGAGGCCGTGATGCGCCGCTTATCGCGCAGGATCACCGATTCGGACGCCTTTACATCGGGGAATTCGGCCTTGAACGCGGCCTCGTAACACCAATGCACCGAACAGCCACGCCCCTCCATCAGCCCGGCGCGGGCCAAGGGAAAGATCCCGCCCGAAAAGGCCCCAAGCGTCAGGCCGGTGCGTTCCAGCCAGCGCAGGCGCGCAGGTCCGTGGCGGGGGTCGGCGAATTCGGCGGTGGGCGGCGAGATGAGGTAAAGCTGATCGACACCGGAAAGGTCCGCCAGGGTCACGTCAGGTTCAAAGCGCACTTCGGCCGAAGAGCGCACGGGCGCACGGGTTTCCGACACCAGCCGCCATTCGAACTCGCGCCGCCCGGTGATTTCGTTGGCGGCGCGCAGGGGCTCTATGGCCGAGGTCAGGCAGGCCATGGGGAAGCCCGGAAACATCAGAAAACCCAGACGCAGGGGGCCTTCGCTTGGCATATCGGTTCTCCTGTCTGTCCTCTTGGTCAGTCTTCGGGCCACCAGCCGGGCGAGGTGGGCGCCCCGTCGTCGTATGTCGACAACCACTGGGCCATGGCATCGCGGTTGCGGATAAAGCCCTTGTAGGTGGCCAGATCGGGGTGGATGTCACGCACCACGCGGTGCAGGCGGCGGCCCCATTTCGGCACGGTGACAAGCTCTTCGAACTTGGCCAGATAGGCGCGGATGTCGAAGGCAATCGCGTTGGACCGAGGCAGGCGGTAGAGCGTCTGCAATTCCACCCGAAGGTGCATCATGTGGCCCATGTTTTCCTGCGTGAGGAGCGTGCGCATATGCCCCCATTCGGGATAGGTTTCCGGCGCGGTGTCCAGAAGCGGATTGACCGTCATCGTCCAGTTGAAGCGGCGCACCGGTGCGCCGTGCTGGAGTTTCAACAGGAATTTCAGCGCGCGGTCGAAGATGCCATTTTCATGGGCCAAAGGCACCGGCGCATGCCATTCGTGAAAGTTCATGCCGATATCGAAATCCAAGGACCAGTCGGCCTGAGTGGTGACCATGCCCGCATCGACCCAGAGCGTGCCTTCGCGTTCGTCCTGCAGGGTGAAATCGCCCTGCGTCTGGCGGGTGATATACTCCAGCGGACCATAGGGCAGCGTGGTTTCATCCAGAAAGGTGAACTTCTGGTCGATGCCCAGCGGGCGGTTGATCCAGTGCCAGCGGTTGCCGTCCTTGGTCAGCGAAAACCACTGCGGGTATTCGCGGGCCTTGGTCTCCATGATCAGTTCCAAGAGGTCCCAGCCGGCCAGGGTCATATGCGGCAGCGACTGGCAGCGCAGCGGGTCCTTGGCCAGCACGCGGGCGCGGTCGCGCATTTCGCTGAGGTAATGTTCATCGACATCAAAGGTCTTTTCAAAGACCGAACCTTTGCGCCCCGGCACATGCGGCTCCATGTTGACCGAATACATGTAATCGTCGCGGTCGAACGGGAAGGGAAAGCGGCGGATCGCAGCGGGCGAATTGCGATAGGTGAAGTCATCGCAATAGGTTTCATCGCGGAAAAAGTCGTCAAACCCGTATTTGAAATCAAGGCTCATGGGGCGCTCCTAGCGGTCTATCACCAGCGTCTTGCCGGTAAAGCGGCTGACGCAGGGCATGATTTTGGTGTTGCTGGCCATTTCCTCGGGCGACAGCCAATGGTCGCGGTGGTCGATAAGGCCATCGCATGTCACCACATTGGTTTCGCATTGCCCGCAAGCCCCGCCGCGACAGAGGTAGGGGGCATCGACGCCCGCAGCCTCCATCGCCTCAAGAAGCGATTGGGTCGGGCCGACGGTGAGGGTTTTCTTCGACTGCGACAGTTCCACCTTGAACGGGGCGCCGGTGCCGGGAGCGGTGAATTCCTCGAAATGCACGGCATGTTCGGGCATCCCGGCTGCCGCCCCCGTGGCGCGCACCCAGTTCAGCATCCCCTTTGGCCCGCAGCAATAGACATGGGTGCCAATGGGCTGGCGGGCGAGGATCTCGGTCAGCGGCATCTGCTGGCCCATATCATCGAAGTAGAGGTTCACCTTGTCGCCATAGGCTGCCTTCAACTCGTCGCCATAAGCGCAGAGCGCGGGGTTGCGGGTGGCATAGTGCAGTTCGAACTTGCCGCCGAACCGGGTCAGCTGGTGCATCATGGCCAGAAACGGCGTGATGCCGATGCCACCTGCCAGAAACAGGTGCTTGCGGGCGCGGTTGTCCAAGGGAAAGAGGTTCATCGGATGGCTAAGGACCATCTCCATCCCCGGTTTCACATGGCTGTGCATGTAAAGCGACCCGCCCCGGCCCTGATCGTCGCGCCGCACCGAGATTTCGTAACCCGACCGATCCTCGGGGTCGGACATCAGCGAATAGGGGTTCAGGCGGCGGGTGCCGTGGTCGTCCATTTCGACAACCGTATGGGCGCCGCCGGAAAAGGCAGGGAGCTCGCCCCCATCCCGCGCGACAAAGCGGAAGCGGGTGATCAGGTCATTGACGCGCACCACTTCGGCCACGCGGACGTTGAGTTTTGCGCCACCGCTCATTTGAACCGCTCCACCGCCGGGGGGATCTGCCCCTTGTCTTCCGCATCAATGTTCACGCCCTGAAAGGCCGCGAGCCTGCGCGAGTAGTGGTCGCGCACGAAGAGGTGCAGCCGGCAATGGCTGCACTGGAAGGGGTCGGTCTCGACGTTTTCCGTGATGCCCTTGCAATGCACGCATTGCACACGCCGCACGGTCGATCCGCGATGTTCCTTTTGAATATCGGCGTGGGGAAAGCCCAAGGCCATGATGTCCCGCTCGGCTTGACCCATCAGCCCCTCGGATCCTGTCAGATAGACCTGCGTCCCCATCGGCGCATCTTGCAAGACCCGGGCAAGGCGGAAAAGCAGGGTCGGGATCGAAGCGGCCTTTTGCGCCTGTTTGGCACCCATGGCTTCGATCTTGTGCCAAAGGTCTGCGCCCTTGGGACCGGCGGTGTAAAGCACATGCGCCTTGGGCAAAAGGCCGGGGTCCTTGGCCACAAGATCGGCCAGCGCCTCGGCGCCTTCGCCATCGGCGATCAGCAGATGCAGGGCCCCCGGGCGCGGTTCAAGCTGCCCATAAACCGGGCGGCTTTTGATCGAGGGAGGGAATTCGGCCTTTGTCATCGTGTCAGAACCTGTGAGATCTCGGGAAGACTCACAGGCCGGGGCCGCTGTCCGCGCCGACCAGCCCCAGCCTGTGAGAGAGCCTTAGTCCTTGGCCGTGCGACGCTTTTTCTCGACGTCGTAGAAGGGAAGCGAGGCCGAAACCGCCTTCAGCGGGCCATGGGTGCCGCAACGCACCTCAACCTCGGTGCCGTTGTTGGCGCAATCGACGGGCAGGCGGGCGATGGCGACGACCCAGTCATTCAGCGGCGAATACATCGGCTGGGTGACAACGCCGATCTTCTTGCCGTCCTTGTAGATGGGGGCGTTGCCCGGAACCTTCGTCTTGTCGGCAAATTTCAGGCCCGAGATTTTGAAGCGCTCCTTGCCCTGCAGGCGGTAATGCTCTTCCGCGCCGCGGAAGCCGGTCTTGCCCTTGGTCACGGTCCAGTCAAGGCCCAGCTCCCACAGGGTATCGCCGGGGCCTTCGTTCTCGAAGGGATACATTTCCGAGTTATCGAAGGGGAAGAACAGGAGATAGGATTCAGCCCGCAGCATATCCAGCGTGGTGAACCGGCAAGGGATGATGCCCATGCTGGCGCCTTCTTCCAAAATGCGGTCCCAGACCTCGCCGGCGTCCTGACCGCGGACAAAGATTTCATAACCGCGTTCACCCGTGTAGCCGGTGCGCGAGAGCGTGATCGGCTTGCCGAACAGCATCGCGGGCATATGGCCCATATAGGGCAGTTGGCGCACGCCGGGGATGTGCTTTTCCAGATAATCCACCGCCAGGGGCCCCTGCAGCGACAGGTCGTGCAGGTTGTCGTCAAAGCGGATCGACACATCACGGCCGGTGGCGGCCATCGTCAGCTGCTCATGCCCTTGGCCCGAGCCATGCACCACAGTGTAGCTGTTCGGCCCCATCCGGTAGATGACGCAGTCGTCGATGAACTTGCCCGCATCGTTCAGCATGCAGGCGTAAACCGATTTGCCGGGCGCGATCTTTTCGGGGTCGCGGGTGGTGGCGCGGTCGATCACATGGGATGCGGCATGGCCGGTGATGTGGACCTTTTTCAGGCCCGAAACATCCATGAGCCCCGCCTTGGTGCGGATTGCCATGTATTCGGCGTTCGGGTCACCCTTGGAATAGGACCAGGCAGTGCCCATGCCTGACCAGTCTTCCAGATTCGAGCCAAGCGCGCGGTGCCGGTCGGCCAGCGTTGAAAAGCGCCAAGAATTGGTCATCTGCAGTCTCCCTAAGGTGCGTTCATTTTCGACAAGTCTGTTGGGTTTCGCGACGAAAATCAATAATCAAATGCAATTTATTTTCTTCACAGAAAACATTTTCGCAAAAAAGGGGGCTGCCTGCGCAGCCCCCTTTCCCTTGTTGACGTCGTGTGGCGGTCTTAGCCGGGCAACACGAAGAACCAGTTGGACCACAAGACCACCGCAGCCCCAAGACCCAGCGCCAGATAGGGCTTGATCCCGGCCTTGCGTGCGCCAAGCTCGCCATAAGGCAGGCTCAGATCGTCATAGGCCTCTTTCGGGAACTTGCCGCCATCCACGATGTAATGGCGATACCAGAATACCGGGAAGATGAAGGAGGCAAAGATCAGGCCCGACCAGAGCGCGTTTTCATAGCCCCAGACCTTGGCACCTGCGCCAAGGAAAAGCGCGTTGACGAAGGCAAGGCAGGTGTTGAACCCGATGAGCCAGGTGGGGGCCTTCCACGGGCGATCCATATGGGCCGAATCGATGCGGTGGATCCAGCCGGCATTGAGGTTCAGGAAGTTGAACAGGATGTAGCCGACGTTGGAAATGGCCAGCACATAGAAGTAGCCACCCGCATCCGAAGCCAGCGCCAAGAGGAACACGTTGAAGGCCACATCGGTCCACATCGCATTGCGCGGCGCGCCGTGCTTGTTGACCGAGCCGAGGAACTTCGGCAGCCAGCCATCGCGCGAGCCCTGATAGAGGGTACGCGACGAGCCCGCCATGGCGGTCATGATCGCCAGGAACAGCGCCATGATCATCAGGATCACGAAGATCTGGGTGACGACCGGGCCACCGCCGATCATGGTGCCCAACACTTCGCCGACGCCGGTTCCGTCAACAACCCCGGCCGCGGTCATACCGTCCTGACCCAGATAGCCCTGGAAGGAGAAGGGGATCAGGAAGAAGAAGATGGTGCACAGAAGGCCCGAGTAGAAGATCGCGCGGAAGGTGTCGCGCTTGGGGTCCTTCAGTTCCCGGGTATAGCAGACTGCGGTTTCAAACCCGTAGGTCGACCAGGCCGCAATATACATGCCGCCAAGGAACAGCGTCCAGCCGCCCAGTGTCCAGTCGCCGCTTTCCGAAGCCGCCGGCGGCATCAGGTTGGTCACGTTCATCCAGTCGATCGAGCCGGTGAAGATCGGCACCAGACCCACAAGCAGGAGCGGAACCAGAACGATGATCGCCAGCCACTTCTGCGCGTTGGCGGTCTGGGCGACGCCGCGTTCCTGAATCATCAGGATGATGAGCATCAAGACGACCCCGATGATGAAGGTCGAGTTGAAATGCAGCGTGCCCAGGCCCGGGATGGTCAGGGCAAAGGCCTCATAGGTGCGGAACCAGGGGGTCAGCGCCTCGACACCCGCAGCGCTGGCCACGGCGGCGATGGCGTCCTGCGCGGAAACGCCAGCATTTTCTGCCATATAGGCCACGACCGCTTCGCTTTCAGCGGTGAACTGGCCGATATTGGCCGCCACCCAGTCGAGGACCTGCTGGCTTTCAGCCAAAGGAATCGGGAACAGGGCGTTCAGGATATAGCCCGCCGCAATGGCGCAGCCGAGCGAGAGCACCGGCGACCAGGCGAACCAGTTGCACCACACCGACAGGGGCGCGATCAGCTTGCCATAGCGCAGCCAGGCGGTCGCACCGTAAACGCTGGTGCCGCCCGACTTGTTGCCAAACATCCCGGCCATTTCGGCGTAGGTGAAGCTTTGCGAAAAACCCATGATCATGGACAGCATCCAGACCACAAAGGCATATTGCCCCACGGTCCCCGCAATCCCGCCAATCGAGAACAGCACCAATGGCGGCACACCTGCCGCGACCCAGAAGGCGCCTTTCCAACTTAGCGCCCGGACCATCTGGCCCGAACCTTGTTCCGTCGTCATGTCCCTTGTCTCCTGTTGAACCCGGCGGATGTTTGGCGGGGCCTTTGCCCCTCCCCTCCGCGCGTTGATTTCGAAGTTACTGACCGGCCTGTTGCCGGGCAGGCAAGACTTGTCTCCTTGTTCCCGCGTTTCCGTCGGACGGGATCCGGCGCTTCCATCGCCTGCGTCCCGATGTCGCAAGGAAAGCACGGGACGCCCCTCAAGGCGAGAAAAATTTCATTTTCGCGAAAAAATGTTTCCTGCGGATCGGGCGCAAGGGGTTAGTGGCTGGGTTGATGCCTGAATTTTAAACACAAAAGGCCCCCGGGCCAGGGACCGGGGGCCTTTCGCGAAAAACTTGAAGGTTCAGTTCTTCAGATAGCTTTCCATCGAATCTTCCAGCGCATCCTTCCACGGCGTGTGGTGCACCGGGGCCATGGAGCCGGTGATGACCGACTTGTAGGCATTGTCGCGAAAGGTCATGATCCCCTTCTTCTTGTGTTCCTTCCATTCAAAGAAGGCTTCGCAGGCGCCGTCCACGTCAAAGGACGGATAGTCGGTTTCCGCAATCAGTTCCTTCACATAATCGCCCTGATAGTGGATCGCGTCATGAGCGTCCTTGCCCGCATCTTCACCCGCCACACGGTCGGCCACGTCCTTTTGCAGCACGGCCTTATCGGTCGGAATGGCAATGCGGCCCATGATGGCGTCGCGCACCCACCAGGCCTGAGCGTCGAACATGTTGAAGGTGAACCACTGGTCCTGCATGCCGATGTAGAAGAGCTTGGGGTTATGGACCCAGGCCACGCCTTTGTAGAGGTCGGCCGCGGCCAGACGGTTGGCGGTTTTCAGGCGCAGATCATCGGGCAGGAAGGGGAAGTGGTGCTTGTAGCCGGTGCACAGGATCACCGCATCGACCTTCTTCTTGGTGCCGTCCTTAAAATAGGCGGTATCCTCGTCCATGTGGTCGAGCGCGGGGACTTCCTTCCAGTTTTCAGGCCATTTGAAGCCCATCGGCGCATGGCGATAGGCCACGGTGATCGATTTGGTGCCGTATTTCCAGCACTGCGAACCGATGTCCTCGGCCGAATAGCTGGAGCCCAGCAGCAAAAGGTCCTTGCCCGCAAATTCCCGCGCATCGCGGAAGTCATGGGCATGCAGAACGCGACCGTTGAATTTGTCGAAACCGGGGTATTCGGGCACGTTCGGCACCGAGAAATGGCCGCTGGCGACGATGACGTGATCAAAGTCCTCGGAATACATCCGGTCGGCCTTGAGATCATGCACCGTCACGGTGAAGTTGCCCTTGTCCTCATTGTACTTGACCATGCGGGCCGTGGTCGCAAAGTGGATCCAGTCACGGACCCCGGCCTTTTTCACCCGGCCTTCGATATAGTCGAACAGGACCGCCCGCGGCGGATAGCTGGCGATCTGCTTGCCGAAATGCTCTTCAAAGGAATAGTCGGCAAATTCGAGACCCTCTTTCGGGCCGTTCGACCACAGATAGCGATACATCGAGCAATGCACCGGCTCACCATGCTCATCTAGGCCGGTGCGCCAAGTATAGTTCCACAGGCCGCCCCAGTTGGATTGCTTTTCAAAGCAGACCACCTCGGGAATATCAGCCCCTTTGGCCTTGGCCGACTGGAACGCGCGAAGTTGCGCAAGACCTGACGGCCCCGCACCAATCACGGCAACTCTCTTTTTCATGGACACCTCCGGCTGTTGGATTCTGGCAGATTGTTTCGCGCGCTGCCTTGCGGAAGATGCTAGAAGCTGAGTTGCGTCTGTGTCAAATCTTATTCCTGCTGTGAAAAATCAAAACCGCCTGCACGGCACTGGCCGACGGGCGGTTTTTTTTCGGCAAACGCCGTTTTTTTTAGCGGGCAACCGTGACCGTGCAATGCGCCTGACCCGACACCTCGGCCGCGACCGAGCCAAGGACCAGTCGCTTGACGCCACGCTTGTCGCCGGTGCCCATGACGATGTGGTCATAGCCGTTCTGATCGGCATAGGCGATGATCGCGGGCGCGGCCTCGCGGGCCACAAGTTCCACAGTGCCGACATCGGCCAGACCGGCGGCCTTGCCCCGGGCCTCGGCTGCGGTCATCAAGGCGGCAGCCTCTTCGGTGGTCCAGTGGTTGATGGTCGGCCCCCGCGCGCCCCCATGGGCGATGTTCACTACACAGACCGTCAGCCGTGCCCCCGACTGCTTGGCCAGTTCGATGGCTTGCATCAGACCCACCTCGGCATGGTCGCTGCCGTCGGTCGGGCAGAGAATTTTCTTGCTCATGGCGATATTCCCTTCGATCATGTTTGTCTTGGGATTGAGCAAAGCATGGCACGCTGTCGCGCGCCTTGACTTGCATCAAAAAACGTTCACCCATATTCAAAATTCGTGAGGGAAGCTGTCATGAAACCCATCGCCGCCGCAGACCGCAAGATCGCCAATATCCATTCCGCTGCCTTTACGCCCTTTGTCTATCCCGACGGAAAGGCCCTGGGTGACAGCATCCTGCAGCTGGATGACGGGATCGAGCTTGGCACCGGCTTTCACGTCTATCGCATGCCCGCAGGCATGACGACGCGCGGGCATCGCCACAATGGGCATGAACAGTTTCTGATCCTTGAGGGCGAACTGCATGAAAGCGATGGCACCATCCTGCGCGCAGGCGATCTGGTGTTTTACCGCGACGGGACCGAGCATAACTCTTACACGCCCAACGGCTGCCTGCTGGCGGTGCATATCGTCGGGCCAGAGTTTCCGGTGGAATGATAAAGGCCCCGGATCGCTCCGGGGCCACAGGGATAAGCCACAGGGGTCGGCTTAGATATCCAGAGTGTTTTCGGTTTCCCACTTGGAGAAATGCGACGCGTAGCTGTCCCATTCCTTGTGCTTGAGCTTTAGGAAGGCCGCCGAGAACTCATCCCCCAACATCGCTTTCAGCGTCTTGTCCTTGTCGAATTCGCGCAGCGCATCGAGAAGGTTCAAGGGCAGCTTAGGCGCATTCTTCACCGTATGGCCCATCTGATACATGTCGATGTCATAGCGGCGGCCCGGATCGGCCTTTGACCGCACGCCATCAAGGCCCGCCGCCAGAATGACGGCCTGCATCAGATAGGGGTTCGCCGCGCCGTCGGGCAGGCGAAGCTCGAACCGGCCGGGGCCGGGCACGCGCACCATATGGGTGCGGTTGTTGCCGGTCCAGGTCACGGTGTTGGGTGCCCAAGTGGCCCCCGACGAGGTGCGCGGTGCGTTGATGCGTTTGTAGCTGTTGACCGTCGGGTTGCAGATCGCGGCCAAGGCCGAGGCGTGCTTCATGATCCCGCCCAGGAAGTGACGACCCTGATCGGACAGGCCCAATTCCTTTGACTTATCGGCAAAGGCGTTGGTCTTACCGTCCAGCGACCAGACCGAGATATGCGCATGGCAGCCCGACCCGGTGAGGCCCTTGAAGGGCTTGGGCATGAAGGTGGCGCGCAGGCCGTGCTTTTCGGCGACCGACTTCATCATGAACTTGAAGAAGCTGTGCTTGTCGGCGGTCTGCAGCACGTCATCGTATTTCCAGTTCATCTCGAACTGGCCGATGGCGTCCTCGTGGTCGTTCTGGTAGGCCTCCCAGCCCAGTTCCAGCATGTAATCGCAGACCTCGGCAATGCAGTCATACTGGCGCATCACGGCCTGCTGGTCATAGCAGGGCTTTTCGGCGTTGTCGTAGGGGTCGGCGACCTTGTCGCCTTCCGGCGTCAACAGGAAAAACTCGGGCTCCACCCCGGTTTTCACCCGCAGGCCGTCTTTGGCGGCTTCGTCGATCAGACGGCGCAACACGTTGCGCGGGGCCTGAGCCAGGGGCTTGTCTTCCATCACGCAATTGGAGGCAAGCCACGCGACTTCGCGCTTCCACGGCAGCTGGATCGCCGATTCCGGATCGGGGACCGCCATCATGTCGGGGTGCGCCGGGGTCAGGTCAAGCCAGGTGGCGAAACCGGCAAAGCCGGCCCCGTCCACCGCCATCTCGTTGATCGCCTGCGCCGGGACGAGCTTGGCCCGCTGCCCACCGAACAGATCGGTGTAGGACACCATGAAATACTTGACGCCTTTATCCTTGGCCCATTTGGCAAGGTCTTTCGCCATTTTACAACTCCCTGTGTTCTTTATGGTTTTGGATGAAAGGGCGGGTTCAGAACCCGCCATTCCGCCCCGGAATCCAGTTGGTTCCGGCCAAAGGCACCCCCGCCATGGCTGCCGCCTCGATGGTCAGCGAGCACAGGTCTTCGGGTTCCAGATTGTGCAGGTGGTTCTTGCCGCAAGCCCGCGCGATGGTCTGCGCTTCAAGCGTCATCACCTTGAGGTAGTTCTTCAACCGACGCCCGCCCAGAACCGGGTCGAACCGCTTGAACAGTTCGGGGTCCTGCGTGGTGATCCCGGCCGGGTCGCGACCTTCGTGCCAGTCGTCATAGGCGTCCGCCGTGGTGCCGAGTTTCTGGTATTCCTCTTCCCACTTCGGATCGTTGTCGCCCAGCGCAATCAGCGCTGCCGTGCCGATCGCAACCGCATCGGCGCCCAGCGCCATAGCCTTGGCCACATCGGCCCCGGTACGGATGCCGCCCGAGACGATGAGCTGCACCTTGCGGTGCATGCCAAGGTCTTGCAGCGCCTTCACCGCCTGCGGGATACAGGCCAGAATGGGCATGCCGACATGTTCGATGAACACATCCTGCGTGGCCGCCGTGCCGCCCTGCATGCCGTCCAGCACCACCACATCCGCGCCGGCCTTCACAGCCAAAGCGGTGTCATAGTAGGGACGCGCGCCACCCACCTTGACGTAGATCGGCTTTTCCCAATCGGTGATCTCGCGCAGTTCCATGATCTTGATTTCCAGATCATCGGGCCCGGTCCAGTCAGGGTGACGGCAGGCCGAGCGTTGGTCAATCCCCTTGGGCAGATTGCGCATGTTGGCCACCCGGTCAGAGATCTTCTGACCAAGCAGCATACCGCCGCCGCCGGGCTTGGCGCCCTGTCCCACCACAACCTCGATCGCATCGCAGCGCCGCAGGTCGTCGGGATTCATGCCGTAGCGGCTGGGAAGGTATTGATAGACCAACGTCTTGGAATGGCCGCGCTCTTCCTCGGTCATGCCGCCGTCGCCGGTGGTGGTCGAGGTGCCAGCCGCCGATGCGCCCCGGCCAAGGGCCTCTTTCGCCGGACCAGACAGCGCGCCGAAGGACATTCCGGCGATAGTCACCGGGATTTCCAGATGGATCGGCTTCTTGGCGAACCGGGTGCCCAGCCAGACATCGGTTGCGCATTTCTCGCGATAGCCTTCCAGCGGATAGCGGGAGATGGACGCGCCAAGGAACAACAGATCGTCAAAGTGCGGCAGGTGGCGTTTGGTGCCGCCGCCGCGAATGTCATAGATGCCAGAGGCGGCCGCGCGGCGGATCTCGGCATTGATCGCCGGGGTGAAGGTGGCCGAGAAACGGGGCGGTGTGCGGGGAAGATCGGTCATGTAACCCTCAGTACGACGAAGCGTTGTCGATATTGAAATTGTAGAGCTTGCGGGCCGAGCCATAGCGCTTAAACTCGGACGGTTTGGCCAGATGGTCGGCTTCGCCGCGCTTCAGAAGGTCCTCAAGGATGGCATAGTGTTCGGGCCGCATCTCTTTTTCGATGCAGTCGGCACCCAGCGATTTGACGCTGCCACGCACGAAGAGCCGCGCCTCATAAAGGCTGTCACCCAACGCATCGCCTGCGTCGCCCAAGACCACAAGGTTGCCCGATTGTGCCATGAAGGCTGACATGTGGCCGATGGAGCCATGCACCACAATGTCGATGCCCTTCATCGACACGCCGCAGCGCGAAGAGGCATTGCCCTTGATGACCAAGAGCCCGCCACGACCGGTAGCACCGGCATATTGGCTGGCGTTACCGTCGATGATGACGGTGCCCGACATCATGTTTTCGGCCACGCCCGGCCCCGCCGAGCCCTTGATGCGAATCGTCGCCTGCTTGTTCATGCCCGCGCAGTAGTAACCCGTTGACCCGCGCACGGTGATGTCCACCGGCGCATCGACACCGGCCGCGATGGCATGTGCCCCTTTGGGGTTCACAACCTCCCACGAGGTCATGTTGGTCTGGCCCTTCAACGCGTGAAGCGATGAGTTGAGCGCCCGCAGCCCCTCTTTACCCAAGTCGAAAGTCTGCATTTGTTCAACGCTCCCAGAAGTAGACGGTGGCAGGCTCTGGTTCCCAGACACGGGCGTCCTCGATGCCGGGCAGGTTCACAAGCGCGCGGTATTCGCTGCCGAAGGCCACATATTGATCGGTTTCGGCCATGACAGCGGGTTTGCAAGCGATGGGGTCGCGCACCACGCCAAAGCCATTGTGGGTGCCGACGACAAAGGTGAAAAAGCCGTCCAGATCGGTCAGCGTCGCCTCAAGCGCATTGCCAAGGCTTTCACCGCTTTGCAGCTTGTGGCTGATGAACGCCGCCCCAACCTCGGTATCGTTTTCGGTTTCAAAGGTCATGCCCAGACGCTTCAGCTCGCGCCGCACACCATTGTGGTTCGACAGGCTGCCGTTGTGGACAAGGCACTGATCCGCCCCGGTCGAGAACGGGTGCGCGCCCATGGTGGTCACGGCACTTTCCGTGGCCATGCGGGTATGGCCGATGCCATGGGTGCCGCCCATTTTGGACACTTCAAAGCGGGCCGCCACGTCCTTGGGCAGGCCAACCTCTTTGAAAATCTCGATATTCTCACCCGAGGACATCACCTTGATGCCCGGGCGCAGATGGGTGACCGCCGAGCGGGCCGCTTCAAGCTGCCCGAGCGGCACCTCCAGAACGGCATGGGTCGACTTGACCAGCATGGCCACCGGCGCGCCGATGGCCTCTTTCAGATCACCATCCAGGCCCTTGAAATCCTTTTCAGGATGGGCCGACTGCACCGTCAGCTTGCCCAGTCCCTTACCGGCCGAGGAATAGATCGCAATGCCCGCCGAATCCGGTCCGCGGTCGGTCATGGTGATGAGCATGTCTGTCATCATGGCCCCCAGCTGGGGCTCAAGCTTTGGGTCCTTTAGGAACAACCCAACGATTCCGCACATGGATTCGCCTCCTGTTAGATTTGCTTGGCACCAACGCTAGCACCGAAGATTCCGCCTTTCAACTGTGAAGAAACTTTTTTTCCTTTTCGGGAAAAGTTTTCAAGCCGCCTTAACCTTGGGCAGGTTTTGCTTGACAGATTGTCGCACGCTGATTTCCTTTCAGAAAACAAATTTGCCGGACAGCGAAACGGTGTTGGGGCCCAGCCTAATTCGGCAATGCAAAAGGGCCTAAGGGAGGGAAAAAGATGGGTGACAATCTAAGTACCGTGAATGTCATATTCACTGAGTTCTATTACTGGGTGACAGTGGTGTTCATGTTCCTCATTCACGTGGGGTTTTGCATGTATGAGGTTGGCGCGTCGCGTCGCCGCAATCACATGCATACATTGATGAAGAACACGATGGCCATTCCTTTGGTCACTGTGACATTCTTCTTCTTTGGCTGGTGGATTTACTTCGCCTTTCCCACGGGTTTCTATTGGTTCACATTCGTTGAGGATGCCCTCTTCTACGACCCGAACCTGGTGGCAGGCCCCACAAGCCCGCTGATGGGCACGCACCTTTCGGGCGTGAACGAAACAGATATTGCTGCTGGAATCACCGCAGACGGTCTGAACGGCGCCGCGATCTGGCACCGTCTGAACGGGGTGTTCTGGGCAGCCTTCCTTTTGTTCTCAATCACTACAGCTTCGATTGTCTCGGGTGCTGTGATCGAGCGGATCCGGATGGGTGCGTTTTGGATGATCGCGGTTCTGCTCGGTTCGGTGCTTTGGATCACCGATGCCGCTTGGGGCTGGAGCGCGGGCGGCTGGATGGTCAAGTATCTTGGCTATCATGATGCCTATGCATCTGGCGTGGTTCACGGCATTGCCGGAGGTGCTGCACTGGCTGCACTGATCGTGCTCGGGCCGCGTTTGGGCAAGTTCCGTCCAGATGGCACTGCGCGCGAGATCCCGCCGCACAATCCTTGGATGGTGACCATCGGACTTTTCATGATCTACACCGGTTTCTGGGGGTTCTATGCCGCCTGTAACATTCCTATGATCTCACCCGCCTCGATCGGGGGCCAGATCACTGGCGAGACATGGACCACGACCAACATCTATCTGGCACCAACAACCCTTTCGGCGATCACAATGAACTTCCTCATGGCGCTTTCAGGCGGCATGATGGCAGGCTACGTGTTCTCGAAGGGTGATGCGTTCTGGACCTATTCAGCGGGACTGTGCGGCATCATCGGCGCCTCAGCCGGCAACGATCTCTACCATCCGATTCAGGCCATGTTAATCGGTGCAATCGTCCCCTATGTAGCCTACAAAATACACTTCTGGGTTGAACGCACCTTCAAGATCGACGATGCAGTCGGTGCAGTTGCTGTCCATGGGTATGGTGGCTTTATGGGTGTGGTGATTGCAGGGTTTGTCCTGTGGGGGGCACCGTCCTCGCCCTATGAAGGCTTTGCAGCCATCACGCCGTGGGGCAACTTTATTGGTGCCTGCATCATGTTCTTGTTGGGCTTTATCCCAGTCTATATCCTCAGCAAAATTCTCAACCACTTTGGACTTTTGCGGATCCCGGCAAAGATCGAACTCGAAGGCCTCGATTTCAAAGGGCGCGCTGCCTACGACGCAGCCGCTGCAGAAATCCAAGCCGCTGAATGCGCAATGCTTAAGTAGAGAAAGGGAGAAATCAAATGTCCACAATTGGTTACGAAAGCTGGGCTGTCGATCTGAAGGACGTTGGTGCGATTTATCCCTTTCAGGGTAGCGAAGGGATCATGGTCTTTCTGGGGCTGGTGTTCTGGATTGGCTGGCACGTCTTGCAAATGCGTCAAGAGGAGGCCGAGATTGAAGCCGAGCTGAAGGCTGAAAATCGCGAAGAGGCCGCGCGCAAGCTGATCGACGACTACTAAGACACCTCTGACAAACATGACGGGGCGGGCTTTGGCTCGCCCCGTTTTAGTTTAGAGAGGCAGAAGGCGGCCGCGACTGTGGCCGCGCGCGCCTCACCCCTGCGGGTAGGAAATCACCGACAAATACCGCGCGGGCAGTTTGACCAGCACCTCCGGCCCATGCGGCGCATCGGCGTCGAAAAACAGCGTATCACCCGGCTTCAGCGCATAGACTTGGTCGCCGTGGCGATAATCCACCTCGCCCTCGAGCATGTAGAGCAGCTCCAGCCCCTCATGCTGAAAGGCCGGGAAGGTGTCGCTTTCGGTGGTCAGCGTGATGAGATAGGGTTCCACCACCACACCCGACGAGTTCGACCCGATATGGCCCAGAAGGTTATACTGGTGTCCCGCCCGGGTGCCGCGCCGCTCGATCTCCAGATGCTCGCCCGCCTTTACATGATGGGCGTCGCGCCGTTCCTCATAGCTGCGGAAAAAGGCCGTGACCGGCACCGAAAATGCGTGGCTGAGCACCTGCAAGGTGGTCAAGCTGGGCGAGGTATTGCCGTTTTCAATCTTTGACAACATGCCGATCGAGAGGCCTGTGACTGCCGCGAGGTCAGCCACCGTCATGCCCTGCTGGCGGCGGAAGTTGCGCACTTCCCGGCCGATTGCCGCTTCGAGGTTGCGCTCGGTGATCTCGCGCAGCCGGTGCGGGTCCTGATCGAATGCCGGTTTGGTGCGCGGCAAGACGGCAGTTTCGTGCAGGTCGTCCATTACGGGGCCTCATTCGCCTAACGGCTCAAATCATACGAGAATTTTTCCTATAAGGAAACATCGTATTCATCAAGACCTCCCGCCTGTGACAAATGCACATAACGCGACGTCATGGTTTCAGCGCATTCAACCGACGCTAAAGAACCGATTTCACCGTGACCTCAAGCGCATGCAGCAACCCTTGGGCCGAAGAGCGGGGGCCGTAAAGCGTGACCAGGGTCGCCGAGTGGCGGATCAGGTAGACCCCAAGATGTTCGATCACCGTGCGGCTGGCAAAACCATCGGGCAATGTCGCCAAATCCAGATTGGTCAGCCGTTCGAACAGAGCAACCAACCCCGCACCCGAAACATCGAAGCGCACCCAGGCATCGGTCTGTTCTGTGATGGAGGCCGTCTCGGCAAAACCCGGTTTCAACGCCGAAACGATGTCCTCATGCGTGGCGAAATCCGCCTCGACCAGCCACATCTCGGGCGTGGTCCAGAAGGCGGAAAAGACCTTTCCTGCCTCATGCCGCGCTGCCCCCGGCAAAGGCACGCCCAGCTTTTTCGCCGCCGCCTGAAAGCCCTTGTCCTGCCCGCGCCGCACGGCCAGCGAGGCCAGCGCCACGTCGAACCGCTCGACAATCCGGTAAGGGCCGATCTCGACCGTTTCCGCCGTCTCATGCCCCAGACCTGTCAGGGCTTTCCATGCCTTATCCACGAAGACGCTCCCCCTCAGGATCAAAGAAATGCGGGCTGACGATTTCAACCTCGGTATCGGTCTTGGTCAGGAAGTTCACCGCCCGCATGCGGCGGCCGATTTTCTGATCGCCCGCCTTGAGATAGCCCAGAGCGATATCAGACCCCAGATGCGGGCTGTAGACCTTCGATGTCAGCCAGCCGCCATCGGACGCCAATTCCACCGGCGCGCCGATTTCCATGAAATGGCTGCCCGCCGAGATCGTCGCTTTCGGGTCCACAGGTTTTACGCCCACAAGACGGTAGCCATCGGGTTGGTTCATGCCTTCGCGTTGGCTTAGCACCATGCCGATGCTGTCTTTCTTCTTCGACACCATCTTGCCCAGCCCCATGTTCAGCGCGGTGGACTGCCCGTTGAGTTCCCCGCCTGCGACATGGCCCTTTTCAATCCGCATGACGCCGAGGGCCTCAGTGCCATAGACAATGGCATCGAACTCGGCCCCCGCCTCCATCAGCTTGCGGATCATCGCATCGCCATAGCGGGTGGGAACGGCGATTTCATAGGCGAGTTCCCCCGAGAAGGAGATGCGGAACAGTCGGCCCCGCAGGCCCTGCACGGTGATATTGCCCGCGCCCATATAGGGGAAGGCCGCGTCGGAAATGTCCTGATCGACGATCTTTTGCAGGAGCTTCCGCGCATTGGGACCGGCGACCGAGAATTGCGCCCAAGCCTCGGTGGTCGAGATGATCTGCACGTCCATATCCGGCCACAGGCACTGGCGGCAGTATTCCAGATGGCGGAACACCGTCACTGCGTTCGCCGTAGTGGTGGTCATGACAAACTCATGCTCGCCCATCCGGGCCGTGGTGCCGTCATCAAACACCATGCCATCTTCGCGCAGCATGAGGCCGTAGCGGCATTTGCCGACGGCCAAGGTGCTGAAGGTGTTGGCATAGACCTTGTCCAGAAAAGCGCCCGCATCGGTGCCCTGAATGTCGATCTTGCCCAGCGTGGTCACATCACAAATACCGACCAAGCGCCGGGTTGCCAGAACCTCGCGGTCCACGCTTTCGCGCCACGTCGTCTCGCCCGGTTTCGGCACCCATTGGGTCCGCAGCCAGTTGCCGACCTCGACAAAGATCGCGCCCTGTTCGGCTGCCCATTTGTGGCTGGGTGTCAGGCGGAAGGGTTTGAATTCCTTGCCCCGCGAGCGGCCTGCCAGTGTGCCCATGGCAACCGGCGTATAGGGCGGGCGGTAGATCGTCGTTCCCGTGGCGGGAATGGATTGGCCGGTCAGTTCGGCCATGACCGCAATGCCCAGCACATTGCCGGTCTTGCCCTGATCGGTCGCCATGCCAAGGGTTGTATAGCGCTTCAGATGTTCGACAGAGGTGAAGTTCTCTTTATGAGCCAGCTTCACATCCTTGACGGTCACATCGTTCTGCTGGTCGATCCACGCGCGGCCCTTGCCTTCGTGGACATACCACAAGGGGCTGATCGCAATCGGCGCATCTTCCGCCTTTGGCAAATTAGCGGCTTTGGCGGTGAGGCCCAGATCGGTCAGCGCGGCAATCGCCTGCGCCTGACCTGTCAGCAAAGCACCGTGGGTCGAGAGCGCGCCATTTGCCGCCCCGGCTGCCGTCAGACCAGCAGGCCCACCCGTGCCCGGCACAAATGCCGCGATATCCTCGCGCCATTCGGGGCGCGAGCGGTGGTGCGAGGTGATGTTCACATTCGGGTTCCACCCGCCCGACACGCCCAAGGCGGTGCAAGAGATGGTTTCCGTCTTGCCATTGGCCAGCCGAACCGTCACCGACTTCAGGCCCAAGCCGCCCGATGAATCAATGACCTGCGTGCCTTGCAGGTGCCGGATACCGGGCAGCAGGTCGCCCCCCTCGCGGCTGTCGATCACGGCTGCCACATCAACGCCCTTGGCCTGCAAGTCTTTGGCCGTGCGCAAACCGTCATCGTTGTTGGTGAACACCGCCACCCGGTCACCCGCCGCCACGCCCCAGCGGTTGGCATAAGCGCGAAGCGCGCCCGCCAGCATGATGCCGGGACGGTCGTTGTTTTCAAAGGCAATCGGCCGTTCGGTCGCGCCGCCCGCGAGGATGGCCCTTTTGGAATAGATGCGCCACAGCGTCTGGCGCGGCTTTCCGGCCATCGGCACTGCCAAATGGTCCGAAACCCGCTCAACCGCGGAATAAATCCCGTGGTCAAAGGCCCCGACAATCGTGGTGCGGGTCATCAGCCGGACATTCGACATTGCGGCGAGTTCGGCCACCACGCCCGCCGCCCAATCGGCACCGGCTTGGCCTCCAACCTCATGGGTCTCGGCGTTGAGCCGTCCACCCATGCGGAAATCTTCGTCCGCCAGCACAACGCGCGCGCCCGCGCGCCCCGCCGTCAATGCGGCCATCAACCCCGCAGGCCCGGCACCGATGACCAGAAGATCGCAATGCAGGAACCCCTTGTCGTATTCATCGGGATCTTCTTCCTTGCTCAGCGCGCCAAGCCCCGCCGCACGGCGGATGATCGGTTCATAGACCTTTTCCCAAAAGGCTGCGGGCCACATGAAGGTCTTGTAATAGAACCCGGCGGTGAAAAAGCTGTTGAGCCGGTCATTGATCGCCATGGCATCCAGCTTAAGGCTGGGCCAGGCGTTCTGGCTCGTGGCCTCCAGCCCGTCAAACAGCTCTGCCACCGTGGCGCGTGTGTTCGGCTCTTGCCGTGCGCCCGACCGCAGATGCACCAGCGCGTTCGGCTCTTCTGACCCGGCCGAGATCGGCCCGCGCGGGCGGTGGTATTTGAATGACCGCCCCATCAGGCGCACGCCATTGGCCAGAAGCGCCGAGGCCAGCGTGTCGCCGGGGTGGCCGGTGTAAGTATGCCCGTCAAAGGTGAAACGGAAGGTTTTGCTGCGGTCGATCTGGCCGCCCGAAATGCGATTGGACTGGCTCATTTGCTGCGCCCCTGCGCCTTGGCCACGTCACGGGCCATTTCAACTTTCAGGATTTCATGCGTCACGGTATTGCGCGTGACCACGAGCCAGGATCGATCGCCCTGCTCGTGATACCACAGCTCGCGGTGCTCCCCGGCCGGGTTGTCGCGGTTGTAGAGGTAGTCGTGAAATACCTCGATACCGGCGGTCATGCCATCAGGGCGGTTGATGAGGTTGGCGTCGCCGAGATAGACGAATTCCTGCGCGTCACGCGGCCCCAGGATCGGATGATTGATAATCATGATATGCTCCTAGTGCAGGTTCGGCTGGGCACCCTGGCCCTTTTCGTCAATCATCAACCCCTTGAGGAACCGATCAAAACGATAGGCCGTGGCGGTCTTGTGCGGCTCGTCCTTTGCCAGAAGATGGGCAAAGCACCAGCCCGAGGCCGGGGTCGCCTTGAACCCGCCATAGCACCAGCCGCCGTTGAAATAGAGCCCCTCGACATGGGTCTTGTCGATGATGGGTGACCCATCCATCGACATGTCCATGATCCCGCCCCAAGTGCGCAAGAGCCGCGCCCGGCCGATGGCGGGCATCAGGGCCATGCCGCCTTCGGCCACATCCTCGATCACCGGCAGGTTGCCGCGTTGGGCGTAGGAGTTATAGCCGTCGATGTCGCCGCCGAACACGAGGCCGCCCTTGTCGGACTGGCTGACATAGAAATGCCCCGCGCCAAAGGTCATGACGCCGGCGATAAACGGCTTCAGCCCCTCGGACACAAAAGCCTGCAGGACATGGCTTTCGATGGGTAGGCGCATGCCCGCATGGGCCATCACCTTCGATGACGACCCCGCCACGGCCACGCCGACCTTCTTCGCGCCAATAAACCCACGAGAGGTTTCCACGCCACGAATGCGACCGTTTTCAATCCGCATGCCCGTCACTTCGCAGTTCTGGATCAGGTCGACACCGCGCATGTCCGCCCCGCGCGCATAGCCCCAGGCCACGGCATCATGGCGCACTGTGCCACCGCGCCGCTGCATCAAGGCGCCTTTGATCGGGAAGCGCGCATTGTCGAAATTCAGGAAGGGATACATCGCCCGCACCTGATCACGGTTCAATAGTTCCGCATCCGCGCCGTTCAGGATCATCCCATTGCCCCGCCGAGTGAAGGCGTCGCGCTGGGCGTCGGTGTGGATCAGGTTGATGATCCCGCGCTGGCTGACCATGGCGTTATAGTTGAAGTCCTGCTCCAACCCTTCCCAGAGCTTCAGCGAGAACTCGTAGAAGGGTTCGTTCCCGTCCAAAAGGTAGTTCGACCGGATGATCGTGGTGTTGCGGCCCACGTTGCCGCCGCCCAGATAGCCCTTTTCCAGCACGGCAATCCGGGCCTGCTTGAATTCCTTGGCCAGATAATAGGCGGTCGCCAGCCCATGCCCGCCGCCGCCGACGATGATGTAATCATATTCCGCCTGCGGGGCCGGATCGCGCCAGACGGGCTTCCACCCCTTGTGCCCGGTCAATGCCTCGGCAATGACGCGAAACCCTGAATAGCGCATGAACGGCCCTCCTGCTTTGTCAGGAACCTAGGCCGAAGCCCGGCGAAAGCCTGTGCCGTTTTCGCCATGACTTATGCGATTTTCGCCATCGCCCTTCTTGGGGCATGGCCGCCGCCCTGCCCCGATGCCTACGGTAAGGCGGCGGTTACTTCAGCTTGATGCAGAAGTGCTTTTTCACCGGCTTTTCGATGGTCCAGGTGCCCTTGAACCCCGGCTCAACCACAAAGCCATCGCCGGGCATCAGCGTGACAGGCGCGCCGCCGTCGGGGGTGATGGTGATCTGCCCCTCGATCAGGTGGACGAATTCGTAGAACTTGTAGACCGCGTACCAGGTGCCGACCGTTGCTTCCCATGTGCCGCTGATCACCGAGCCGTCGATCGAGGTATGCTGTACCCAGGTTTTCATCGTCGGCGTGCCGATGGTCTTGGTCCAGCCGTCAAGGTCGGTGGTCATCGGCTCGGGGCCGGGGGCGGGAAAGCGGAAAACCATGTCGGTCATGTCGGTCCTCATCAGGTTTGGGTCGGCCATAGTGGTAGGCGGCGGTGGCCATGGTTGCAAGCACGCCGAGTTTTTGGTTTCTGTCACGCCAAGGGCAAAAGGGGAAGATCATGCTGATCCGCAAGGCTGAGGCCAGCGACGCCGCGCATCTGGTGCGCTTCATCAACATGGCGGCGGATGATCTGCCGATGCATTTCTGGCGCAAATCGGTGGGGCCAGAGGGCGACGCAATTGCCTATGGCATGGAGCGTGCGGCGCGCGCGACGGGCAGCTTTTCCTTCAACAACGCTTGGCTGGCCGAGGTGGACGGTGCGGTGGCCGCCTGCCTGCTGGGCTATCCGGCCGAGGATGACCCCAGCCCGATTGCCCCCGACACGCCCCCGGTCTTTGTGCCTCTGCTGGAGTTGGAGGCCCTTGCCCCAGGTTCGTGGTATCTCAACGTGCTGGCGACCTATGAAAGCCATCGCGGCCAAGGCTGTGGAAGCGCGCTTTTGGCCAAGGCCGAGGCGATCACCCGCGCCACGGGGCGTAAAACCATCAGCCTGATTACAGCGGACACCCATCATGACGCCCAAAGGCTCTACGCCGCCAAAGGCTATGTCGACATCGCCCGCCGTCTGGTGGTGAAGGGCGACTGGCAGGTGGATGCCTCTGAGTGGATCTTGATGACCAAGACGCTGGCCTAGGGCGTGACGATCCAGACCACCAACAGTACGCGCTTTGGCCTGCCCCAAGGGGTCTTGACCATCATCGCCACAGTCTTTGCGATGGCGCTCACCGACGCCATCATCAAACTGTCCAGTTCCGAGATGACGCTGTGGCAAATCTGGATCCTGCGATCGGCCATTGTCGTGGCGATCCTGCTGGTCGCCACAAAGGGCCGCGTCTTGCCGCCCGGCACGGGTTGGATCATCGCACGCAGCGCAGCATTGGTGGTGCAATACCTCTGTCTTTACGCCGTCTTGCCGCTGATGGACATGGCCTTGGCGGGCGCGGCCTTTTACACGGCCCCCTTCTTCATTGTCGGGCTTTCAGCCTTGGTGCTGGGCAACCGAGTCACCCCGGCACATTGGCTGGCCATCGCCATCGGCTTTGCCGGGCTATTGCTGATCGTCCGGCCCTTTGCAGCGGCCTTCACGCCCCTGATCCTGATGCCCATCGCGGCAGCACTTTTCTATGCCATCGCCGCCATCCTGACGCGGGCAAAATGCGCCGACACCCCGGCGCTGATCCTGGCGCTGTGGCTGAACATCGCCTGTCTGGCCTTTGGGCTGGCGATTGGCGCTGTTCGGGGGCTGATCGTGACACCAGACTGGGCGGGCTTCATCTTTGGCCCTTGGCACAGCATGGCAGGCAGCGATTGGGCGATGATCCTTATGCTGTGCCTTTTGATCATCGGCATCGCCGTGGGCCTGGCCAAAGCCTATCAATCGCCACGACCAGAAGTGATCGCGACCTTTGATTACTGCTATATGATTTTCGTGGTGTTCTGGGGCTATGTGTTCTTTGGCGAAGTGCCGGACCTGTGGACATTGGCGGGAATGGCGTTGATCAGCGCCGGGGGGCTCGCCGTGCTGACGATCCGCGACAGCGGGCCAAGCCGGCCTTAGGGGATGACCTCGAACCGGTCCACATCCACCATCCCATGATCGGTGATCTTCAGATGCGGGATCACCGGCAGGGCAAGGAAGGCCAATTGCAGGAAGGGTTCTTCCAAGACCACGCCCAGGGACTTGGCCGCCGCCCGCAGCGCGATGAGATCCTGATGCACCCGTTCGAACGGCTCAAGGCTCATCAGCCCCGCGAGAGGCAGCGCCAGCTCGGCCAGAATGCGCCCGCCCTCGACCACCACGAACCCGCCCTCAATTTCAGAAAGCCGGTTCGCCGCCAACGCCATGTCGGCATAATCCACCCCCACAACCGCGATATTATGGTGGTCATGGCAAACGGTTGAGGCAATCGCCCCGCGCTTCAACCCAAAGCCCTGCACAAAGCCAGTCGCCCGGTTGCCATTGACCCCATGGCGTTCGATCACCGCAATGCGGATCAGGTCACGGTCCAGATCGGGCCGCTTGTCGCCATCCACCGGGGCGATATCAAAGGTCAGATGCGGGGTGATGATCTTGCCAGGAAGGATGCCGATCACCGGTGTTTCCACCTTGTTGCCGCCTGCGCGGAAATGATGCGGCTCGACCTTGGGCGCCTTCACCGAATGGCGCGTAACGGGCGGGATCACTTGGCGTGCGGCAAAGGCGGCTTCGGTCACCTCAACCCCGCCCGTATAGACCGCTGAGACATGGCAACCTGTCAGACTGTCGATCACCGCGATATCGGCCCGCTTGCCCGGCGCGATCAGCCCGCGATCCTTTAGCCCAAACGCCTCAGCCGCCGAAAGACTTGCCGCGCGGTACACCGCCAACGGATCAGCCCCCAGCGCAATCGCCGTGCGGATGATCCAGTCCAGATGCCCATGCTCGGCAATGTCCAAGGGGTTGCGGTCATCGGTGCACAGGCACAGGTAGGGCGAGTGGCGTTCGGTCAACAGCCCCACCAGCGCGTGCAGGTCTTTGGACACCGAGCCTTCGCGGATCAGCACCCGCATGCCCTTGCGCAGCTTTTCCAACCCCTCCTGATAGGTGGTCGCCTCATGTTCAGTGCGGATGCCGGCGGCGATATAGCCGTTCAGGTCATTGCCACGCAAAAGCGGCGCATGGCCGTCAATGTGGCGGCCCCGGAAAGCCTCCAGCTTCTCCAAACAGACCGGGTCTTTGTGCAGCACACCGGGGTAATTCATGAACTCGGCCAGCCCGATCACGCGGGGATGGTCCATCAGCGGGATCAGATCCGATGCCATCAATCGTGCGCCCGTGGTTTCCATATGGGTGGACGGCACGCAGGACGACAGCTGCACCCGAATATCCATCAGCGTCAGGGCCGACGCCTCAAGGAAATAGCGAATCCCCTCCAACCCGCAGACATTGGCAATCTCATGCGGATCACAGATCGCAGTGGTCACCCCGCGCGGGGTGACGCAGCGGTCAAACTCAAAGGGGGTGACCAGAGAGCTTTCGATGTGCAGATGGGTGTCGATGAAACCGGGCACCAGGACCTTGCCCGACATATCCACCTCGCGCCGCCCCTGATAGCGGCCAAAGGTGCCAACAATCGTATCGCCACAGATCGCCACATCGGTTTCGACCAATTCACCCGAAATCAGGTCGAACACCCGCCCTCCTTTAAGGACCAGATCGGCAGGAACCACCCCGCGGCCCTGATCAATGCGGTCGGCAAGGCTGGCTTTGGGCGGGAGGTTGGTCATGGGCAAATCTCCTTTGCCTCAGGGAACATGAGGACCCGCCCCGCCGCAAGCCTCTTGCAGCGCCCGGCGAAGGGTGGAACATCTTGGCCCATGGAAACCCCGATGCGTCCCCTGCGCGGCATTGCCCTGAAACTTGGCTCGGTTCTGGTGTTCATCGTGATGTCGGCGATGATCAAGACCACGGCCCAGCATGTGCCAGCCGGTCAGGCGGTTTTCTTCCGATCCGCCTTTGCCATTCCGGTGATCGTGATCTGGCTTGCCTGGCGTCACGAGCTGAGCACCGGGTTTCGCGCAGAAAATCCCATTGGCCACGTCTGGCGAGGGCTGATGGGCACTTTGGCGATGGGCATGGGCTTTGCCGGGCTGGCTTATCTGCCGCTGCCTGAAGTCACCGCCATCGGCTATGCGGCGCCGCTGTTGGTGGTGGTTTTTGCCGCGATGTTCCTGGGTGAGAATGTGCGCGCCTTTCGTCTGGTCATGGTGGCGCTGGGGTTGACAGGCGTCCTGATCGTGCTGTCGCCGCGCCTGACCATCCTGTCGGGCGATGCAGCCGGCCACCGCGAGGCCTTTGGCGCGATGCTGGTGCTGGGCGGTGCGGTCTTTGCCGCCCTTGCGCAGGTCTTTGTGCGCAAACTGGTGATGACGGAAAACACATCCGCCATCGTGTTCTGGTTTTCGCTGACGGCCACGCTTTTGTCTTTGACGACGCTGCCCTTCGGCTGGGTGATCCCCACCGGGACCGAGGCAGCAACGCTGGTCGGCGCAGGGCTGTTGGGCGGGGTGGGGCAGATCCTGTTAACCTCCAGCTACCGCGAGGCGGATGCCTCTCTGGTGGCGCCTTTTGACTATGCCTCGATCCTCTTTTCGCTGTTGATCGGCTATTTCGTCTTTGCCGAGGTGCCAAGCTGGACGATGCTTCTGGGCGCGGCCATCGTCATTACGGCCGGGATCCTCATCATCTGGCGGGAACGGAAACTGGGGCTGGAGCGCGCCAAAGGGCGCAAGGCCATGACGCCGCAGGGATAGGGCTTTGGTTATGTCGCCATGAAAAACCCCCGGTGTTTCCACCGGGGGTTTTTTTCTGCACCGGATGATGGTCCGCGAATTTCAGGGAAATTCGCTATACCGCACTGGATTTGCCTTTCAGCAACTCCTTACCAGTCTTCCTTTGCCACGATCCGGGTGGTGACCGGCAGCTTCATGGCGCCCAGACGCAGCGCCTCACGCGCGATGGATTCGGCAACGCCGTCCACTTCGAACATGATGCGGCCCGGCTTGACCTTGGATACCCAACGGTCGGTGGAACCCTTGCCCTTACCCATACGAACTTCGATGGGCTTGGCCGAAACCGGCAGATCCGGGAAAACCCGGATCCAGACACGGCCCTGACGCTTCATGTGGCGGGTGATCGCGCGGCGGGCCGCTTCGATCTGACGGGCCGACACACGCTCCGGCTCGGTCGCCTTGAGGGCGAAAGAACCGAAGTTCAGAAGGAAACCGCCCTTGGCTTCGCCATGGATCCGGCCTTTGAAGGCCTTGCGGAATTTTGTACGCTTTGGTTGCAGCATAGCTTTTCCTCCTTACGCGCGTTCGCGGTCGCGGCGCGGGCCACGCGGAGCGGGGCCATCGGCAGCTTCAGCAAGACGGCGGTCATGTGCCTGCGGATCATGTTCCAGGATTTCGCCTTTGAAGATCCAGACCTTCACACCGATGATGCCATAGGGCGTTTCGGCTTCGCTGAGCGCATAGTCGATGTCGGCGCGCAGGGTGTGCAGCGGCACGCGGCCTTCACGATACCATTCGGTCCGCGCGATTTCCGCGCCACCCAGACGGCCGGCAACGTTCACACGAATGCCAAGCGCACCCATGCGCATCGCGTTCTGCACGCCACGCTTCATGGCGCGACGGAAGGAAACGCGGCGTTCCATCTGCTGGGCGATCGATTCAGCAACGAGCTGAGCGTCCAGTTCCGGCTTGCGCACTTCGACGATGTTCAGGTGCAGTTCCGACTTGGTGAAGGCATTGAGCTTCTTGCGAAGCGTTTCAATGTCCGCACCTTTCTTGCCGATGATGACGCCCGGACGCGCAGTGTGAATGGTCACACGGCACTTCTTGTGCGGACGTTCGATGATGACGCGGCTCACGCCAGCAGCCTTGCACTCTTCATGCACGAATTCGCGCATCTTGAGGTCTTCCAAGAGCAGGTTGCCGTAATCTTTCGATTCCGCAAACCAGCGGCTGTCCCAGGTGCGGTTGACCTGGAGGCGCATCCCGATGGGGTTAACCTTCTGACCCATTATGCAGACTCCCCGACTTGACGCACCTTGATGGTGATCTCGCTGAACGGTTTCATGATCTTGCCGAAACGGCCACGCGCCCGCGGACGACCGCGCTTCATGACCAGGTTCTTGCCGACCCAGGCTTCGGCGACGACAAGGCTGTCAACGTCGAGATTGTGGTTGTTTTCCGCATTGGCGATGGCCGACTGCAGGCACTTCTTCACGTCACCGGCGATGCGGCGCTTGGAGAAGGTCAGATCGGCAAGTGCCTTTTCCACTTTCTTGCCGCGGATCAGACCGGCGACAAGGTTCAGTTTCTGCGGCGAGGTGCGAAGCATGCGGGCAATCGCCTGCGCTTCATTGTCCGCCACGCGGCGCGGATTCTTTTCCTGACCCATGGCTTACTTCCTCTTGGCTTTCTTGTCGGCGGCGTGACCGTAATAGGTCCGGGTCGGCGAGTATTCGCCAAACTTCTGGCCGATCATTTCTTCGGTCACAGCGACCGGAACGTGCTTTTTGCCGTTGTAGACGCCGAAGGTCAGGCCCACGAACTGCGGCAGGATGGTGGAGCGACGCGACCAGATCTTGATCACTTCGTTCTTGCCCGAAGCTTTCGCGGTCTCTGCCTTTTTCAGCAGGTAACCGTCGACGAACGGGCCTTTCCAGATGGAACGTGCCATGGATTAGCGCCCTTTCTTCTTGGCGTGACGCGAACGGACAATCAGCGCATCCGACGACTTCGGCTTGCGGGTCTTGTTGCCCTTGGTGCCCTTGCCCCACGGGGTAACCGGGTGACGGCCACCCGAGGTGCGGCCTTCACCACCACCATGCGGGTGGTCGATCGGGTTCATCGCAACACCGCGGACGGTCGGACGCACGCCCATATGGCGCTTGCGACCGGCTTTACCGAAGTTCTGGTTGGAGTTGTCGGGGTTCGACACGGCACCGATGGTGGCCATGCATTCCTGACGGACCATGCGCAACTCGCCCGACGAGAGGCGGATCTGCGCGTAAGAGCCGTCACGGCCGACGAACTGGGCATAGGTGCCCGCAGCGCGCGCCAGCTGGCCGCCCTTGCCGGGCTTCAGCTCGACGTTGTGGACGATAGCGCCGATCGGCATGCCCGAAAACGGCATGGCGTTGCCCGGCTTCACGTCAACCTTGGCGCCAGCAATCACGCTGTCACCCACGGCCAGACGCTGGGGGGCAAGGATATAGGCAAGCTCGCCGTCCGTGTAACGGACCAGCGCGATAAAGGCGGTGCGGTTGGGATCGTATTCGATCCGTTCGACCACAGCGGCCATATCGAATTTCGTGCGCTTGAAGTCCACAACGCGGTAGAGACGCTTTGCGCCGCCGCCCTTGTGCCACATCGTGACGCGTCCGGTGTTGTTACGGCCACCCGTCTTGGTCAAACCCTCAGTCAGGGCTTTGACCGGACGGCCTTTGAACAGCTCCGAACGGTCGATCAGAACCAGCCCGCGCTGGCCTGGCGTCGTCGGTTTATACGACTTGAGTGCCATGTTCTCTGTCTTCCGTCAGCTATCGGGCCTTGCGACCCGGGTTAAGGGCCCCGAAGGTCCCCGATTAAGGCCCGTTCCCGGTGATGGAAACGAACAAACCAAGAGCCCCGGACGAATCCGGGGCTTCTGGTGTGGCGGTGCAGTAGCAGAGGGGGGTGGGGGTGGCA
>Ga0194133_10002211_pt1 | contig 30838 bp, 31 predicted proteins | sample TA2KigOf40mmetaG_FD_155448 | JGI IMG/M metagenome (GOLD analysis project Ga0194133, IMG submission 155448) | Freshwater microbial communities from Lake Tanganyika, Tanzania - TA2015055 Kigoma Offshore 40m | ecosystem: Environmental > Aquatic > Freshwater > Lake | place: Tanzania: Lake... | reverse complement strand
GCGGAGAGATTGGCGAAAAGTGCCCTTTGTACCTTCTGGAACGTGACCGAACGTCTCATGTCGGCACCGAAAACCAAGGAGACAACAACCATGGCAAGACGACGTCGAATCGTCGCGGGACTCGCAGCCGCACTCGCGGCCGGAGTCACCTCGGTGGCGCCGGTGGGCGCAACGCCGAGTCCCGTCAATGTCGGAGGAGGTGGCGCCACATTCCTCGCGAACATGATGGACGTCTGCCGTGCTCTGTACAACTCGAACACTGCCTCGAACCCCGGCAAGGATGTCGTCACCTACGCGTCCGTCGGATCCGGGTCGGGCAAGAGCGGGTTCCGCACCGGCACCTACGACTTCGGTGGAACCGAATCGGCCTACGGCGCGACCGAGACCAAGCCCAGCAACTTCGTCTACGTGCCCCTCGTCGGCGGCCCGATCGCGATCGGCTACCGCATCGACGGGACCGCGCCGGCGGGAGCACAGATCAAGCTGACGGGCGAGCTGGTCGCGAAGATCTTCGCCGCCCAGATCACGAACTGGAACGACCCGGCAATCGCCGCGGTCAACAAGGCGACCGCCGTCGCGCTCAAGGCCTCGGTCGCCGCGAACGGCGTGACCGTGAAGTCAACCGTGAGGGGCACCAACGTGACCTTCACCGCCACGATGACGCCGGCCGCGTTGAAGCGCTTCAAGGGCAAGAAGATCACCGTCACCCCGGTCACCGACGGGACCGCCGGCACGCCGGTCATGGACGCCGGTGCCCGCAAGAGCGTGACCAAACTCGTGATCCTCGCCGAGAAAACCTCGTACGAGGTCAAGGCGGGCACCCGAGTGATCGGCACCCTGGTGCCGAAGGCCTACACCCTGGGCGTGGACGTGACCTTCCCGAGCCTGCAGATCAAGGTGGCATACCGTCAGGGCAACTCGGGCACCACCAACAACTTCGCGAACTACCTCAACAAGGAGTTCCCGACGATCTGGACCAAGGCCACGAGCGATGCCTTCACGACCGCGTTCCCCGGCACGATGCCCACGGACGGCACCTTCCAGGCCGCACAGGGCAACGACGGTGTCTCGAACCAGGTGCGCGACAACAACGGCACGGTGACCTATGCCGAGCTCTCGTTCCTCACCGAGCGCAACATCTCGTACGCGAAGGTGTCGAATGCGGTGGGTAAGTACGTCGCTCCGAGCCCGGAGTCCTCGGCGAAGAATCTCGCGGCGGCCGACGTGGCAACCGACGGTGTGACGACACTCAACTACAAGGCGACCGACGCCGCGTCGTACCCGATCAACGCCATCTCGTACGGGCTCGCGAGCACCGCAGCATCGGCAAAGGCGACGGCCGTGAAGTCGTACTTCACGTACTTCCTGAACAAGTGCGCACCGACCCAGGCTGCCCCGACGGGCTACACAGCCCTGACCGGCGAGATCCTGACCAAGGCACTCGCCCAGGTGGCAAAGATCGGCGCAGGCTGATCATCCTCGACAACTGAATCCCCAATGCGGCAGGGATCCGGGGTGACCCGGGTCCCTGTTCGCATCCCGGGGCACGCCGGGTCTGTCTGGTTCGTGGTTCAGTGCGCGGAGCGACGGTGTGTGCCGAGTTCGTCGACGCCGAAATCGTTCACGGGATCGCGCCACACGGTGTGGACATGGTTCCCGTCGCGGGTCGTGTTGTCGTACTCGGCGAGAATGCGCGGCCCTTGCACCCGGTAGTAGTGGGGTCGGCCCCGTTCATCGGGTCCCGCCCAGGCGAAGTGCAGGTCATCGAAGTGCTCGGCAACCCGCGCTCGCTCACGCTCGGTGAACTCAAGCCGGACACGCCCCACATAGGTGTCCAGCAGTGCAGCGAGGATCTCGCGCTGCGCCGGCGACATGCGCGAAGCCGGGAGTCCCTTCGGGGTCGTCGTCCACGCGAGCACCCCGAGGTGCGACTCGGTGAGGCCGAGTTTGTCCTCCTCGGCCGACTGGATCGCCTCGACGAGGTCGCGCAGTTCTCCGCTGAACTCGTCGCGCCACACCTGTGCGAGAGGGAGTGGTCGGTCACCCGCCGAGATCTCCGCCCTGTTCGCCGTCACCAGATCCACCGGCGGCACGGACGACACGATGGCGAGCGTGCGCTGGGCGTCGTCGAGAGAGGCGAGGAGATCGCGTGCGAGGTCCTCGCACCCGGCCAGCGGACGCAACAGTGCGCCTCCGAGCAGGGGAGACGCTGCCGGGTCGGCCCCGAGGAAGCACGGTGTCGACGAGACGATCCCGCCGTCGCGCACGGTGATGTGCAGCGACACATGGTGTCCGCCGATGCGCCATCCCCAGTCGGCGTCGCCGGGTGTGCCGAAGATGCGCAGGAAATATCGCAAGGGGTCGCGCCCGCGCGGGAAGTTCCAGAAGGCACCCCACCCCTCCAATTGGTCGAGAGTGTTCTCCAGTCCCATCACGGTCGACACCGTGATGTAGCCGGGACGAGACAGGGCAGAGTCGATCAACTGCATGACCAGTCGTTGTTGGGCCGGAGCGAGTCCGTGGAGGGTCAGTCCTCCATGGTCGGTGGGTGTGTAGAACCAGCGACGACGTTCGTCGTCGGAAGGGAACGGCCACTGCGCCGCGGCCAGTTGGCTCGCGTCGAGGGTCGCGAGCAACTCGCCCGCGATCCCTGCCATCCATGCGACACCCGGAGCGCTCACAGGCCGGGTCCTCTCAGGCCGAAGATGAGGTCCGGGTCGCCGGGAACCCATGTGCCGTCGAACTGGGAGCGCCGACCGATCCGTTTCGTCCGGTCGATCAATTGTTTGCCCACCGGGATCTGGCTGGCCTCGTAGGTGCGGAGAGCATCGGAGACTCCACGACCCTCTTGCAGTGCCTCCCGGAGAGCAGCCGCGAGAGCCCATGCATCGTCGGCGGCCTTGGCGGTGCCGGCAGCCGCATGAGGTCGGGCCAGGAACGCGGCGTCGCCGAGGAGACACGTGCGACCGAACGACATCTGGTCGATGTCGAGGTCGAACACGACCTGCACGAAGGGCTGCTCGGCGCGCACCACGAACTCGGCGATCGGACCGGGAAGCCGGGCCGTCGCATGGGCTCGCATCTCGGCCACATGACGGGCCGACACCGATCCGGGTGGGAGCGACACCTCGCGCGCGGTTCCATCGACATCGGTCATGAGATCGGTGAGGTCGCCGCCGTCGGCATAGTTGCGGTACCAGACGAAGTTGAACAGCCGCGTCCCCGGCTCGGTGGACCCATCCGGGCCCGGAATCGGGTACACGAGGATGTGGCTGTTCGCATACACGTGGTAGGTGATCGCATCGTCGAGGGCGGTGCGAACCGCCTCCGGCAAGTCGCGCTCTGCGACCATGCCGCGCCAGGCGACGTATCCCGAGTACTTCGGGGTGACCCCCGGCAGCAGTCTCTCGCGCGCCAGGGAGTTCACGCCGTCGGCAAACACGACGAGGTCGGCGCTCTCGGTGCGGCCGCCGGCGAACTCGACCGTGACCACGCTCCCATCGTCGTGCCAGGTGGTCATCTCGTGGGAGAGATGGAGGATGCCGGGTTTCGTGCACGCCAGCAGTTGCCGGTACACCGTGTTCCAACTGGAGAACCTGTACGCGTGATCCGACTCGTGCTGAACCGCACCGTGGCGGTCGAGGTACCGGATCGACGAGGTTCGCGTCGAGATGTCATCGAGGGGGACCCCGGCGATCTCGACGAGGTACCGCGACGTCTCGGGCATCAGGCCGATCCCGGCGCCGCGCTGGGACAACTCGTGCGCCGACCTCTCGTGGACGCTCACCTCGACACCGAGGTCGGCGAGTTCGCCGAGCGTGAGCGCGGCGGTCAACCCGCCTATCGAGCCGCCGATGACGGCGACCTTCATCGGTGTTCCCTACGGCTGACCGAAGGTGGCGATCGAGTCGACCTTGCAGACGAACAGCACGCGCCGCTCCTCGATCGAGGGATCACGGAGTCCGTAGGTGTCGCCCTGACCGATGTACTTGCGCCAGATCTTGTTCAGTTGCTCGGTTACCCCCGGGCCCTCTTTCGGATCGTCCTCGGAGATCTCGCGCTCGACGGACACCTTCATGCTGATCCAGTGGTACATGTTCTCCGGGTTCATGATGAGCAGCGTCACCTGCGGGCGCTTGCGGATCCAAGAGGTCTTCTTGCGGTGCGATGCCACGTTGATCAGCACCTTGTCACCCTCGTAGTCGAACCACATGGTGGTGAGATTCGGCCGGCCGTCCCCGCCGATGACGGCCATCGTGCAGGCATAGGGCTTGTCGAGGAGCATCTTGTACTTGGGGTCGAGGTCGTCGAGGGAGCTGACCTGGTCCCGGTCACCCACCGCGAATTGGCCCGCTTGGAGTCCGTTCGACACGTCCCTGAACTTGGCGAGCTTGATGCCCATGGTGAACCTCCCCGGCTCGTTGTGTGTGCGTCAGCGCACGGTACCACTCGTCGGTGGGCGAGTGTCCAGCCCCGCACGGCCTGTGCGCCCCGTAGTACGATCACCGCGTGAGCGAGGCCACCGACACCCAGAACGCGTGGCTCTCGCCCGAGGAACTGGCGATGGTGCGCCATCAGGTTCCCCTCGTCTACGTGGATGCGGTCCCCGTGCGCACCGACCACGACGGCACCGTGACCCACGTGGGGATGCTCCTGCGCCAGGCCGCCGACGGCACCCTCAGCCGCATGGTGGTGTCGGGCCGGGTGATGCTGAACGAGAGGGTTCGGGACGCTCTGATGCGCCACCTCGAGAAGGACCTCGGGCCGATGGCCCTGCCCCGGGTTCCGCCCGAGCCGGCCCCCTTCACGGTCGTGGAGTACTTCACCGACCCCTCGATCTCGGGCTTCTATGACCCCCGCCACCACGCCGTGTCGCTCGCCTTCGTCGTGCCGGTGACCGGTGAGTGCTCTCCCACACAGGAGGCACTCGACCTTGCGTGGTTCACCCCCGCCCAGGCGGTGAGTCGCGACATCGTCGGAGAGATGGCCCAGGGCCATGATCGGTTGGTCCGGCTCGCTCTTGCCTCGGTCGGCCAACTCCCCTGATCTAACATTTTTTCGTGCCAGAGGGCGACACAATCCACAGGGCCGCCGCCGCAATGAGAACCGCACTCGTCGGTCGGACGGTCACCCGCTTCGAGGCGGCGCGCCTGGTCGGTCCCTCGCCGCGGATCGGAGCCGCAGTCGAGCGCGTCTCCGCGCACGGCAAGCACCTCGAGATCGCCTTCGACGACGGGATCATCCTCCACACGCACATGCGCATGACCGGTTCGTGGCACCTGTACCGGCCGGGAGAGAAGTGGCGCAAGCGCCGCCACCAGGCGCGCGCGATCATCGAGACAGCCGAGTGGATCGCGGTCGCGTTCAACGCCCCGATCGTGGAGACCTGGCGCGAGTTCGACCAGAACCGTCATCCGCGCTCGGGCCGATTGGGGCCCGACCTGTGCGACCCGGCGTCTGATCTGCACGAGTGCGCCGCGCGGCTGTTCCACTACGACAGGGGCGAGACGACCATCGCCGAGGCACTGCTCGACCAACGCGTGATGAGTGGCGTGGGCAACGTGTACCGGTGCGAGGTGCTGTGGGCCTGCGGGATCCATCCGTGGGCACCGGTTGGGAACGTGCCACAGAGCGCGTGCCTCGACCTGGTGGTGACGGCTGCGAACATGCTGCGCGCGAACCTCGGTTCGACGGCACGAGTGACCGCCCCAGAGGTGCCGGGGGGTCTCGCGGTCTACGGGCGCAACGGGCAGAAGTGCGCACGCTGTGGCGACGTGGTCAAACTCGCCAAGATGGGCGAGATGGCGCGGCTGCTGTACTGGTGTCCCGGCTGCCAGACGGGCTGTGAGCCCTACCCGGTGCGCGACGTCACCGATCCGCTGGCGCGGACGATCGATCCGCACCCGGCGGGCTCGCGGTGGGTCGGTGACGTGCTGCGCAATCGCGACGCGTCCTGACCACGCCCGCCCCGGCCGTGTTCAGGCGCGGCCGAGCACTTTGTCGACCGCGATCTCGATCGCCACACGGTCGGGTCGTTCACCGGGCAGTTGGTACCGGGCGGTGTAGCCCTCGACGGCGAGGGCGACGCGCGCCGGATCGTCGGTGCCCGACACGGCACCCTCGAGTGTGAGCCAACGTCCACCGTCCACCTGTGAGACCGCGGCGCGTCCGCCGCGCAGTGCGTTGCGGTACTTCACCGACGAGGGGAAGGTGATGATCCTCACGGTGCGCGAGACGGGATCGAACGAGAACCCGACGGGCACCACGTGGGGCGAGCCATCGGCGCGCAACGTGGTCAACGAGGCCAGGTGACGCTCGACGAGGAAGGCGAGCACCTCGGCCGACAGTGTGGTGGGATCGAGCGCCATCGGTGAGCCTCAGGTGATGACGAGTGCATCCAGCACGTCGACCCTGGTCGCTCGCCAGCCCGGGTAGACCGCGGCCGCCACACCGACCACGAACGACATCACCATGATGAGCACGGTCGCCCCCGCGGGCAACTGAAACGAGGTGAGCCCCTGGTCGCGCAACGCGAAAACGATCGTCCACCCGAGCCCGATGCCCAGAATGATGCCCGTCACCGCACCCAGGAGCGAGGTGATGACGCTCTCCCAGCGCACCGTGGTGCGCACCTGTGACTTGGTCATGCCGACTGCGCGCAGCAGGCCGATCTCGCGCTGGCGCTCGAACACCGAGAGCAAGAGCGTGATGATGATGCCCACGACCGCGATGATCACCGACAGGGACAACAACCCGTAGATGAGACCCAGCAACTGGTTCACCTCGCCGGCTTGTTCGTCGATGTACTCGGTCTTGGACAACAACTTGCCCTGTCCCTGGTCGTCGAGGACCGCCTGCAGGGCTGCGCGCACCTTGGCCCGATCCGCCCCCTCGCTGACCGAGACGTAGATCCCGAAGTCGAAGGACTGCAGGTTCGCGCCGGCGAACATCTCGCGGCTCACCACGCGCGAGCCCACCCCGCGCCACCCGCGCACAGCAGCGTCGTCCTTGGTGTAAAGGCCGCGCACGGTGAGGGTGCGCTCGGTCCCATCGGCCAAGGTCACCGTGACCGTCGAGCCGACCGGCTTGTCGTTGTTCCTCGACCACTTCTCCGACAGGAGGATCCCGTTCGAATCCAAGGTCTTCGCATCGATCCCGACGAGTCCGATGTCGTAGTTCGCGTCGAAGGTCGAGGGCGAGATCACCGTGAGGTTGCGCCCCTTGTCCCCGATCTTGACCAAAATCGTGCCGATGCCGGTGGCCGACGAGACGCCGTCGATGGTGTTGATGTCGTCGGCGAGCGACGGGCTCAGTCCGCCGAAGCCCAAGATCGTGGTCGAGATCGCGTAGTCGCCCTTGAATTGATCCGTGAAGAGTTCGTTGATCTGGCCCTTGATGCTGGTGGCAAGTGCCGACACGGCTGTCACGAGGGCCACCCCGATCAACACGGGGCTCGCCGTGCGCGCGGTGCGCTTGGGGTTGCGCGCCGCGTTCTGTCGCGCCATCGTGCCGGTGACACCGCGCATCGCTGCCGCCGGCCGACCGAGGAACAGGGCCATGGGACGTGCGAGCACCGGACCGAGCACGATCGTGCCGGCGAACACGCCGAGGATCCCCACTCCCAGCCAAGAGTTCGACGCGCCGGCGATGACGGCCCCCACGACCGCAAGGCCGACCCCGATGAGACCCAAACCCGAGCGTGTCCGCACTCGACCCGGCCCGGTCGTCTCGAGTGCGGTGGCTCGCATCGCCGCGAGTGGAGGAACCCTGCCGGCGCGGCGTGCGGGCAGGAAGGCCGATGCCACCGTGACGAGCACACCGACCACGAGGGTGGTGACCACGGTCGAGGACGGCACCACCAGACCCGAGTTCGGTGTGTCGATGCCGAGGGCCTCCAGCAGACCCGTGAGTCCCACCGAGATGCCGACGCCCCCGATCAGGCCGGCGAGGGATCCCACCACGCCCACCACGACCGACTCGATCAGCATCGAGCGCGAGATCTGCTTCCGGCTCGCACCGATCGCGCGGAGGAGTGCGTTCTCGCGCTGACGCTGGGCGGCGCTGATCGAAAACACGTTGTAGATCACGAACGAACCGACACCGAGCGCGATCGCCGAGAACGTGTTGAGCAGCAGATCGAAGAACGACAGCGCCTGGCCGATGTCATCCTGGGTCTCCTTGGTGATCTCGGCACCGGTGAGCGTCTCCACCCTGGCGGTGGGATCGAAGATCGCGTCGATGTCCCCGGCGAGTTCTGTGTCGGAACGGGTGCCGTCGCCGACCACCAGGATCGCGTCGATGAAACCAGGCTTGCCGAGGAACTCGGCGGCGGTGTCGGCGTCGAAGAGCGCGAACGTGGCTCCGCCGGGGGAGCGCACATCGCCGTATGAGGCGATGCCCACGAGGGTGAAGTCGCGGCTGCCCGCCTGGGCCACCACTTTGACGGTGTCACCCACGACGTAGCCGCCGTTCTGCGCCGACGCCTCGTCGAGTGCGACCTGGTTCGCACCCTTCGGGAACGCACCGTCGACGATCGTCCACAGCGCGCCCTTGAACTCCTCGGCGACCGATCCGAAGGTGGGCGGTCCGTTGCCCTCGGAGCCGAGGGGCTTGCCGTCCTTGGCGATGATCCGTGCGAAGGCCTGGATGTCGGGGGACACGTCGGCAACGCCCGGCACCGCGCGCACCTTGTCCACGTACTCGATCGGGATGCGCGTGCGCTCCTGCAGACCGAAGTCGCCCTCGACCACCTCGGCGGAGCGGACATAGCCGTCGATGTTCTTGAAGACGTCCTGGAACAGGTTGTCGAAGGTGCGGTCCAGCGTCGCGGAGAACACCGAGGTGCCCGCGAGGAACGCGGTGCCCAGGATCACGGCGAGCGAGGTGAGCACGAGCCGTGCCTTGTGCCCGAGGATGTTCTTCAGCGCGATGCGGAACATCGGCTCAGTCGCCCAGTGTCTTCATCCGGTCGAGCACCTTGCCCGGGTCGGGCTCGACCATCTCGCCGGCGACCTTGCCGTCGGCGAGGAAGATGATCCGATCGGCGTAGCTGGCCGCGACCGGATCGTGGGTCACCATCACGATTGTCTGCCCCAGTTCGTCGACGGCACGGCGCATGAACTTGAGGATCTCGGTGCCGGTTGTCGAGTCGAGGTTGCCCGTGGGCTCGTCGGCGAAGATGATGTGCGGACGCGAGGCAAGCGCACGGCCGATGGCGACGCGTTGCTGCTGGCCACCGGAGAGCTCGCTCGGCCTGTGCGTGAGGCGGTTGCGCAGGTTCACCGTGTCGATGACCCTTTGGATCCAGGCCTCGTCGCCGTCCTCGTTGCCGAGCAGGAGTGGCAACCGGATGTTCTCCTCGGCCGTGAGCGTGGGCACCAGGTTGAACGACTGGAAGATGAAGCCGATCTTCCCCCTGCGCAACTCGGTGAGGTCCTTGTCCTTCAGGCCCGAGAGATCGATTCCATCGATCTCGGCAGTGCCGGAGGTGAGGTCGTCGAGACCGGCGATGCAGTGCATGAGGGTCGACTTGCCCGACCCGCTCGGGCCCATGATCGCGGTGAATTCGCCGGCGCGGAACTCGACACTGACGTCGTCGAGGGCACGGACCACGGCGTCGCGCTGGCCGAAGATCTTGGTGGCGCCGCGTGTGCGCCCAGCGACGGTGGAGGTGGTTCGGGGGGTCATGTCACCAGTCTGTCGTGCGGCTATGCGGTGCCCAACCATGCCAAGACCAATGAATGACCGATGTCCGACCGGGTGCTCGCCAACCCCGCGGGGCGGGTCGCACCCGAACCTCGTTCACTTGGGCTGGGGGAGCACCCTCAGGTACGGCTTGACGGTCTTCCATCCCTGCGGGAACAACTGCTTGGCCTCGTCGTCGCTGACCGCCGAGCCGATGATCACGTCCTCGCCGTTGGTCCAGTTGGCCGGCGTGGCCACCTTGAACTTGGCGGTGAGCTGCAGCGAGTCGATGACGCGTATCAGTTCGTCGAAGTTGCGGCCCGTCGAGGCCGGATAGGTGATGGTCAACTTCACCTTCTTGTCGGGTCCGATGACGAACACCGATCGCACCGTGAGGGTGTCGCTCGCATTGGGGTGCACCATGTCGTAGAGGTCGGCGACCTTGCGCTCGGGGTCACCGATCATCGGGAAGTTGACCGGGGTGCCCTGGGTCTCGGCGATGTCGGACTCCCACTTGGCGTGCGAGTCGACGGGGTCGACCGACAGGCCGATCACCTTCACGTTGCGCCTGTCGAATTCGGGCTTGATGCGCGCCACGTAACCGAGTTCGGTGGTGCACACGGGGGTGAAGTCCTTCGGGTGGCTAAAGAGAATCCCCCACGACTCGCCGAGCCACTCATGAAAATTGATGGTGCCCTGCGTGGTGGGGGCGGTGAAGTCGGGTGCGATGTCGCCGAGTCGAACAGCCATGGTTCCTGTCTCTTTCGTCCGGGTCCGTGCATCGCACGGACATGGGACCGTCAGGATACGGGCAGTGCGGCGAAATCCGACCGTCTGAGTCGGGATTTATCGGTCAACGGGAACCGGCCGTCCGAGGGGCATCTCATTACCCTTGCGCCGGTGAACGAGACCACCGCTCGCATCCTCGAGGGAGCCCCCGCCCGTGACGCGGTTCTTGCCCGGGTGGCAGGTCGTCTCGCGGCTGCCGGCTCACCCGTGGTGCGTCTCGCCACCGTGTTGGTGGGCAACGACGCCCCGAGTCGACGGTACGTGGCGAGCAAGCACGCCGTCGCCGGCGAGGTGGGGATCGGGTCGCTCCAGGTGGAGTTGCCCGCCGACACCACGCAGGCCGCACTCGAGGATCGAGTCGCGCGCCTCGCCACCGATGAGTCGGTGCACGGGATCCTCGTGCAGATGCCCCTGCCCGCGCATCTCGATGCCGAGCGGGTGCTCGCACTGATCCCGGCGGCAAAGGATGTGGACGGGCTCACGGAGGCCTCGCTCGGTCGGCTGATGCGGGGCGTACCCGGCCATGTCGGGTGCACGCCACTGGGGGTCATCGAGTTGCTGGCGCACTACGGCATCGCGACCGCCGGTCGGCATGCGGTGGTGGTGGGCCGGTCACTGCTGGTGGGGCTGCCGCTGTCGGTGTTGCTCGCGCGCAAGGGGATCGATGCGACAGCGACCCTCGCCCACTCTCGCAGCCAGAACCTGGTCGAGGTGTGCCGCAGTGCCGACATCATCGTGTCGGCGACGGGAGTGGCGCACTCGATCGGTGTGGCGCATGTGAAACCGGGTGCGGTGGTGATCGACGTGGGCATCTCGCGCACGGAGCGGGGCATCGTGGGTGACGTCGATCTCGCGGCCATCGCCGGGGTGGCCTCGGCCGTGACCCCGATGCCCGGTGGCACGGGTCTGATGACGGTGGCGTGCCTGATGTCGAACACGCTGGACGCCGCCGCGATGCAGGGCGTGCTGTGACCCAGTCGTTCGGTGGGGTCGGTTGAGTCGGGGCAACGAGTCGGTAGGAAGAAAGCCTCGAAAGGACACCACGCATGGCCACCACCCCCCTCACGCTCGACACGTTCGAGCCCACCGTCCTCTCGGGCGGCATCACGATCGTCGATTTCTGGGCCGAGTGGTGCGGGCCATGCAGAGCGTTTGCACCGGTCTTCGAGCAGGCCTCCGAGACGCACGGTGACATCACCTTCGCCAAGGTCGACACCGAGGCCGAACAGCAACTCGCTGGTCAGCTCCAGATCATGTCCATCCCCACGGTCATGGTGTTCCGCGATGGGATCCTGCTCTACAGCGAGCCCGGCGCGATGCCCGCGCACCAACTCGAGCAGGTGATCGGTGCGGTGCGTGCCCTCGACATGGACGAGGTGCGCCGCGACATCGCAGAGGACGAGCGGGCCAACACGGCTGGCTCTGGCGACTGACCCTCGGTACCATCCCGCGCTGTGGGGGCTGGGCGGTCTTTGGGGAACGAGGCAGTCGCGCGGTCTGGGCACCGGATCGCCGCTCTCGCTCTGACGGTGTGCCTCGTCGTGGGAGGGTTCGCTCTCTCGGCGCACTCCGCGGGGGCGGGGACTGGGGCCGGTTCGCTCGCGGTCTCGGTGGCCGGTGCCGACCCCACGGGGCGGATCGCCGCCGGCGATGCCCACACGTGCGCAATCGCCACCACCGGTCGTATCTGGTGCTGGGGTGACAACGACGCGGGCAAGTTGGGCGACCCCGGGTTTGCAGGGGTGGACTCGCTTGTGCCGCGTCTGTCGGCTGCTCTTCCCGGTGGACGGGTGGCCAACACGATCGCGGCAGGACGCAACCACACGTGTGTGCTGGCCAATGACGGGACTGTGTGGTGCTGGGGGGAGAACGCTTTAGGTCAACTCGGAATCGCTGCGGCGTCTGCATCGACGCCAACACAGGTTGTGCTCGGGCAGGGCGTTCTCACACTCGGTGCAGGTGGCAACACCACATGTGCCGAACTCGCCGACGGCACCGCACGCTGCTGGGGGTCAAACACCGCCGGCCAATGGGGTGATGGCACCACCTCTGGTGTCGCTGCTCCCGGCTCGCACGGGACAGTCACCGGGGTGAGGGCGACTCCCGGCGCTGGTGAATTCTCCGCGGCCGGATTCTCCGCGGGGCTCATCCATGTGTGTGCCACCGCGGCCGCGGGCACCGTGTGGTGCTGGGGTCAGGCGACCAACGGCCGGCTCGGATCGTCCTCGGTTTCAAACGCGCTCACCCCGCGGGGCACCGCCGCACTCGGGGCGGGCACTGCCGTTCAGGTCGCATCCGGACACGAGCATTCGTGCGCGGTGATGTCGGGCGGGGCCCTTGCGTGCTGGGGACGCAACGATCGCGGCCAGATCGGGCGCGACCCCGTCGCGGTGCCCGACAGTGGCGCACCCACGGCAGTGGCGGGCCTCGCCGCGGTGCGTGCGGCCGGGGGTGCCAAGTTCACGTGCGTCGCGACCACCGCAGGAGCAGCCCGGTGTTTCGGGCTCGACAACACCGGTCAGTTGGGAGACGGTGCGGGGGATTCCTCGGGAGCCACGCCGCGCGCGGTGTCGGGCATCACGGGCACGGTGGTCGACGTGGTGGCGGGCTCCGCGCACGCGTGCGCGGTGACAGACACCGGCTCGGTGTGGTGTTGGGGCTACAACGCAACTGGCCAACTCGGCGCCAACACCTCGGACACGAGCATGGTGGCGGTGGCGGTGGGTGGACTCGCCGTCAACCCCAGCACAACGACAACAACAACAACAACGATCCGTTCCCCCGCGGGCGCACCCGAGTCGACAACGACATCGTCAACATCGAGCTCCACCGTGGCGCGCGCCGGCGGGGGAACCACCTCCACCGTGGCGGTCGTGTCCGGCTCGCCCGCGTCCACGGCGACGGAGAAAGGCATCCTCACGGTGCGCCTCGGGCGATCCCTCACTGCCGCAAGACTGGCCGGGGCGGTCGGGATGGCCATCCCGCGCCGCAGCCAGGGGACCATGCGGATCAGCATCTCCACGGGCCGTCGCACCTGCGTTTTCGAAGGGTCGTCGATCCGGGGGGCCCGCCGGGGCAGCTGCACCGTCGCGGTGCTGCTCAGACCCGTTCGGGGTCGCTCGATCCTGCGAACTCTCACGGTACGGGTGCGCTGAACAGCGGTAGTTTTCCCCCATGGAGACAGATCCTCTCCCCGAGGTGTCCGGTCGGGTCCTCTCCTCGCGCGCGCGGATCGTCGAGGCCGCCCGTCACGAGGTGCAGGTCAAGGGCATCCTGGGGCTGCGTGTCCAAGATGTCGCCGCAAAGGCCAATGTCTCGGTGCCCCTCATCTACAAGTACTTCGATGATCGCGACGGATTGCTCGCCGAGGTGCTCGGTCTCCTGTTCGAAGAAATCGTGCTCGAGTACGTGGACGCCTCCGAGCAGTTGTTCGCCCACCTGGAGTCACCGACGCTCGATGATCTGATCGCGGTTTTCGCTCGACCGAGCGACGAGTTGCGCAAGCCGCGCCGGTGGCTGCGCATCCAGATCATGGCCGCATCGATGGAGATCCCCGCCCTGCGCGAGCGCCTCAGTGTGGTGCAGGGTCACATCAACGACAGGTCGGCCAGATTCATGGCACTGGCTCAGGAGCGCATCTGGGGACGGCTGGTGGTACCCCCGCGCGCCCTCGCGCACGCGGTCCAGGCGCTGAGTCTGGGAATGGCATTCAACGATCTCCTCGAGGACCCAGAGAAGATGACCGACGACGAGCACCTCAAGTTGCTGAGGGCGATGTTCGAGAGCGCGCTCGGCGCTGCACGCGTCGACTGACCTCCACGCGACGGATCAGCGGTTGTGACCGTCGTGGTGGAGAGCAGAGTGCACATGGGCGCGCTCGGCACCACGGTTGCGCACCGCGTAGCACGCCACGAACACGGCGGTGCCGAGCACGGTGATCACCGGTCCGGGAGCCAGATCGGCGTGGTACGCCACGATGAACCCCGTCACCACGTACGACAATCCGATCGCCACCGCAGAGCCGGTCATCACGGAGGTCTTGTCGGCGAGTAGGCGGGCCGTCGCCGACGGGGTGATGAGGAGCGACACGGTGAGTGCTATCCCCACCGTGTTCAGGCACACCACCACGCAGGTGGCCAGCAGGATCAGCATCGAGGCGTCGAGTCGCTGGATGCGCACTCCCACCTGCATCGCGTGGTCGCGGTCGAACGTGGACAGTTTCAGGTCCTCGAAGCGCCACCACACCCACGCCACTCCGGCCACTGAGAGCACGAGCGTGACCCACATGTCGGTGGTGCTGACGGTGAGCAACTGGCCGAACAGGTAGTGGCTGATCGATGCGTTCGAGTCGATCTCGCTGAGCCCCAGGATGCCGAGGGCGAACATCGCACTTCCGACGACGGCGATCACCGAATCGGCGGCCACGCGGCGGTTCTGGGACAGCCAGTTGATGATGAGGGCCATCACGATCCCGGCCACGAGTGCACCCGGGAGGACGGCCGCAGAGCCGAACCATGCGAAGCCGAGCGCGACGCCCCCGAGCACCGAGTGCGACATCGAGTCGCCCAGGTAGGCGAGTCGACGCAGTGACACCCACGTGCCCACGACCGGTGCGAGGATCCCGACCATCACACACACCAGCCCCGCGCGCTGCGAGAAATCGGACTGGAACGGGTCGAGGAGCCAGCTCACGGGCCCTCCGCCCCGCGCGCGCGGGAGAAGAGCCTCTCGAGGAGCTCGCCCGACAGTTGGACGGTCGGATCGCCATCACCCAGCACCGAGCCGTTGACTGCAATGCACCTCGGGAACTGCTGTCGCACCAGTCCCAGGTCGTGGGTCGAGACCAGGATCGCTGTGCCGTGGGCGCACAAGTCGCCGAACAGCCGCATCAACTCCGACACGTGCGACGAGTCCACCCCCGACATCGCCTCATCCAGTAACAGCACGCTGGCCTCCTGGGCGAGGGCCCGTGCGATCAGCACGCGCTGGAGCTGTCCGCCCGAGAGCATCGCCAGGGGCCGCTCGGACTGATCGGCGAGATCCATCTCGGCCAGACAGGCTCGCACCTTGACGTGGTCCTCGGCAGTGGGCCGCATGCGAACTCGGTGGAACCGCCGCCGACCGGCCATGACGACCTCTTCCACGGTGATCGGGAATCGAAGATCAATCTCGTTTTGTTGGGGGATGTAGGCGATCGACTCTCGCTCGAGGTGGTGGCACTTCTCGCCGTTCACCACCACGTCTCCCTCGTGATCGACAAACCCGGCGAGCGCCCTGAACAATGTCGACTTCCCGGCGCCATTCGGCCCGACGACTGCGGCCAACTCACCCCGCTTCAATACGAAGGAAGCCCCGGTGAGAACCGGTTCTGCTGCTCCGTACGACACGGACACGTCGATTGACTCGAGCGCCTTTATGAGCACCCCAGCGCTTTTGAGATCCTCGAGAGATTGCCGCGCATGATCGTGGAGTACGTGCCGCCAGCAGAGAGTGTCTCACGGGTCACACCCTCGAGCGCATCGAGGGTGTCCACCCCGGCTCCGATCGAGTCTGCGACCGTGCGCGCAAGATCCTCGGGGAGGCCCACCTCAAAGAACACCGTCCGAACCGAGGCCACCTTGGCGGCCTCGGCGATTCCCTTCAGTTGGCGTGCTGACGGCTCGTCCTCGGGGTTGAGGCCCGCCACCGACATCGTCTCCAGTGACGCCCTGCGCGCGAGGTACCCGAATGCGTCGTGGGCGGTCACCAGGGTCCGGGTCGCACAGGTTGCAAGTCCCGCATCGATCTCGCCGCCGAGTGCGTCGAGTTCGGCGATGTAGGTGCTGGCGTTGGACGCATAGACGCCCGACCCCCCGGGATCGAGCTCGGTCAGGACCGTTGCCACGACGCGTGTCATCGCTGCCATGTTGGCGGGGTCCAGCCAGACGTGCGGATCGTCGCCGCCGTGCGCGTGGTCGTGCCCGTCTTTGTCTTCGTGGTCGTGCCCGTCCTCGTCTTCGTGGTCGTGCCCGTCCTCGTCTTCGTGGTCGTGCCCGTCTTTGTCCTTCTTCTCCTTGATGCCCTCGACGGAGATGTGATCGATCCCTTCCGACTCGAACAGGTCGACTGCACGCACCGAGGAGGGGAGTGCGTCGACAACCTTCTCGACTGCCGGCTGGAATCCTCCGCTGAGATAGAACACGGTGGAGGATTCGCCGAGTCGCTCGACGGTCTTGGCGGTCAGTGTTGCCTCGTGGGCGTTGACGCCCGGTTCCACGAGTCGCACGATCGTGACGCGGTCGCCGCCGACACGCGAGACGATCTCTTCCACGGGATAGAACGACACCGCCGCCGTGAGGACGGCTGCGGTCGCACCCGCGTCTGTCTGGGTCGCAGGGTCCGACGTGTCGGCACCACGCGGGTCCACGTCACTCCCGCACGCGGACACGAGGGACGCACCACCCAGCAGTGCGATGCACGCGACGACTCTCCTGGGTCCGAACGAACGCACACGTGCCACGCACCGAGAATACCGGAAATGGGAATCGTTCCCGTGACGGCGCCTCGGTACACTTCGCAATTGTCCAGCATCAGGGGAATTCCATGGCGAACGCGTGGTTTGAGACAGTCGCAGAAGCCCAGCGCCGCGCCAAGCGTCGCCTGCCGGCGTCGGTCTACGGGGCCCTCGTCGCGGGAGCCGAAAAGGGACTCTCGGTGCAGGACAATCTCACCGCCTTCGATCAACTCGGGTTGTCGCCCCATGTGGCGGGTCTCCCGCACACGCGCCAGATGGCAACGACCGTGATGGGCCAGCACGTGTCGATGCCCGTGCTCATCTCGCCCACCGGCGTCCAGGCCGTCCACCCCCAGGGTGAGGTGGCGATCGCGCGTGCCGCGGCGAACCGTGGGGTTGCGATGGGACTGTCGAGTTTCGCGTCCAAGTCCGTCGAGGATGTCGTGGCGGCCAATCCGCAGACCTTCTTCCAGACCTACTGGTGCGGCGACAAGGACACGCTCGTGCAGCGCCTCGAGCGCGCACGTGCGGCCGGCGCCAAGGGTGTCATCGTCACCCTCGACTGGTCGTTCTCGAACGGCCGCGACTGGGGAAGCCCATGGATCCCGGAGAAGATCGATCTCAAAGCCGCGTTCAAGCTCGCACCAGAGGTGCTGGCCAAGCCGCGGTGGTTGTGGTCGTTCGTCCGCACCGGTCGCATCCCCGATCTCGCCGCACCGAACATGGCAAAGCCCGGCCAACCCGCACCCACATTCTTCGGTGCCTACTACGAGTGGATGCAGACACCTTTTCCAACCTGGGACGAGGTCGCGTGGTTGCGCAGCCAGTGGGACGGCCCGTTCATGGTCAAGGGTGTCGGGCGCATCGACGATGCCAAGCGCGTGGTCGACCTCGGTGCGACGGCGCTGTCGGTGTCGAACCACGGCGGAAACAACCTCGACGGCACCCCGGCGCCGATCCGCATGCTCCCCGCGATCGTCGATGCCGTGGGCAACGACATCGAGGTGCTGCTCGACGGCGGCGTGCGTCGCGGCAGCGACGTGGTGAAGGCGCTCGCACTCGGTGCGCGCGCGGTGATGATCGGGCGCGCCTATCTGTGGGGACTCGCCGCGAACGGCCAGGCCGGCGTGGAGAACGTGCTCGACCTGCTCCGCTCGGGGATCGATGCCACCATGACCGGGATCGGCAAGGCCTCTATCGCCGATCTCACGCGCGACGATGTGGTCGCCCCCGACGGGTTCTGGCGCCGACTCGGCACCTGAGAGACCTCACCCGGACCCCGGATCAGGACTTCGGCTCAGGCCCAGCCGCCGGCATACGCCACGTACTGGCCCGTCATGAACGTCGATGATCCATCGATGAAGGCCGCACAGAACCGCGCGAACTCGGTGATGTCGCCGAGCTTGCGCATGGGCACGGCCGCCTCCACCCGCGCCCGGTCCTCTTTGCTCTTCACCCCGTTCGCGGCGAGGAACCCGGGGAAGTCCATGAAGTTGGTGCCGACGGCGTTCACCTGCACTCCGCTCGCGGCGACCTCGCTCGCCACGTTGCGCACGAGCATGTTTGCCCCGGCGCGCGCGGTGGAATAGAGCGGCGCACCGGGCGTGGGACGCGCACCGGTTGCGCTCGTCTGCAGGAGAACCTGACCCGAGCCGCGCTCGACCATCGCCGGCACCACCGCGCGCAGGAAGTGGTAGGGCACCTCGAGGCATCCCTTCACGGCTTTGTGGAAGTCGTCGATCGATGAGTTCAGGAAGCGGCCCGTCACGATCACGCCGGTGGCGGTGGTGGCGGCGTCGAGGCGGCCGAACTCGGAGAGCGCGGCCTCGACGAGACGCGCCGATCCCTGGGCCTCGAGCAGGTGGTCCGTGCCGCGCACGTCCACGGCCGCCACTCCCATCGCGGTGATCTCCTCGACGAGACCGGGTGAGGCGTCGCCGAGCACGAGGTCGTGTCCGCGCTCGGCCATCACCCGCGCCAGAGCCGGCCCCGAGTACGAGTTCGCCTCGCCGATGATCGCGACGCGTCGGGTCGATGCCTGTGCCATGGGTGTGTCTCCTGTGTGGTGCGACCGGTGCGGGTCAGTGGTGTGCTGGTGGATGGAACGAGTCGAGCCATGCCACGAGTGCGGCGTTGTAGTCGGCGGGGATGTCCTCCTGCAGGAAGTGCCCGCCGCCGGCGAGGATGCGGTGCGGTTGACCCGCGGCGCCCGGGATGCGCGCGACGATCTCCTTCCAACCCTTTGGGGCCACGATGTCGCGGTCGCTGTAGAGGGTGAGCACCGGGTGGGTGTAGGACTCCAGGCGCATCCAGGCATGCCAATTCGGCACCAGCATCGGGTTCGTCTCGGTGGTGGGGAGCAACTGGGTGAAGGCACGCGAGCCGACCGTGTGCGACTGATCGGGATAGGGGGCGTGGTAGCCGCGGCGCACCTCGTCGCGCACCGGCGTCACCATCATCCCCTCGAGCATCGTCCACGGCTCCCACGCCGGCGCGGTGCGGGCGAACCTCTGGAACCCCGCGAAGCTGCCCTTGGGCACGTCGGCGTCCTCGGAGAAGGCGAGCCCGGGATCGCGCGAGGGAAGACCCGTGTTCGAGATGCACAGTCCGGTGAAGCGGTCGGGGTCGTCGGCGGCGAGACGCATGCCGATGATGCCGCCCCAGTCGTGCAGCACGAGCACGCATCGGCGGACCCCGATCGCATCGAGTGCCTCTCGCGTCCAGCCAATGTGGCGCTCGACGGTGTAGTCGTCCATCGACGCGGGCCGGTCCGACAGTCCCATGCCGACCAAGTCGATCGCGATCGCGCGGTATCCGGCCGCGCTCGTTGCGCGGATGCTCTCGCGCCAGATGTACATCCACGAGGGATTCCCGTGCAGGAAGACGACCACCGGGGCGTTGCGCGGGCCCTCGTCGACATGGCGGACACGCACGGTGTCGCCCTCGAAGGGGACGGGCACCTCGCGCACCTCCCACGGGAAGTCCCGCAGGTCGGCGGCCGCATCGACCGGCGTGCGCACGATCGAGGTCACCGTCGCCTCACAACGAGAGCACGTGGCCCGCCGCGGGATCCACCGTGCCACCCACGAGGTCATCCCAGGTGCCAAGGAGCGACCCGGCGCCGGCGACTCGCTCGAGTCGCAGCCATCTGCGCGCATCGGCGAGGAACAGCGCGAGAGCCGATCCCATGCGCGACTCCAGTTCGACGCGGCCCCACTCCTTGCCCCGCTTGGCCAACTGTGACGGCGCGAAGAAGAACTCTGGTTTCGGACCCGGCAGACCCGACAGCGATCCCGTCTCCTCCCAGTGCGTGGCACCCACCCTGCACGAGTGGCCGAGCGACTCACCGAAACGACGGTGGATCCGACCGAGGATGCCGGCGTTGCCAGCCATGTCCACGACGACGGCTGGGATCGCGGTGTCGAGGGACTCGATGTCGTCGTAGGTGAACACCTCGTCGTAGAGGCCCGTCGCGCGGGTGAATTCGAGGTTCGCCGCCGATGTCAGACCGATGCACCGTGCCTCGCCGCGCCGGCCGACCTCGTGGGCCAGGGCCAACGACGTCTTCGACGATGCGCTCGTCACCACGACCTGGCCGGCGCCGAACATGGCATTGTCGGCGAGGAAGTCCTCGCACAGGTGCGACGTGACGAACAGCCCGCGCAGCAACAGGTAGTACGACTCGTCATCGGCGGTGGCGGCGGGATCGGCGCGATCGAACGAGCGGTAGGCCATTGCGTGCTTCTCGCGGTGCGCACCCGCATCGACGAAGCCCGCGCGGGTCGGGGTCGCCGTGACGACATGGTGGTCGGCGGCGGGGTAGAAGCCGAAGTACCGGCCGCCGGGCTCGATGCCCTCGACAGCCGAGGAGGTGACCACGCCGAAACCCATCACCGGGAGGCGGCCCCAGCCAGGTTCGGTGGGGAAGAAGCCCCAGTAGTCGAGCATCTCGCCCGAGAAGGCATAGCTCACGTTGTTCGCGGTGAGAGCGAACTCCTCGAGCCGCATGACCACCGTCCCCGGCGCTGCATCGACCGGCGCCGTGGTGTCGGCGATACGGCGGGAACGGATGTCGGCGCGGTCGATCTCGAGGTGCACGGCGACATAGTAAGTCGCCCCCGGACCCGGTCCGCAGGGCGGGGGAACACCCTCCATTCTCGGTTCGGTGCGTCGCGGGTCGCACGGATGGGAGAAGATTGGCGCATCCGCGCCGAGTCGGGAGGTGTCATGGCCGAGCGGGCAGAGTTCAAGGGGCGCATCGGTCGCACCGTCGCTGAATCCGAGCCGTGGTTCGCCGAGTCGCCCCATCCGCGCGAGGGTGCACCGAACGTGCTGCTGATCCTCCTCGACGACACGGGCTTCGCACAGTTCGGATGCTTCGGTTCCGACATCGAGACCCCGAACATCGACGCGCTCGCGGCGAACGGTCTGCAGTTCACGAACTTCCACGTCACCCCGCTGTGCTCGCCCACGCGGGCCGCGCTCGTGACCGGTCGCGCGCCGCATGCGGTGGGAATGCGCAGTGTCTCGAACTTCGTCACGGGCTTTCCGAACCAACTCGGCCACATCTCGAACCATGCCGCGACGGTGGGCGAGGTGCTCGGCGACGCCGGGTACGGCACGTTCTGTGTGGGCAAATGGCACCTCGCGCCGATGGAGCAGTGCTCGGCCGCGGGTCCCTTCGACCAGTGGCCCGTCGCCCGCGGCTTCCAGCGCTTCTACGGATTCCTCGACGGTGAGACCGACCAGTTCCATCCCGAACTCGTGGCCGACAACCACCCGATCGAACCACCCTCCGGGCCCGACGAGGGATACCACCTCTCGGAGGACCTCGTCGACCAGGCCCTGCGGATCATCACCGACTACAAGGGTGTTCGCCCCGATCGCCCGTTCATGGGGTATGTCGCATTCGGTGCCACGCATGCCCCGCACCAGGCTCCCGCCGAGCACATGGCCAAGTACCGCGGTCGCTTCGACGAGGGCTGGGACGTGGTGCGCGAGCGCTGGTACGAAAAGCAACTCGCCACCGGCGTGATTCCCGCGGGCACGCCCCTGGCCCCGCGCAACCCCGGGGTGAAGCCCTGGGACGAACTTGACGAGACCGAGAAGCGCCTCGCGTCGCGACTGCAGGAGGCGTTCGCCGCGTTCCTCGACCACACCGACGCCCAGATCGGCCGTCTCGTGGAGGGGCTGCGTCGCCTCGGACAACTCGACAACACGGTGATCGTGCTCCACGCCGACAACGGCGCCTCCCAGGAGGGCGGGCCGTTCGGTGTCATGCACGAGATGAAGTTCTTCAACGGCATCATCGAGCGACCCGACGAGGCGATCGCACGCATCGACGACATCGGCGGGCCCAACAGCCACTCCAACTACCCGTGGGGCTGGGCACAGTGCGGCAACACACCCTTCAAGTGGTACAAGCAGAACACCCACGAGGGTGGTGTGCACGTGCCGATGGTGATGCACTGGCCCGACGGGATCCCCGCCGACCAGCGCGGCACCAAGCGCGACCAGTTCGTCTTCGTCTCCGACGTCGTGCCGACCGTCTATGACATCGTCGGGATCGAGCCGCCCCGGGAGCGCCGCGGATTCGAGCAGCTGCCGGTGACTGGAATCTCGTTCCGATCCGTGATCGCCGACCCCACCGCGCCGGCGACGAACCGGATCCAGTACATGGAGAATGGTGGATCCCTCGCCATCGTGGTCGACGAGTGGAAGGCGGTGCTCAAGCACACTCCCGGCCGCGACTACGACGACGCGCGCGAGAAGTGGGAGCTCTACCACCTCGCCCACGACAAGTCCGAGTGCGTGGACCTCGCCGGTGCGAACCCCGACAAGCTCGCCGACATGATCGCCCACTGGTGGGACGAGGCAGAGCGCCACGGGGTGCTGCCCCTCGATGACCGCGGCGTCGCGCTGTTCGGCGCGCGATTCCGCCGCAACTCGCCGCACCCGGAGAGCCGGCGCTATGTGTACCGGCCGCCGATGTCGCCGATGCCCGGCCAGGCCTCGGCGGGACTTGGTGGGCGCAATGTGGTCCTCACCGCGACCGTCGTGCACGGTGAATCGGACGAGGGCGTGCTGTATGCGACCGGCACGCAGAACTCGGGGTTCTCGATGTTCGTGCAGGGTGGCCGATTCATCGTCGACTACAACGCCTTCGGCGACCACACGGTGCTCGAGTCGGCGGTGCCGGTGCCCAGCGGTCGCTGCGAGCTCGCCGTGCGGCTGTGCCGCGGCGAGGGGATGGCCGGCTCGGTCGAATTGTTGATCGACGGTGCGCGCGCGGGCTCGGCGGACCTGGCGCTCTACATGAGGATGATGTCGTCGGTGGGGCCGAGCGTGGGCTACGACCATGGCTCACCGGTCTCGACGCGCTACGAGGCGCCGTACCACTACACCGGGATGCTCGAGACCGTGGTGATCGAGGCCGGTCAGCGCAGCGGTGACGCCGTTGCCGCCGAGGCCAGGAGCGAGATGGGTCGCCAGTGACACGAGTGGAACGGGAGACCGGATGACGAATGACGCAGCATCGGGCAGGGGCGTGGCCCACACCTACGGAAAACTCGACCGCGAGTACGGCATGCGCATGTTCACAATGGCGCCCGAGGACGACGGCCCCGTGTTCATGGTCAACTACATGAAGTACAAGGAGGTCGCCGACTACGGCGCCGACTCCGACGAGAAGGTCTCGGGTCGCGAGGCCGACGACCGCTACGCCCCGGTGGATGTCCTCGCCAGGATCGGCGCCCAGGTGGTGTTCCACGGTGACGTCCTCGACCAGCGCGGCAACACCGACACCCGGTGGGATCGCATCGGGGTGGTGCGCTATGCGACGCACAGGTCGTTCGTGGAGATGGAGCGCCGCGACGATTTCAAGGAAAAGCACGTCCACAAAGCCGCCGGCATGGACCGCACGTTCGTGATCGGGTGCCAGCCACGCGCCGGGGTCGAGCCGGGCGATTACCGCAGCGACGACAAGGGTCGCGGCGTCGTGGCCGTCGGAGCGCACCGGTCGCCGGACGGCTCGTCGTTGGGTGCCATCGTGGCCGCGCTCGAGTCCGCGCGTGCACACGCCGCAACGCACGGGGCATCGACAGGGCAATGGTTCGACTGCGAGGGCACGATCATGGGCGACGGCCGCGCATTCGGGATCGTCACCTTCGACCGGTATCCGGATCTCGAGTCGTGGCGCCGCGCCCGTGCCGCGATCGATGCCGATCCTGCGTGCGCGGTGTTCGCGGACCCGGCGCGATGCGACTTCTACAACGTCGCCGTCGAACCGGCACTGGACCGGATCACCCGCCGCTGAGCCCGGACCGTGGCCCCGGTTATTCGACGGGGCCGACCGGGCCGATCGGCCCGGCCCCCTGGCGGGTCAGCGGTTCAGCAGGACGGGAATCTCCCGCGGCCCGCGCACCTGGCCGTTCGCCCAGGTGACCCTGCGTGACCGATCGAGGGTGTAGCGCGGGAAGGCACGCAACCACTCTTGGAATGCGACCAGCATCTCGAGGCGCGCGAGGTTCGATCCCGCGCACCGATGGATGCCCAGTCCGAAGGCGACGTGGCGATTGTTCGCGCGGTCGAGCCGGAACTCATGCGCGTCCTCGAAGGCGGCGGGATCGTGGTTCGCGGCCGGGAACGGGAGCAGCATCTGGTCGCCGGCGTGCACCGGGCATCCGGAGACCTCGGTGTCGGCCAGCACCTTGCGCGCCATGGTGACGGGCGCGTAATAGCGCAGCACCTCCTCGTTGGCCATCTGCCACAGCGGGTCATCGTTCGGTGCGGCCACGAGTCGCGCGATGTGGTCGTGGTTCTGGGCGAAGTGCCACAGACCCGAGCCGATGGCACTCCAGGTCGTGTCGATGCCTGCCACGATCTGCAGACGGATGTAGCCGACCTTCAGGTCCCACGAGACGGGCTGGCCATCGATCTCGGCGTGGGCGATCATCGTCAGCATGTCGTCGCGCGGGTTCTTGAGCCTGTCCTCCAGGAGCGCGCTGATGTACTGGCTCATTTCCGTCATCACCTGCAGTCGGATCGTGTTGTCGCGCGGTGCGAGCTGGAAGTTCTTGTAGATCCAGTCGCGGAAGAGGTCGGCGTCCTCCTCGGGGAGACCGGTCAGGATGCAGATGCCGTGAACGGGGATGTGCTGGGTGTAGTTGACCGCCGCATCGGTCGCGCTCTGGCCGTCGAGGTCTGCGATCAGTCGACGGCAGAACGCGCGCAGGTCGTCCTCGATGGGTGCGACCTTCTTCGGGCTGAAAGTCGGCAGGATCAACCGACGATGGCCGTGGTGGTCGGGCGGATCGGACGTGATTGGTGGTGCCGCCGACCGCGGGGCATCTGGTCGTGAAACGTTCACCCACACTGAGGAATAGTTCTCGGTGTCGTGCGCGACCTGGTAGATCGCATCCATCGTGACGGGCATGAACGCTCGCCCGTAACGCTCGGTGCTCGCCACCGGGCACACTTCGCGCACCGAGTTCCAGATCTCGATCGCGTTCTCACCCCACTGGTCGTCGAGCCAGTCCCAGTCGTTCACCCAGTCGGTGACCGGCGGCATCTCGGCGCGCTCGCTCCCGTAGGCCATGTCGATTCCCCCATGCACGGTGCGCCGGGCGCCCCGCGATGTTGGTCACGCTAGTCAATGTCGACCCGTCGTCCCCGAGTGCGATCGTGGGGAACGGGAGACCCAGCGGAGTTCTAGGTGACCCGAGAATCTGTGTCCCACCAGATGGTGGCGAGGAAGCGTTCCGTGCCCCGGTGTGCCTCCATGGCGGCATGCACCTCGGGGTCCCGGTCGGGGGTGAGACACAGTCGCACCCTGGTGTGGGCGATGCGGTCGTGGGTGATCGCACCACCCGGGAGTGGTTGTGTGGACTCGTCCATGTGCGCGTCGACTCCGGTCTCGCGCACGGCAGCGAGCGCGTCGTGGTGCGTCGGTGCTTCGGGGCGCTCGAGATCCCAGAAATGGCGCCAGAGCGGGGTCAACGACGACAGGGGGTGGTGTTGCGGCAACTCGACCACGACACGCCCCCGGGCGTGCGAGGTGAGAGCCCGCACGAACGGGCCGAGATCGGCGACGTTGTAGAACACGTGGTGGCAGACCACCACATCGCAGGCTGGTGTCGCATCGGCGACCGCGGGCCAGTCACCGAGGATGGTGCGTGCCTTGACACCGCGGGCTGTCGCCTGTGCGGCGAAGACATCGAGCATTTCCGGTCGGTGGTCGACGCCCACGACCGTCGTTGCTGGTGGCACCAGGCCAAACGCCGCGCGCCCGCCACCGCACCCGACATCGAGCACCGAACCTCCCGCGGGCAGGGCTTCCAGTGCGCGGGAGCGAGATGGTGTGTCGACATGGATGTCGGCGCCCGGGGTGAAGCTCGCAACCGGATGGATCCAGGGTGATTCGGGTGCCGCGCGCAGGATGTGGTCGGGGATGCCCCAGCGGGGGAGTGCATCGGCCCAGTGCTCGAGGGCGGTCATCACGAGTGGGGCATTTGATGCACGCAAAAGGGCTAACTTTTGCTCGTGGAACAAGCCAAGAAGCTCGTCGCACCCGTCGTCGTCATCGCCGTGACGCTGGCCGTCTTCATAGCCAGCGCAGCCCGGCTTTGATTGGGGAGCTGTTACTTCTTCTCGTCGGGCAAATTGTCGATGCCGTTGCCGATCGCCATGAATGTCGGCGCCCAGAGGCCGACGAAAATTCCGAATCGCTCCGCCGCTGCCTGGTCCTCGCCAGAACCCGCTCCACCCTGCGTGAACCAGATGACGATGCTCGCAATGACGGACAAAAATCCGAGTGCGTACGAGAGATTGGCGCTGTAGCCGAGTGATTTGAGTTTCCTGAGCATGATTTCTCCGATTTGATCGAGGTGCGCGGGGACTCATTGCCCCCCCGAATCCTCGCACAACTGGTGTGTTTCTGGTGGGATGCTGGTCGCCTCTTTCCGCACAACTAAGGCCCGCGTCCGCAGAGACGCGAGTGCATGGTCCCCCCAACTCCTTCGGTCAACACGCGGCACGGAACCACAGGGACCGACCGATCAGCCCACGACTCCAAGGGGCACTGCCGAACCAGTGGGAGAAACGCCGCGCCTCTTCGGTGAACGGGGACCACCCGGGCGTGCCCCGCTCGTTCGCCCACTTGACGAACGCGAGATTCGTCGGCCGTGGCGCTGACGTCGAGCCTGAAGAACTGACTCCTCGAGGGACTCACTTCTCATCTTCCGGCGTTGGCTGACGGCGGATAATCTTTCAGCCGAGAACGCGATATGCGGTGTGGATTTCGCACCACACGTCGCACCATCCCCGCCCCCGTGAGGCTGGTGCGTAATTCCAAACCCCAATATCGATGGGTTAGTGGTTGGGGTTTCCGTAAATGTTCGGAACGCAGAACACCGTTTTTTGGAACGCGCGTAAGAATTTACTTAGGCAGACCTAAGACCCCAGGATTAACTTTCGCCCAACGAGTTGCAAATCTTCTGGTCTGTCCTGAAGCAGCCTCGGGGTCTGTGGCACGGCAAAGGCCTACTTTGCCGTCGTTTCTAGTCTGAATTGGGCTGAAATCAATTGGATTTTCAACAATTCCAAGTGTTTCATGGGTCTATCCAGATGCACTATTTTCTAATAGAGCACTATGGGATTATTTGACAAAGCCAAAGCACTAGCCAACGAAGCGGCAGATGCTGGAAAACGGGTTGCAAACGTGGTGTCCGATCATGTTGATGATCTTTCCTCTAAAGATGACCGAGTCGGAAAACTTGTCAATAGAACCAAAGACCTTACTAAACATGGAATTGAAGTTGCACAGAAAAAATCAGACGATCTTGCACAAACGAATTCTGGTCAGACAACTAGCCGGGCTATTCGGAAGCTCGGTCAGGTAGTCAACAGTCTTCCAGTTTTCAGTGCAACTGCAGATGCTATTCGCTCTAAAAACTGTGTTGATCTCTTGCTTGAACGGTACAAAACACACCCTAGAAATGCTTATTGCAATTTGTGGCTTGCTGAAAGTTTGATCAAGACATCTCAAGATATGAATAAGTACCGCTATGCAAAGGGCGCAATAGACCCGTCTTCTTTTTTAATTGCCGGCGCCATGCAACACACTGCACAGTACGGTAAAGATTCGCTACCAACTAGTGAGAAATTACTTCGACATGCGTGGTCATTGGCAATTTCATCACTGAAAACTAATCCTCGGAGTTCTGATTCATTCGATGTATTGGCCCGCGTGTATCTGGCCAAGGGTGACGTTCAGCGCGCAACGTCGACAGCTAAAGCCTCTGTTTTGGCAGATCCAAAGAACCCACATGCAAGATTGACACTTGGAAGAGCACTTCTCGCTCAAGGCAACTTTGAAGATGCTCAGAGAGTCGGATTAGCCGCCGTAACAGCGGGATCAACCCTTGGTTACTTACTGGTCGCTGAAGCGTCACAACTCCAATCTCGAGATGACAATCTCATCACGATGAGCGATCGTGTTCAAGAGTATGAGAACACTGTGGCAAAAATATCTCCGCAGGATCGAGAGAGATACAACGGAGCGTTCCGCGATGCCAGAGAAATCGTTCAAGCAACGAAAGATCGGCAGTCTGAAAAAGTCAGAACTACTTGGACAACTGCAAAACGATGGGGAGGAATAATCCGCGATGCTTGACGACTTTGACCTCGGATTGGAAGATCTAGACATTGATATGGACGGGATACCAGATTCACTAGATCTGTTTATTGATCTGGACGTGAACGGTATGCCAGATGATCTTGACATGTCCCTTGATTTGGACATGAACGGCATCCCGGATCGACTGGCACCTGATTCCATGGACCTGGATGGCGACAATATCCCTGACGCCTTAAACGCAAATGGGCCAGATTTGGATGGCGACAATATCCCTGACGGCATGGATCCGTTCTTGGATTTCAATGGCAATGGAATTCCAGATTCAGGATTTTATGGCTACCTACGGAGAATAAATCTTGATTATCCCTTTGGAGATTTGAATTGAGATACGTCATCGGTGGGCTAGGTGAACGAGCGAAAGTTGTTTTCGACTCAGATCGCGGAGTCATACGGATTTGGCAAAAGGGTTGGATCGGAAAACGAAAATACCGCATCAAAGTAAACCAAGTGAGCGCTGTCATGTATGGCTGGTATACCAGTCGAATCAAGCTTCCGATGCGTGGTTTCAATCTTGAATTCCAACACAAGGGAAAGAATGTCATCGTCACAATTCCTGGTGAAAACAAGCGATTTATCCCACGTGCTGAAGAAACTGCAAGGAGCATTGGAACGTCGTCTGGGCTTTCTGAATTCAAGGTAGACGGCGCTTCAGTTTTCTTCAGTCGGTCCAACCCTGGGGGCGAAATTGTTGCAAAGCCTGCTCCACTAGGTGCAGACGGAGCCCCTCTAACGAAGGCTGAACAAGCAATTGCAGGTGCTGCGCGCGGCGCAAAGAACATTGCCGGTGAGATTGTTTCGGATGCTGGCAATGCGGTTTCGGGCATTGGGAAAGTAATTCTGTATGGCATTGGAGGAATAACCTTCCTTTTCCTGCTTGGTTCTAGCCCAGTTCTTGCTTTCCTTGTGTTGGGACTTGGTATCTACTTCTACAGGAAGAACCGGTAATTTCGGTACTTACACTCTCAAAGACAATGGACGCGAGGTCACGTTGCCTGTCACCTCATTCAATGGAACTCCTGGTATCCAAGTGGTGATCGACGGGAAACAAATATGGCAGCCGTTGGAGCGCGTGCAAACAAAACGACGCAGCACCACGTTGTATGGAAATTGGCGTATCCCAGAACACAAAGCGGTGAGTCCGCACCCTCGCAGAATGACTGCTTGGATTCGCCAATCGAGCACCGATGAAGAACGCGCAACAGGGAAGTGACACACGCGGGCTCTGCGAACTATTCCACCCACCGACGTTGATTGGCGTCGTTTGTTTGGTGGCCCTGAAGACACAAAGTCAATACATAATCACTTGAGAGAAAAGTGGTTTGGTCGACGTGTACGCGCAGTTTGTCTTGAGCGTCGTGAACTTCAGTCACGCGGTTATCAAATTCACCAAGGCATCACCGCGTTGTTGGCGTGGCATTACCGAACCGGGGGAGACCTTTCGCGCTACTACGGTGAATGGGAACCGCCCAATCGCGGTTCTGCATCTCGCACCTAATTACTAGGTGTGGAATTCGCGCTTCGATGCACGGAATTTGCACAGAAGTCGCTTTCCATATGGGAAGTTTGGTCTGTTTTCTTCCTGCTTTTGACTACCCCGAGTAACCTTTCCTAAGACGACGCGGCATGCGGTATGAATTTCGCACCATCCCCGCCCCCGTGAGGCCGGTGCGTAATTCCAAACCCCAATATCGATGGGTTAGTGGTTGGGGTTTCCGTAAATGTTCGGAACGCAGAACACCGTTTTTTGGAACGCGTGATTTAGCAGTCTCCCTTTAATGGAGGCGATCCAAAAACCAGGCCCGTACTGGGGAGTTGGGGCTCTGAGCATCTCACCTGCTAGCGAGTGATTTTGGTGCGCAGATCGATGGCGTGACGTGTCACGGCTAGCGCGTCAGTGCCAGTGACGGTGATGTGTCCCATTTTGCGATCGGGGCGTGCCTCAGCTTTGCCATACAGATGTACGTGTGAAGAGGCATCTTCTTCGGCAACTTGAAACCGGGGTTCTCCATTGCTCCACAGATCACCAAGAAGGTTGACCATAGCCACCGCCGTATGGGTCATGGTCGCGTCACCCAGTGGCAGTCCCGCAAGAGTTCGGACTTGTTGCTCAAACTGGCTAGTGGTAGCGGCATCGATTGTCCAGTGACCACTGTTATGTGGGCGAGGCGCAAGTTCAT
>Ga0194133_10002209_pt1 | contig 30843 bp, 27 predicted proteins | sample TA2KigOf40mmetaG_FD_155448 | JGI IMG/M metagenome (GOLD analysis project Ga0194133, IMG submission 155448) | Freshwater microbial communities from Lake Tanganyika, Tanzania - TA2015055 Kigoma Offshore 40m | ecosystem: Environmental > Aquatic > Freshwater > Lake | place: Tanzania: Lake... | reverse complement strand
GCGCGCGCATGTGTAGACTAACACTTTTTTTACAGTGAATGAATACTAACTACCTGCATAATATTTGTAAATTCCTCCTATTATCCAAGCAGTATTAATTATAATAGATTGATACTGTTTGGACTTAATGCAAACAACCAAAAGCCCAGTTGCTCCAAGGGTATTCAATACAAAATCTATCGTTTTTTCAAACGTAATGACATAGGGACATAATACAAGTATACTACCCGCCCATCCAATCCCCTCTAAAATCAACTTTGTACATTTATTCTCAGAGGGAACCGGGGTAGGAACTGGTTCAGCTTCTGAAATAGGAACTACTTGATTGGGTCGTATATCTTTGGACATGTTATCATATATATATTAGTATTTCATTTTTTATGATCATAAGTAAAAAAAATGAAATTACCTGTAGACGATTGTTAGTATTTTTTGATATTCAACAACAATTACAAACATACCTGTAGTCATGGATTTACACCGCGCACATACGCGAACGCGTTATTTTAGACTATTTAGACCTTGCGAACAATCTTCTTCTTGGATGCAGCGTCACCACCAGCGGCTGCGGCTGCGGCGGCAGGAGCGGCAGCAACAACGGGTGTTGGTTTCGCAACTGGCGCAGATGGTGTTCTAGCAATAGGCGCAGCATCTTCCTCATCATCCTCTATGATCGCAGATACGTTGTCGTGGTCATGCTCTCCGCCATCAGCATCTCCATCCACATCCGTAGGAACAACCTGTGAGACAATCTTCGTCTTCTCTTCATCATCGAGCTTGATGTGGCACTTGCCCTTCAGTGACATCTTGGGCTTCACGATCGCCTGAAACAACTTCCAAGTCACGCCAAACTTACCATTGGCAAACCAGATACCGCCGCACTGAATCGAAACCGCGATGTGACTGCCCTTCGCAATCAAATCTTTCGGAGACAAGGCCGGATTCGAAGGATCAGGGAAGATCGGCTGCATGTCGACATCATAGAGCTCAAGCTCCTTCCATTGACCGTCCCAGAAAGGCAGCTTCACCTTCAGAGTAGGAGCACGCGTCAAATCAGCTTCAAGAGTGTCCTTGTTCTTGGGGTACTTGAGAATCGGAGTCCAGAGAGCATCGACCGCGTCAGCAGTCATCTTGGGTTTGCTGAACCACTCCTTGGAATTCGCGATTGCATCCTCCTTGATTCTCTTCTCAAATGCAGTGATATTTGCGAGAAACTTCTTCGTAGCAGGGGTCTCGAAGCCTTCATTGGGAAACTGGAGCGCGAGATCATAACTTACCTTGCCAGACTTATCATCCGTGAAGTCATTGACGCCCCAAGTGAGCATCAAAGGAGACGACAGATTGAGAACAGTACTAGTCTTTGCATTGACGATACCAACACTGCGACCGCCGACAGAATTCACCTTGGGCTTGGTGTATTTCATGTCAGTCTGGGCATTGAATGAAGCGCCGGGGATAACCATTTCAGAAGCCATTGTGATTGCGAGACGAGTGTTTAACGATGTGTTGAACGATGATATATGTATCCATCATAAATGTTTAAATCAATTTTTTTATGATGGACTAGGATTCAAATGCTAAATGCGTCAGGGCGAGACCTTCTTCATTGGAGGTCGTCTCTCCCCCTCCCTAGCACCGTCTCTTATCAAATATGGAAACAACTTCTTTGACGAGAAGATCAAATTCTTCACGCTGAGACACAGAGAGTTCCAATGTGTTCTTGAGCTTCGAAAGAACGTCTTGAAGACGATCCCGCTCTTTCTCGATCAAAGCCGACTTTTCAACTTGACTCTTGTACTCATCTGATAAGATTGTAAGACGCTTCAATTCAGACGAATATTCGGTATTATCCTCTTTAATTAAGGCCTTGTATTTATTATAATGATTAATGAATGCAGTAGCAACATATCCAGAGATATTATGTGTATTAAAATGAATCCCCGTAAGAAGGGACATCATTTCGTCTTTGTATTCATCCTTGACGATTTTACTATCAACCACATCTTTCACAGCTGCAACATGGGATGCAAGTTCATCAAGTGATTTGAGAAAACCTGGTCGAATCGCATCGAGTGTCTGTAAATAATGTGTATCAGCAATTAGTTTTTTGTAATGAGTCTGAATTGTAGCATTTAGAAGCTGTGTTTCGTCGAATAGTTGCTTCATTTGCTTACGCGATACTTCAAGTCGAAGTTGCTCATGCTGAAGAGTCACGCTTACGCCATTAAAATTATTACGATTTTCCGTTTCGATCTTTGCTTGTTCACCATCCATTTCTTTAATAATAGATACAATCTTAGTTTGGAATGATTGAAGTTTTGCGTTTGTCTTTGGTATCGTTTTAATAATTTCATTGACAACCGTTTCCTTCGAAACAGAAACAGAATCCGCTGCGGATGCGGATGCTTCTGCTCCTGCGGCCACTGCTCCTGCGCCTACTGCTCGTGTGGCAACAGTTTCTCCCACCGAATCAGTGACAGTAACTGGTGTATCAGAAGTAACCACAACCGGTGAATCAGTTGTTCTTGATGTTTTCAAATCAACGGCAGGCTTGACCGCAGGCTTGACCGCAGGCTTGACCGCAGGCCTGACAAGCGATTTAGAATCCGGTTTGACAACACTCGAACTAGTAGTGGTTGTTGACTTCTTGCGCTCAATAATTGAATTCTTGGAACTGGATGATTGTTCAGATAATGATTTCGAACGATTCAAATTACCACAAACGTTATTCTTTAATGCAGTAAAAGTCAACTGTATCGCAGACTTAGCAAGCGTGCAATCAAGGCCACTGCATGAAGATTTCTTCACGCAAGATAGAATTTCTTTATTGCAATTCGTTCCACGTGTGTCTGCTGAACCGCAGCACTGATCATGTGCTTTGCAGCATGAATCCAGTGAATCCTTCGGCGCAACTCCCCATTTGCAATTCGGTCCTTCTGCACCTTTGAATTTTTCACCACCACAATAATTCGGTCCACAGTATTTTCCATAGATTTTAACACCTTTCACCTTTGGAACAGCTGACTTCACTTTAGTTACCAGTTTATTCGCATTCATCTTTACTTTGTTGATAACCTTCTTGATATCGCTCTTTTTCACATTTTTAGATATGAGTTCCTTGACGTTTGGTGCGACAGTCTTGGCCTTGGATACAATGGTCGGTGCTACAGTCTTGGCCTTGGATATTAGTTTCTTCACCTTTGACGAAACCTTATCATTGGTGTTAGTAATTATTTTATGTACCTTTGGAACAACTATCTTGATTGTCGTCGTTGCAACCCCACCACCAGGAATTAAATTGACAGCAGGAGCAACAACCGGCACCACCGCCTTAGCAACCTTTACACTAGCTGAAACAGTTTTCTTGATAGCACGTGGCACATCATCTACTTTATCAGCTACTTTATGAGCAACCTTTTTAATAATAGAAAACCCACTCTTAAAAATTCCTCCTTTCTTTTTCTTTGGTTCTTCCTTTTTAGGCTGAGGTGCAGGTGCAGAAACTGTCTTTGTAACAATAACATGAGCAAGGTGCTGCCTTGGGAGCGGGCTTGGGAGCGGGCTTGGGAGCGGGCTTGGGTGCAGGCGCTGCCTTGGGAGCGGGCTTGGGTGCAGGTGCAGCCTTGGGAGCGGGCTTGGGTGCAGGTGCAGCCTTGGGGGCGGGCTTGGGTGCAGGTGCAGGAGGAGATTTGGGCCGATGGAAAACACGTTGTACTTGTTTTACAATACGTCTGAATCGTAACAGCTTGCGACCTGATCCTGAACCGACGTCTCCATCCAACTCTTCGAATTCGTGTTCTAAGCCTTCGTCGTCAGCATGCTCTTCTTCATTAGTGTCGTGAACATGCTCTTCTTCATTAGTGTCGTGAACATGCTAGTGTCGTGAACATGCTCTTCTTCATTAGTGTCGTGAACATGCTGTTCTTCATTAGTGTCGTGAACATGCTCTTCTTCATTAGTGTCGTGAACATGCTCTTCTTCATTAGTGTCGTGAACATGCTCGTGCTCTTCTTCATCATTGTCGTATGTAGGCTCGTGATCTTCATACCCCTCATCATTCGGGTCGAAATCATCTTCATCATCCGAAACTAGTGAAGCAACTCTACGATGTGATATATCAGTTGAAAGGGGTATCGTGTCTTCCTTAGTTAACGGAACTTTCACATCTTCTGGGTTGTACGGAACTGACCTCTGCACAGTAACATCAAGTGTCGCGATACTTGATACAAATGATGCCGATAGAAGACATAGTAGTATGCATGAAGAAACACGCATTGAAATAGCAGTTATACAATAGTATTACAAAATATCTTTATGTTGTAAAGATGATATAAACATTTTTATCTGATTATATATATTTGTTACATCAGAACTGCGTAGTGCACATGTCGTCTACAAGTGTGAGCACACCCACGACTGCCATGAATAATCGTATCGAAACACAAAAATTATACATGACATTGTTACAATTCAGTCTTTATGACAATCCACACCGATTTTATGGTCGAAAAATAAAGGTGAAACGAGTGCCGCAACCAATACAGACAATCGGATCAGCCGGCCCGGCAGAATATATCATTGCATCTTCTGCAATGGCCCATGCCGCAGCGTCTGCATCTGCGTCGAGTTCTGCACAAAGTACTCGAAATGACGGCGTACGAACACGTAAGAAAATGAAGCTGACAGGTACGTCAGAGTCGTCATCTAGTACGAAAGAAACCGAGACCGAGCCCGAATCGCCTAAATCGAATAAAGTGATCGAAGAAGAACAAGAAACCAATGTCATCATTTTTAAGCCAACTGAACATGAAAAAATGAAAAATACCAAATATACACTCGCAGAACTGCGAACATTATGTAGCCATTATGGAATCAAAAAGTCGGGAACAAAACCAGAATTAACACTGCGCGTTTATACTCACTTAAAACAATCATATTACATTGTTCGAATTCAGCGTGTTTATAGAAATTTTGTATCTTCGAAATACCGGAGTTTATGTGGGCCAGGTTATTTACATACATCAGAATGTGTGAATGACACCGATTTTTATACATTTGACAAATTGTCTCACATAAAACCTACTGAACTGTTCACATATCGCGACAATGACGACAAAATCTACGGATTTCACGTCGCTTCTATCTTTCATTTGATCATCAGTTCGTATCCAAATATTACCAATCCGTACAATCGAAAATTGATTCCAGCGTCAATCATCCGGAACCTGTATGAAAAGTTAATTTATGGTTCTTTATTAGGGTTTCGTGTTTCTGTAAAACTAGATGATGAAGATGTAGAAGAATCGGCGTCGTCGTCGGCGGGATCGACGTCCGGCGGTGGTGGCGGCGGAGGCGGAGCCGGAGGATTGTCTCGAGAGAAACAAGAAGAACTCTTTATCGTCGATTTATTCCAACATATCAATACACTTGGCAACTATTCTGACTCGGAGTGGTTCATTGCGTTACAACGAGCCGACCTCATTCGTTTCATTCGTAATGTTCACGATATATGGTATTACCGTGCAAATTTGTCACAGGAAATGAAAGAGCGTATATGCCCACCAAACGGGAATCCATTTGTCTTACAAAATTCTCATGTGAATCTAAATGTCATAACCTTATTGACAGATCCGGAAATTCGCACCATTTGTGTCTCTGTCATCGAGAGAATGGTCCGACGTGGAGTAACGCGCGAAGATCAGTGTCTCGGTGCATTTTACGTATTAGCAACGCTTACGATAGTGAGTCAGGATGCTAGAAACGCGTTACCATGGTTGTACGAGGCCGTTATGTAAGAATAAATGAAAGGATGAACAGATAAATGAACGAACGAATATTTTCCAACTTGATCATGAGATGTAAAATATTCACGAAAACAACTTAAAAAGACATTACTCATATGTGTATAATCAAATCAAATGGTTAAGTCTACTAAAAACAACTTAAAAAGACATTACTCATATGTGTATAATCAAATCAAATGGTTAAGTCTACTTCTTCTGCTGCCCCCGTTGCCGCTTCTTCCGCCGCAGCCCCTGCTTCTGCTGCCCCCGCCAAGTCTGCCAAGCCTGCTACTCCCAAGGCTTCCGCCAAGGCTGCTGAGGCTGCCCCTGTTGCAGCTCCTGCCCCCGCCGTTGATGGCGCTGAGGCCTCCACTCCTGTCGCCGAGGTTGACGGCTCTGTTTCCACTGCTCTCTACGGCAGTGTCCTTACCAAGCTTCAGAGCGCCCAGGCTCTTCTTGCTTCTATCCGCTCTGAGGTCAACGAGCTCAAGCGCCAGCATGCTCGCGAGCTTCGTGCCGCCAACAAGGCCAACAAGCGCCGCAAGACCAACGCCAACCGCGCTCCTTCTGGTTTCGTCAAGCCCACCTTGATCTCCAACGAGCTCGCTGCCTTCCTTGGCAAGCCCGAGGGAAGCGTTCTTGCCCGCACTGAGGTTACTCGTGAGGTCAACGCTTACATCCGCAACCAGAAGCTTCAGGACAAGGACAATGGTCGCAAGATCAACCCCGATGCCAAGCTTCTTAAGCTGTTGAAGTTGAAGAAGGGTGAGGAGCTCACTTACTTCAACCTCCAGAAGTACATGGCTGCTCACTTCGCCAAGTCTGCTGCTCCCGCTGCAGCTGGTGGTGCTGTCAAGGCCTAAATGATGGTGCGTGGGGGTGAATAAAAAAACAATATGAAAAAAATGCTGCTCCCGCTGCGGCTGGTGGTGCTGTCAAGGCCTAAATGATGGTGCGTGGGGGTGAATAAAAAAACAATATGAAAAAAACAAAAAAAAGAAGTGCGAGCGTCGCACAGTCAAGCGCATATGGTATAGTGGTAGAACGCCTCCCTTCCAAGGATGAGACTCGGGTTCGATTCCCGATGTGCGTACTTTTATTCGAATAAATTCAATTACTTTCTCTCCGTTTTCTTTTATGAATTGAATGCAACTCTTGAAACGATGACACACCATTCATTCCATATACCTCTTTGGCGATCATTGTAGCTTGTTCTTCCGGTGACTCAACACAAATACCGTAGACGGGCGACGATGTTAGCGACGTTTTACCAGCCGAAAGCGACTTAATGATCACTTCATCACTCGGTGACGAATCAATGAATATAAAATCCTCCTTGGTCATAATCTCGATAATCCTCTTGCGTTGTATATTTTCGCGGTTCAAAACCACAAGTTGTTTGTACGGTTTCCCATTTGAGAGCATCGTTACATCAAACATAGCTTCATTCGATAAGTATGTTATCGCGCTTAGTTCAGCTTCGCCTTCTGATTTTATTTCTCCGAACTTTTCTTTCGCTGTCGCTTCTGCAGCCACCGCCGCTGAAGCTTTCGAGGTCTTGTGTGGTTGTGACGCATACCAGTCATAAAACCCACCTCCGCTGTCATGATACTTCGATTGTTCCTTGTGTGTTAGAGTTTTGAACTTCATCAGTTGCTTGTGTACTGAATCGGGTGAGTGTGTAGAATGTATATTCGAATAATCTGTACCGCAAACAACACACATCATCTTAAACTCTTGTTGTGTGAGTGAAAGTGTCTTCAGGATCTCGTGCATATCATAGGATACGACAGAATGGTTCAATAGACTTATATTTCGCAAAACAACCGGACATCCATAGACAAACATATCCGTATCATCACTGAGGCACGCGTCCACACGACGTTTGATCGATAAGTTCGCACACAATGCATCAGCCTCACCTTCGGCATCGATCGTCGCAAATCCAAAACTCACAAGAAGTTCTTTCACATTTGCAATATCACAGTCACGCAGACGAACAAATTGTTTCTTCAGTTCACGCATGGTCTCTGTAATGTCATCAATTTCGGTTGTCGTGACATTAGAGGATGCATCCTCCTTCTTTTCTTTTATTAGTTTGGCCAGGTTGTCGTATTGTCGTTTTGCCTCGTCTTTCTTCTTTCGGCGTAGTTCAATGACGTCGGTTTTCTGAGGAGGCGGCGGTCCATCGAAGACGAATACGGCATGAATATTGTAATGTCGAAACACAGATCCCATGAGGTACATATTTTCAAGTAGAGCTCCTTCTCCAGAGTACCGATACATATAGATACTTGTATCTACCGCGATTCTTTTTCCAGTAAATTCCTTCAAATGCACACGTGATGAAGTGGTTGCACAACGACTCTGTATGAAACGATTCAAACAACGGATGCCCATATTTTCTTTTTACGGTGAGATACTCTTACCATAAAAAAACATTATTTCATTCAATTTTATTCACGTTTCAAATTCAAAGAGTTACTAAATGATTACGTATGTTTCACTGGTTGCTTGTCCTCGTCATCACTAATGACTGTATCCGCATCGATTATGATCACATTTTGCTCATGTGTATCTGCTGCTGCTACTGCCTGGACTGCTGCTCCGGCTCCTTCCGCTGCTCCTGCCACTACCGCTGCCGCGTCAGTTACTGTTACAGTAATATCCGGATCTGCGTACTCATTGACGATCATTTGAAGACCCGTATCTTCCTCCTTCGTAGCGTGCATTTGTTTCTTGTGTTGATGTATCTTGTGTCGAATGTACCCTTTCATGTCATAATAATCTCTGTCCATTTCATGGTAAATGTCATCTTTCATCTCGCGCATATTTTCCTTGAGATCATAAATGTCATTGCTTGCTTGACCTACCTCATCTTTCAGAAACTCAACCATTTCTTTTGTTTCAGACAATTCAGCATCCACCATTCCAATACTCTTTTTCAGTGTTTCACCGTTATCGCGAAGCTGTTTGATATCTTCCACTGTTCCAAAGTATCGGTGAGAGTGATACTGGTTTGAACGAGTAATCAGATCCACCAGCTCTTCGTTCATATGTTTAACCATTTCTGTCGTAGTCTTGCTTTCCGTCTCCATCTCACGCGAAATTGCACGAGCAAACTCTTCACGTAAGTCACCTGCCATATTGTATACGTGTTGCTGTGAATCCTCTCGTACGTTTACGAGTTGTCTCATCACGATCCCCTCGTAATCTTTGACTCTGTCACTCAGAGATTCGCTCGCATGAACCGCTGCTCCCAGTTGTGACATAAGGTCGTTTTCGCGACGAACAAACATCTCGTAATCGCTGTCGTATGTCTGATGTAAGTCGGCCATTTCCCGCTTCATCCTCGTATTCTCTGCTTCGAGTGCTTGAATCTTTTCATCAAATTCTCCACGGATCTTGTTGATATATGCAAAGACCTCGTCGTTTGCACTGAAGGAAGAGTACGATATGTCACCGCGAACCTTCTCACATTTCTTGTTCACATATTTCTTAATTTTTCGTACACACTTGGTCAAACGATTTGATTTATGTACTTGAGTTACCTCCTCACGAACATCGTTCAACCCTTGTAATAGATCATCCGACCCGCGAGTGAGTGACTGGATACGTTCATCATTTTCGTCACACTTTGCAAATAGTGTAGAGACGTTTCTCCAAAGCATCGTCTTCTCTTCAGCGTCGGCGGAAACAGCGGGAACAAGGGCGGGCATTTTCTCCTCCGTAGTAGTAGTACTAGCGCCAGCATGAGACTGCGTATAATATTGGGGGTTATCCACAGTAAGGGAAACCAATCTTCCACTCGAAATTTGAGGAATAGGGCGAGACGACATCGTAATAAGCGTAGATAGAATCAACGATGTATATTATAAAGACATCGATTTATATTCAATTTTACGCATTTCCATTATGAAATGCTAAAATTACTCCATCGTCATTCTCATTGTTTTTGCAGCAATCGCCGCGGATCCATGTGATACGGATGCCGTGGACCTGGTCGTCTTACTTCGATTTTCAATAAAGGTGATCAAACTCAATACATGCGGATCTCTCGAAAGTATACACAGAAAGTCCACAAATTTCGGTAGCGTTCCTTGATTTCGAGAGAATCGTATTGCCCCAATTCGCCCTTTTCCGTGATTGTGGTGAGCGCACCATGTAATAAATGGAAGAGCGTATGCCGAGAGAATACCGCCAAGAATATAATACGCATATACATTTGTATCCTCGACGTATCTTTTACGACATACTTCTTGGTTCTCCGGCGATTGTATTGTGATGTTTGCGTAGTTGAGCTTCATAATATCGAGTACTTTCACGGTTTGAAATGCATAAAATACCGCGTTTTGTATTAATTTCTCTCGAACTCCCCGGATGAATTGTGTCTGAGTGACCGATATGCCGGATTTTTCATGTTGTATATATGTATTGAACATCGTGTTTATAATACGTGCCCATGTTTCCGTATAGGTTTCAAATAAAAGTATGTCTCCGTGAGGAATACAAAATGTGCTGCGAAGCTGTGCATTCGCGTGATGAAGATCCTGATCAATAAAATCCATATTGAAATTGTGCATTGACTCGTGAAGAAATACTTTGAACCATTCTTCCGTGCGGTACACTACAATTTCTCCGTGTGTTTCACAGTTCCGCGTAAGACCAGTATTCACATGAATCGCCGAGATAACGGAATCATCACGAGGGCGCTGTTTTTTGAATGGAGTCATATAAAAATAGATATTCAGGCTTTTCTCCGAGCACTCATGGTCGGACAAACTGGTTATAATTGTGAGCCACATGAAGACCTTGTATGCGTATCGTTGATAGACCGCGATTTCGGAAGAACACAAATAAGACGACGATGACGACGACGCCCAGTTGTTATTATTCCGACTACATACCGAAAAATGAGATTCCGGAAATGTGATAAAATAGATCGTGATAGAACGGCCATGAATCATCATTTGAAACTGAATACAAAACTCCGACTTTTCTCGGATGTATGTGTATACTTTGTACGGAATATATTGGTCGTCATTATCACCACTGTTATTTCGACGTATATCATACGTACGTTGTAACCCGGACAAGATACGTGGATGCGGAAGGTCATTTGCGGAGTTCTTAATTTCAGTAATGCGGTATTCCAGTTTTACGTCACTCGGTGAAGAATGCGGACTCTCTTGGTGACGTACATCCGATTTTCGGTATATTTGATATTCTGCGTCTCGAAGCTTCTCGTAGAATTTCTTGAAAAAATCATTGGTAATCTCTTTATTTTCTGTGATATGAGACCGGATTGTACGAGGTAACTGCGCATGATATTCCCTCGTAATATCTTGCATTGATTTTTGAATTGCATCTGTATCTTTTTGTATGTCTTCTTCAATCCACATGTAATCGTATTGTATTATATTATAAGAGGATTATAATATAATATTCAAACTCATATTCAAGAAATACTTTAAGCCAGGAACAATATATATCTTCGTATATTCATCGTGTTAAATGTCATCGAAAATGCAACAAATCCATCGAATGTATACTGGGTGCGTATTGTTGTGGTCATGTTGATTTTTGCAGTACTCCAATGCGCATTTACAAGCAGCAGCTATTTCAGTGTATGCTGAATTACGTATTACCGCGAATTACCACTGCCTGTCCTCAATTTATGACGAACACGCATCAAATGCTGATACACTTCCGGCCGCGCTCCTCTCTGGTAATGTACCAACTTCGCATTTCGGGTTGCCAACAGAAGATCTTTGAGACCCTTGTTCTGAGAGAATTTTGCAAACATTGCATTTTCCATCTCTCGTTCACTGCGTCCATGATTGAAAAAATCTGGATCGATGGTGATCCGTGATGGACGAATTACGTTCGTTTGATTCAGTTTGCCACTTTTACTCCCCGCTGCTTTTGCAAGAACTGGGTCTGCTGATAGTTCTGACCTTGAATCCAGAGAAAACTTCAAATAAAATTCGCGGTTGTTATTCTTGAATTTACTCGCTTGATAATAATGCTCTACACTCTGCCATGTATGATTATCTAGCATAAACGGCTCATTCCAAAAATTCGACAATTTCCTCCGCCAGTTATCAAAGGTTGCGAGTTTATGAAAATGAATCTTCTCCGTCTCTGGTATTTTTTCTCCAACACCTACTCCTGGAAGTGCGTTCGGGTTTGATTTCGTGTAAAACTGAAAAATGATGTCTGGGGTATACAAATGCGCGCCATTTCTCCCACTGTTTGAACCAATATGTACTTCTTCAAGTAGGTCGTCTAGGCTTTCATTCGGAATATCATCTACGCGTATACCAAGTTCGCGCTGAAACAATTTGAATTGAGGAATCGCGCTATATCCGCATGTCTGATTTTCCAAGCATTTTGTCGTAACCAATAATTTAATGTCATAAGGTAATTCCGAGAATGCAAGAACACCGTGGGTTTTGTATGTAATCAGTGTAAACTTCGCGGCTTTAGAATCGGGCAAATGACGACGCGGTGATCGACTACGTGCGCGACCGGTTTCAGACGCAGGTTTCGCCTGGAAAGAAACACCTCTCCCAATCAAAATATATGCAGTCGGTTCAAATACCGCGCATTTTGTATCGATTTCACTGCTGCCACTGCCAATGCCCGCACCATTATCACATAATAATACATTATCAATATCTCCAGCTTCATATGCATCTTGAGAGAACATGATAAACTTCATATTCAGTACGCGTTCCATCGTCGATATCGCCCATGCATCCGGCCAGTACAGCGAGGTCATCATGCGTTCTTTCAGTTGTTCCGTCGACCTCACCTCGCGCATATAATCGTATTGTGACGAGAGGAGTTTCGTATACCTCATTTCATCATGTTTCATATTGTGTTCCACGACCAGTTTTTTTGCACCGGCAATCATGAGTTGTTGTTGTGCTCGGTCATGGATCGTTGAGACGCGGCGTTTAATGTCATTGTAGTTATTCACCAATTCCTTTGTTTCGCGTGTTTGTGTACGTGTTAGTGCATGATACATCCCGAATTTCTCTCGGTATGCGCGAAATACATCTTCTGTGACTTCTTCTGAAAGCTGTTTTCGCAGTTCAAGAATCGTTGTTGTGCGTCCTTGTGTAAGAAGTGCATCTCGGATCACGGCAAAAAATGCATCACTGCCACCTTCATTGTCGATAAAGTTGAAATACTTATTCCTGAGATATTTTTGAATCCAGAGGTCACTTGCCGGATTTGGTTTGTACTGACGTCGCTCTAACTCGGACTGCTCTTTTGTTTGAAGTGGTAATATCGATGCACCAGATAACATATGTTTTTGACGTGCATCCATGCCGAATAATGTGCCAGAGGAGACCCCTCCATCCGCGTCGTTGCTGTCGTCACTACTATCACCGTCTGCATCCGTAACCGTCACATTCACCAACGGCTTTCCGAGAGATTTCTTGATTTCTTTTGTTTCCGTTGCGCGTTTCTTTGCTTCTGCAGCGGAATCGTCGGCTTTCATGACCCCACCTTTTGCACGAGATTTACGTAATAATTCTGTGTTTACAAATCCATACAATAACGGATTCAGCCGATGAATATCCAAGTCACCAGACTCATCCATTTTTATTTGATTCGACGGCATCTCATACACGCCAATTTGCTTCATGAATTCCATGTCTACATTGAATAAATAAATGGGGGTGTATACCACATTGTAACGTTTGGCAAAATGATAATTCAGTTGACCAAGACCGATGATTACTTTTTGCGGATCTCGTAACAACTGAACCTGAAATAATGGTGTATTGTAATTGAAGTCCTCTTCTTCTAAATGCGAATATTCATGATAATTGATGTCCTTGTTGAGTTTCGATTTTACCATATTTCAATTATGTAACTATGTAATTATTATATACCAACAAATAATAATTACACGTATTCCGCAGTATGACGGTATCATCGATAGAGCAACATATTTCGAATCGCTCCAGTTTCGGAATCTATTTCTGTTGTAATAAATGTCATACCAAAATGCCGTTCTTTTGCTTTATTTAATGCAGTAATCACACGTTTATAACGGTTTACATTATTGTCCGATGTTCCACTTGCGCCCAAATGAAGTGCGTCGTCTTCGTTTCCATAATCAAGAATTCGCTGTTCATCCCATATGTCTTGAATAGATAGAAACCCAGTTAAATTCATAATAAAAATACCCACATTACGAAGATGGTAATAGTTACTTAAAATAATATCGTCTGATAACCGACATATTTGATTCGTCATTGCGGTATATCGTGTCATGTATTTCATGAAATCATCACCAAACGTTTTGAGTTTCACACATACTGACCCATATCCTTCTGCAATTGTCGCAGAATCTTTATGTGCTCGTTTTCCGTTCAGTTGCAAATTTACGAAATCAAAACCAGTGGATGTCCATACACTGTCGTCACCCGGCGCGATCATTCTGTCATATGTCTCAACCATACGTTTTGGATACGCAATATCATCGTCAAGATAGATAATGCGCGTATATTTTGGATCGTATGTATTTACTCTCTCTGGATCGGTCAAATACTGCACGGTTGGAACAATTTTAGTCGCAGGGCCATAATCAACCGGCACACGATTCACTGTTAGTGCTTTACGAATATACTTGGGCACAGAGTATGACTCGCCAGTGCGTTCAAATTTTTCTGGAATGTTCAATAAAAATAGATCGGGCTTTCGTGTTTGATCCAATATACTGTGTATCATATGGCTACATTTGTTAATACGTGTTGGGCTAGTTGTAAATGATACAATGAATTTAATATCGCGGGTCGTCGCATTCGCAGTCGCACTCAGTGTTGTTGACATTGCGTGAATAATTGATTTATCATCAACACTCTATATTTTATTTCTTCGCTTTTCCATAGATCTCGTCCAACATATCAAGGTGCTTGAAAATCGTCTTATTGGTGATACTCGGTTTGGATTTGATCTTCATCTTTGAAACTTCCTGTATTTGTTCTACACGAGTCGCGAAGGTGTCGCATGTTTCCTTGTCTGATGATGCAGATTTGAATACAGCGTGACTATGTTTCACCATGATAAACAGATTCTCCGCGAGTTCATCCACCTCATTTGTCTTCCCTTCTTGACGCATATTCGAATACATGAGTTCCTGAATTTGGCGCATTAGCCCGAGCACCTGTGCTTTCTCAACAATTCCGATTTTCATCAGGTTCACAATAAAGAGCGACATGGCTTTCCGTTTCTCGTTCGCCTTATTGATGTCGCAAAATTTGTCGTAATTCTTCTTCGGATCACAGTACTCAATGGTTTCAAAGAGTGACATAAATGACGCCAGATTGCGCTCAAATACACCGCGAAATACGGCATACTGCTCGTGGTCTGGTTCCTTTTCTTTCGCCATCAAATCTTGGAACAACCGCGCGTATATCTCCGAGTAGAATGCATTCGAGCTTGCAGTATTGAAGATCGATGATGCTACCCGATCCATGACCGCAACGGTGTTGTGTTCTTCTGATGTGTCTTCTCTCGAGGCAGTAAAGAGCGCCGCTATTTCCTTTAAAATAGTTGCCAACATGGACGCATACGTCTTGTCAGTGAGTTTGTTAAGAGCCGATCGAATGTTGTCAATACTGAGCTCGATACCTTCCTTCTTCTTCAACTCCGTCTTCTGAAACGAAAGAATCGTATCCCATTCACTGTTCGGAATCTGTTGAGGGTGATGACGAGAGTTCGATGATGACAACGACGACCGCGTAATCGAATGTGTGAACCCGCCTTCTCCTTCACTTCCACCAAACCTGCTTTGAAACGTGTTTGCACTGCTTCCTGCGACGTGGTAACCTCCCGCAGTAGCACCAGCGCCGCCACCGACAGTCAAAGGCGTCGCCGCATTACGGAAATCTCCTGGTTCACGAACCGGAAACACCGGTGTTTTAATATACGTTGGCGCACCAACCAAATCAGCTAAATCTGAAACCGATTTTAGTACTTCGTCTGTTAACTTCAAGTCAAATCCCATATTCATAAATGCCGCATAATCCGGAAGATCGTATCGATGAGTGATTTTTGCCATATTCTCGTTCGTATGTAGCGTTCGTACGATCCGTCTATTATAATATATATCGTTGTTTTATATCAATTTTACTTCACGCCGGTCTCGCCGCACAATGTCTCAAACGATAGTTGATACATTCGGAGCCGGAAAACTCTTCGATTTGTACAAAACTAACCAGGTCGAAGAATATATCCAGCAAAATCTCTCGGTGCGCGAGTTTGAAAAGAATAAATATGGCGAAGTATTCACTTCTTATTCCTACATATCGGATCTATTGGACCAGCTTCCGTTGAATGTGTGGACCAACCCGGGTCTACGTTGGTTGGAACCCGCTTCTGGGATCGGGAACTTTTGTTTGGTCATTTACGTTCGTTTGATGACTGGTCTCATGCATGTATTTCCAGATGATGCTGCACGTCATGAACACATTTTGAAAAACATGATCTTCATGGTGGAAATAAATGAAGTCAATGTCTCTCGTACGAGAGATTTATTTGGGCCGTCACTGGTGAATATTCAATGCGCCGACTTCTTGGATACAGCGTGTAGTCTATGTATCACAAAGGCGGATATTATTATTGGGAATCCTCCATTCCAGATGCCGAGAGATGGGGCGCGTAGTAGCAGTAAAGGGGGTCAAATCCTTTGGGATAAATTCATATTGAAATCTCTCGAAATCTTGTCTCGGGGCGGGGGCGGTGTCGAGAGATTTCTTTGTTTTATTACTCCGCCCCTATGGCGTAAACCAAATAGTCCACATGGATTATGGGAGAAAATGACGAGAAAATCATGCTCGCTACAGTATCTTCATATGATCGATAAGAAGACCGCGATTCTGGACCTGCAAGTTCAACAACGAATGGACTTGTACATAATTCGCATCGGCGGGGACGAAGACGGAGACGGAGACGGGGACGGAGACGGCCGTGAATGCCAAATCATCACCAGTTTAGCTGATGGCGGGGGTTTATATTCTGTATCTCCGAGAGATTGGCCGTTTTTACCGAACTCTGAATTCTCATTCATAAAATCGATCATTGAAGCAAGACCAGACTCTCGTCGTGTTATCTATGACCGCTCGTCTTACGGCAGTGATCTTCCACATATGTCACCAGAATACCGAGCAGGTGAATTTATATATCCGGTAGTTCACACCATGACTCGAAAGGGAATCGGGTTATGGTATTCGAATACGAACACGCGCGGGCATTTTGGCGTGGCAAAAGTCATTCTGAACTTCAATGAGAAATTGTACCCATATTTGGACCTCAGTGGAGACTACGGAATGGGACAGTTTTCGTTTGGATTACCGGTCACATCGGCCGAGGAAGGTACGGCGATCGTGCGTGCACTTGAATCCCCACAGTTTCGGGCAGTAGTCAAAGCGACAAAATGGGGAGCATATCAGACGGACCGCCGGATGTTCGAGTATTTCAAACCGGGGTGGTGGAAGTAAACGACTAAGATATATACGGAATATTGTATTTATATTCAAGTTTAATATCAGTACTACCATCATTTTTATATACATATATCGGTATTAATGAAAGATAGTACCCGCCTAACGATACTGCTATATGCCATAACGAGTGTCCATATAAATATTTCATAACAAAATATTTATCACATAGATTTTCTGTTATAATCCAACTAATACCAGCTACTGTAATATAGACAACACCTTTTACTCCATAATTAAATACATTTTTTGGAATATTTGGATATTTGAGTCGACATAATAGTAAAAAACCCAGCATACTACACAAGAAAAATCCGAATAATTTGTTAAAAAGTGATTCATTGTGTAAACCAGTTATTGTACTTAAATATGTCAAGTATACGACTAGTGTTAGTTGTGACACATGTGAGATTTTTGATTTTCCAGTTATTAATAACTCTAAGAATATGTTGTAACAATATGTAGATATATATATCATCGAGCATCTATCTAAAAGACCCCAACCTATAAAATGTGTATGATGATATATAGATGACGCGACACCGTTAAGAATCAAACTACAGTACAACATATCAAGATTTATAGACTGATACGAATTATAAGATAACCCAAACATACCTACAAAACTTATAAATAACGCAGTAGCAGAGTTCATGTATTCTGAACCATTATTGTAAATAGATGCTTCACAAAAAACATGGTCAAATTGAGTAAAATGAATTGAAAACAAACTCATATTTATTGATGTATAATCAGGACATGTATTTAAATCATGGATTCAAACTTACTTAAATATATACTGATATCATTATTAGACATATCCGACATTATTTCGTGATTTATTATCAAGCATCCAATTATTATGTCATCCGCCGACGATACTCCGAGCATACCTAGTGCATCCGATTCCAACGACGCCGTGTCTTACCCAGAATTTAAAAAGTGGGAAGACGTAGACGAGATATCTCCCGATCTTCTTCGCGGAATTTACGCCTACGGCTTTGAAAACCCAAGTCATATTCAGCAGAAGTCGATCATGTCGATTATTCAGAAACGCGATGTAATCGCACAAGCACAATCTGGAACAGGTAAGACTGGTGCGTTCACTGTTGCAGCGCTTCAAAGCATCGATGTTACGAAAGCCAAAACCCAAGTTCTGATTCTTGCCCCAACCCGCGAACTTGCAAAGCAGATTTACGATGTCATCCATGGTCTAGGTGCGATGATGACAGGACTCACCATTCGTCTATTAGTGGGCGGTACTTCAACAGCGGATGATGCAGCTGAGTTACGCAAGTCGGCCCCGCATATTATCGTTGGTTGCCCAGGTCGCGTATTCGACATGATTCGCCGTAACAATATTCAGGGGTCTAACGTTCATATGCTGGTGCTTGATGAGGCCGATGAGATGCTTTCTGCCGGATTCAATGACCAGATCTATAACATTTTCCAGTACATGCCGTCGGATATACAGGTGGTGCTGTTTAGTGCAACAATGCCGCCTGAACTGTATACACTCACGGAGAAGTTTATGCGATCACCTGTAAATATCCAAGTAAAGGCCGAACAACTTACACTGGAAGGAATTCAACAGCATTACGTCGCGCTTGATGACGACGTGCAAAAATATTTGACACTGAAAGATTTATTCAAGACGATTTCGGTTTCACAATGCATCATCTTTTGTAACTCAACGAAACGTGTATCGGATTTGCACGAGGCGATGCTTTTTGACGGATTTCCGGTTTGCTGTATTCATAGCGGAATGGAGAAAGGTGAGCGCGACAAGGCATACCAGGAGTTCAAAGCGGGAGTTCATCGCGTCCTCATTTCGTCGAATGTTACCGCACGTGGTATCGATATTCAACAAGTGAGTACTGTAATCAACTTTGATATGCCACAAGACGTCCACATCTATCTTCATCGTATCGGTCGTTCGGGACGTTGGGGGCGTAAAGGTGTAGGTATCAACTTTGTCACCCGCCGTGATATGCGCATCAAGAAAGAGATTGAGGCGTATTATGGAACCATAATTACTGAACTTCCTGTGAATTTTATGGAGGGGATTTAGTATTTCAACAATAGGGTTTAAAATGAGATTATTATTTCATTTTATACTGTAGAATCAACGTTACAACAACAATGACTGGAGGGATCGGCGGAAGTGGTGGTGGTTGTTGTTTCAATGTATGTTCGTTACTTAGTGATGTTCGTGAAACTGTCTCTGATGTACCACGTGAACCGGATGAACTGAAAAAGCTGTTGATGGAGAATTTAGGGTTGTCGAAACCGACTGCGCAGGATGCTTCTGGGGTCGGGGTCGGGGCTGCAGGGGCAGTATGTGCATTCAAAGCTCCGATTTCATATACGGATCCGACGAAACTACATGAGTTGCCGACATCCATCATCGAGGATTTAGAGATGATACAATCGAAACAATCGTCTACGACGCCGACGACGCCGACGAAACCCGAAGAAGGATCCGACGGGGGTGCTCTCGTGAAAGGCCTATATCATTACGTGTTTTCACCCAAATCAGTATACGGAACGGAACACCTCCCTATCTGGAGTAAATATTATACTACCGATATTGCGTATTTGAAGCAGTCACAAACACTTCTGGAGATGTTTGATGAACAGTTACTGGAACGTAATATCGCACAAAACACCGAATGTAAAACATGCGTGGAAGCATTTTCTACCATGAAAGAAACATGGAAAGACTTTCGCGGAACTGGTAAAATCACGGACTTCAAAGAGAAATTCAGTTACGTCGAAACCCCTTTTCTATCCAAACTGAACAACTCGTCGTCGTTTCTTCAGTTCTTGAGTATTTACAATATTTCATCCCCTGTGATCGCTTTGTTAACACCAATTATCGTATTGATTATACCCTTTTTCGTACTCATGATGAGAGGCTTAGCGGTTTCTGTGACGGAGTATGTAGATATTTTGAAAACGATTATTAGCCAGCATTCCGTGGGCAAATTTCTAACACAATTTGACTCTGTTTCCGTTGAACAGAAGATGTATATTCTGATGTCGGTGATCTTTTATTTCATCCAGATCTACCAAAATATTATGGCGTGTATACGGTTCTACGACAATATCAAACTGGTTCACAAGCATATTCATACCATCAATGGATATCTTACTTCGACCGGCGTGAACATGAGTTACTTGATTCAGTTGATTCAAACGTACCACCTTTCAACATACGAACCCTTTCGTGAAGAACTCACTAATCGTTATACTTTACTGACGCAAGTTACAAAGGCGCTTTCGGATATCTCGCCATTTTCAGTATCCGTATCGAAATTCTTCCAAATTGGATATGTGATGAAAAACTACTACTCGCTGTTTTCTCAAACCGACCTGAATGAGTTGCTTGACTACAGTTTTGGTTTCAATGCATATATGGAGCACTTGACAGCATGCCGGTCATTTGTGGTGAGTGGAATGATCAAGAAATGCTCTTTCGTTATTCCGAAACACGTGGAGCCATCTCCGTCATTACCACCGATTCCGGAAGTCGAAAAGGAAAACGCGGACGAGAAGACGAATGCGGATGCGGACGCAGACGCAGACGCAGACGCAGACGCAGACGCAGACACAAAGACGATGCCTCCTCCTCCACCCCCCATACAAAAGAACGGCATTACAAAACTGGTATCTCAGGTATACGCGCCACTCAAGGCTCAGGCCCAAGATCCCGCTTCAGTGGTACCAAATGACGTGACATTAGATAAACAGTTGATTATTACTGGACCGAACGCGGCCGGAAAAACGACAGTCATCAAAACCACTCTTTTCAATATTATTCTGTCACAACAAATCGGGTTCGGATTCTATGACCGGGCAGAAATTAATCCGTATGACTACCTACACTGCTATTTGAACATTCCAGATACATCAGGGCGCGACAGTCTGTTTCAAGCGGAATCTCGCCGATGTATGGAAATCCTGCGCTGTATCATTGACAACCCGAAGAAACGCCATTTCTGCATTTTTGACGAATTGTATTCAGGAACGAACCCTTATGAAGCAGTCGCTGCCGCGTATGGATACATCGATTACATATCCAAAAACCCGAATGTCGACCTTATCCTTACCACGCATTATATCGAATTATGCGAACTACTGGAGAAACAAAATGCCGGCGCAGTTACGAACCTTCATATGTCCGTATCGCCGGATACTGGCGCATATTTGTATAAGATTGCAACCGGGATTTCGACGATTAAAGGTGGATTGAAAGTTCTTCGCGATCTCGAGTATCCTGACGAAATCGTGGAGAGTGCAAGTAAGATTATACAAGGGTAAGAATTCCTTATTCAGTAGACGCAATATACTTCCGCAGTAAACGTTTATACGTGAAATAATCCGGATCTTCTGTAAATGTTACATTCCCAAGAATACGGACATCATTATAAAATGAAATGCACTGTTCTTTTGTTGGAGGCGCGCTGGGTGTCTTTGAAACTTCGTCATAGATCGCATGAATACTTGCGCGGGCTTCCTCGTGTTTTTGCGTGAACTGGGCTTCATAATACGACGCATTTAAATAGTTGATAAAATTTGCAAAAAGCGCGACGACTTCGTTTGTTTCACTCATCATTCATACATCATAAATGTACGTTACGTTTATGCTGTATTTTCATTTCCAGACACTACCGCATTCTTGTCAATCACGACATTCTTCGCCACCCGTTTAATCACCTTGGATATATTCCCGTCTTGAGCTCCATCCGTTATCGTTTTGGATAATTTGAAATACTTCACATTATCATTTGAATTACTATCCATACACCGCGGATGTTGTGCCGCCCATTCTCCCATCAATCGCACGTTCTTATGTTCGACCGCAAGTACCGCGTTCGTCATTTTCGCATGATCTGGCCCATCGCGTTCCCATTTGTCCTCGTCTTTTACATACAATGTCTCCCGTTTGATATCGCTACAATGAACCGGGCGTTTATGTAGTTCGGTTTTATTCAGGTTGTTAATCAAAATATTCGACATTCCTTCCACATACCCCAACTTTCCAACACTTTCAAGATCATCCGTGTTCAATTGGATCGAGTTCACAAAATCCTTCATATTCATCGCATCCTTGCATTGTTCATTTAAGAAGAACTGCAGGTTGAATGTTTGGTTATAACAGTTCGTCATGTTATTATTATTGATAACAGTGGATGGGTTTGTTAAAGCACTCGAACTAACCGCCGCAGCCGCTGCAGCCGCCGCCGCCGCAGCAGTCGCATTCGCCTTATAGAGATCAAGTATCTGCGTCTTGAATTCTTGGTTCATATCGATCATCGTATTTATCATATTCTTCAGTTCTTCCGCGTTCTCAAGCTTCGACGATTCCATCATTTTCACAATACATGACGACCCATATTTCTTATTATGTCGCCAAAGACCAGTTCGGTTGATATAAGGGCGTTTGCAGTATTTACATGCGTAGGCGGGGGCGGGGGCGGGGGTAGGGTTGGTCACGTGACCGGTCACGTGACTTTCTTCATCGGAGTCGCAGGTCACGTGACCAGATCCACCACCGGTCACGTGACCAGATCCATCCACCGACGATGGAAGGTAAATTACGTTGTTTTCAGCGTCTTCGTTGTGGAGGTCGATTTGGACGATATCTTTGATGGGTGTTTTTTGGGGGGTCGACACATCGGATTTTTTTGAAGTCGGTTTTGGGGGGATGCTTTTCGCCTCCGATCCGCCAGAAACGCTGGAATCGCCCGAAATGAGACTGTGAAAGTAGTTTTTACACTTGACGTTCTCAGAACATAACCGTTGATGCTTTGGCGATAAAAGATGTCGATTGAAATCATATTTGTTATTGGTACTGATGTCACATGTATCGCAATGGTACATTTTGTGCGTTTTCAGTCTTGCGTAAGGTTTGCGTAAAATGTTGCCTAAATTGGGGCGTCTATAAAAATGTCCAATATTATAACCTCGGGGGATGGACGCGCCGGGACGTCCCAAAAAATTACAGTCACAAATTTTTCATCCGATCGAAAAAAATTGTGACTGGTCAGTCACAAATCATGCATTTTTCGTGTTTCAAAAGTATTTTGGCCAACCCCCGTTTTGGACATTTTTGGGACATGTTGCGTACATGTTGCGTAAATGGCAACATTTTACGCAATGTCCAAAAATGTCCAATTTTGGGGGTATGTACGGATTAGGTGGATAAATCATGGTTTCCATGAAAAATATTCCAATTTTAAACGAAATATTTTCGGCTGAAAAGTCTCTTTTCGAATGAAATCCTATGGTCCAAACCGGGACTTTTATGAAAAAAACGAAGTTTTGAACGGAATATTTTTGGCTGAAAAGTCTGTTTTCAAACGAAATTTCATGGTCGGAACGGGGGACTTTTATGAGAAAATATAATTTAAAAATTCAATTTTTTAACTTTTATCATGATATTGCATTTTACATGGATTTCAAAAAAAATTGAAATGATTTCTTTTAGATTCTTCATACATCAGTGTTTCCAACATAGAGAGAATCAAGCAATGCAATCAATGAACCAGTTTCGTCGCAAAGTCAGTCGTGACCGTTCTTCAAAGGCGGTACATACAATCATCGAGTTCTTCGATCCAGAAGAATCACGCAACCTTGGCACCACCAAGCGTTATCGAATTCCAGCTCATCAAAGATTTCCATCATGGCCCGAGGAGGTCAAACAGAAATTGATTGACACAATTTTACAGGACTACCCGCTCGGATCGATCATCGCTACCTCCCATGTGGAAATTTCAGTGGGAGGAATCGTTCAGCAATACTTCAACATTCAAGATGGACAGACCAGATTGACTGCTCTTCACGAGTTCGCTAACAACAAGTTTCCAACAAAAGATGGACGCTACTACAGAGACATTACCGAGGACGAGCGCGCACGTTTCAGGAACTATCAGATCAGCTGGGAACTCATCGAAAAAGCGGATGGTACTACTGACCGCGAATTTGATGAAATCATTGCTGACATGTTTGAGCGACTAAACAGCGGCAAACCACTCACTGACAACGACAAGTACCACGCGCGTTTAAGTACGCCGGTAATGCAACTTGTTGAAATGTTGAAAACTTCACCGGAGTTTGGACTTCAATTGAAGAAATACTGTTGGGCTGACATCGGCGGTGGAAAAAAGTTCACAGGATTGAAAGAAATGGTGGCAATCCTGATGTCGATCATTCACCGCGACTCACATTTCATCACAACATCATACGCTTTGAACGGCGGACGTATGGTTCGAACTGACGTTACACCCGAAAACGTCGAAGAAGTGAGCCGTTTTCTGAGAAAGTATTTCAGTATCATCGAACGAGCAATCCCCAACGCGGTCAAACTTTCACGTGGGATATTCAACAAAGTCCCTTCTACGCTCGGAATGATTCTACATGACTGGATTGAACACTCAGGCAATACTCGTGATGTGATGTGGATGAGCTTCATCAAGGCACAACATGAACACGAGGACACCTTCATCAAGGAGCTCTTCAAAAGTCTAAACGATGGCGACCGTCGTTGCGCAACTATCAGCGCATTCAATGCAAAAACCCGTACAGTCGTTGAAGCATTCGAGCCGACTCAGTCATTCGACCACATCATTACCCAAATTACAGGTGTTGTTGCCGCACCAAACACTGGTTCTGACACAGAAACCGACGAGGATAACTGAAATTGAACGCGATGGAAGACTATATCTGGGTAAGGTCAGAAAGGTAAAATTATGACAATGTTATATGTTTAAAATGGTAGTGATTCGTGATGTTTTTTTTATGTCTATCATATTCAATAAATAAATGAATGAATAAAATGCGTCATTTGTAAATAATCCATATAAATCCGTTTATTTATAGAATATAAAATACCGCTGGTATTATAAAAGTAAAAATACATACATGAGTGAATTGAATCTATTGACCATTGTTATTAGTTTAGCCGTTTGTTCACTTTTGGTATATGCCGCATTTCAGTATATGAAAGTCCGTTTGAATGTATTGGAACAGTCGCAAAAGGAACAGGCGCTCATTTTACAACAGTTTATAGAAGAATCATCGACCGATCTACATCGATTATACAAGCTTGCTTCTTCAAATGGTGGAAACATGCAAGGACCACCTCAAGGAAGTATTATACTCGAATATGCAAATGATCTTGAAAATGAAGAGCGTGAAATGAATGAGCAAAAGCCGGCATCATCATCGTCGTATCATCAGCCTCATGTGATTCATTTGGATACTGCTGCTTTTTTCCAAAATAAGAAGAGTAACTTGATTGAGATTTCGTCGGATAGTGAAAATACAACGGAAAGTGAAAGTGGTGACGCTGGCGATACAAGTGAAAGTAGCGACAGTAGCGATGATGACGGCAGTACCAGCGATGACAGCTCCAGTGACGACGATGACAGCCGTGGCGACGACGAGAGTGACAACAGTGACGATGACGATATAATTCATCCAGAGAATCCAGATGTTATCATGAATGACGGAACTGAAACCATTGTAAACGAGGAAGTGACACGTGAAATTAAACCGTCGTCTATATCCGCGTCAGAGATAAAATTGGTTACAGTGGATTTAGGTGCGATGCAAGAATCGGTTATAAAACCACCGAGTGAAAATGAGATCGTGGAACATACTGTTATTGTTTCTGAAGTAGAAAGTGAAACTACTGTTAGAATCGGTTATAAAACCACCGAGTGAAAATGAGATCGTGGAACATACTGTTATTGTTTCTGAAGTAGAAAGTGAAACTACTGTTGAACCGGCACAGGTTACGCCCCCTGCCCCTGCCCCTGCCCCTGCCTCCGCTCCGGCCCCGGCGCCCCCGACGTCATATTCAAGCATGTCGGTTCCAGAACTACGCCAATTGCTTAAGGAGAAATACAAAAACAATCCAGAAAAACATCCCGAAATTCAGAAACTCAAGAAAGCAGAACTAGTTTATGCATTACAAACTGCACAGGTATAATGCCACATTATTTTATTCTAATGTTATACATAATACCCTCGAAGAATGTCATATTCACAACCTCACTGGGCCAAGAATTTTAGTGCGAGTCATAATGTCTACTTTGATTTCCCACCATTGATGAACGATGGTCGCAATTTTGCTGGATGGCAGCCTGGAAATGCTGTCAATGAATCGATTCGTCGTGCTGAAAACATCAACACGAACTGGGACTACCGCAGATATTTAACAACAAACGCTGAACAGATCATGAATCTCAACCGGATTGACGCTGTCAATGTATATGGGCATGGTTCATTTGAAGTAAGCGCATACGAACAAGAAAATCAACGAAACGTGCCATTCATGTACGCATCTGTCATGGATTCGAGAGAACCGTTTGGTTATGTTCAGAGTGACTTGAAGGAAACTTATCTCTCGAGAGAAGCATTACAAGCACGAATGGTTGCACCGGAAATCACACAAGAACAAGTGCTCGAATTTCAGCGTCAGCAGCTTCAACAACAACAAAACCCAAAACAGTAAGTTATATAAACCCTACTTTGTAATCATTGTTATATTCAATCATTACAAACACACGACACAAACACACGACACAAACACACAATGCGAATCATTAGCTTTGATGTTGGTATGAAGAATCTTGCATACTGCTTGTTTCAAATACCAGATAATGCAGACACGCCACCATCATCATCACAAGCGCCACAGGCGCCATCTGAACTCATACACCAAATCAAAATCGAGAGATGGGACGTCATTGATCTTCGGTTTGAGCCCAATCTCTCGGATTCTGGTAATTCTGATCCTCCCGAGCCCAAACGAACATGTATGAATGATGGAAAGTTGGCAAAGTGGATGTATATTCAACCGTCATCCACGGGATCAACAACTGGATTATTATACTGTTCCAAATGTGCAGAAAGATCCAAATATAAAACGCCATCTCGAGAGATTTTACCCATCAAACGTAAACCCGAGATTCTCTCGAAGAAGAAATTGGGAGAACTTATGGATATTAAGGCAAATCTCTCGACGCAAATGAATCCAAGCATGAGCGGTGGCACAGAAGCACCAATGAATCTTAAACTTCGTAAAGCCGACCTTATTCAAGAAATCACGATGACGTTGTCGAGAGATTACCTGGAACCTTTTGATGAAAGTAAGTATTCGAGTTATATCGCAGGAAATGCACCACCCGCGAAACCGAAGAAGGTGAACTATACATACGCACATGATTTAGACCTGATTACATACGGACGTAATATGATGAAACATCTTGACGCGATATTATATGCCCCTTCGGGGACATTGCCTGGAGGTGAATCACCGGGTGGTGCATCAATCGATATGATGATCATTGAAAATCAAATCAGTACACTTGCCTCACGCATGAAAACACTTCAAGGTATGATTACCCAGTATTTTATTATGAAACACATTCCAATCATCGAATTTATTTCGGCGTCATGTAAACTCAAGCTCTTTACAGATGCAAACGCGAGTCTAGATCTCACAACGGATGATACTGTGAACGTCGACGCATCTACCTACGCCGATCGCAAGAAATCAGGCATCGCAGTTTGTCGTTCTCTCGGCGAAATCTCTCGAAAACGTAATTCCGACTACACAAAATGGATGCCCGTCTTCGAAAATCACAAAAAGAAGGACGACTTGGCGGATTGTTTTTTACAAGGATTATGGCGGGTTCATCTATTGAGAACGACTACATCGAGTGTTACTGACTGTAAATCATAATCATAACGATAATGGTAATACGATGACAATGATAATATGTAACAACATAATATATAATGAAAAACCTACAATATATCAATATATTTACATTCGTCCATTTCATATTATGGTTTATGATTGGTATTTTATATCCAAACCGGTACGGTATCGCAGTGACGTTGTCGTTCTTATGGGAAATAATTGAAGGGTATACGGTTAAACATTCAACCATGTATCCATTATTACAACAATACTGGATTATTCCTGAAAAATATTGGAACGAAGGTATCGGAAACAAAGTAACAGATATTATTGCGAATCTGTGTGGATATTCTCTTGCAAGTAGTGTAGTTGTTCTATCTAAATATAAAGAACAAGTATTTTGCATTGCATTCATTTTATGGGTAGTTGCAATTATTTACGCAAAACATAATGCGGTATGAATGAAATATAAAAGTATATCTTTTATTCATACAATTTCAGTATAAAGATTGTTTTCGTAGTTGTATTATACTCCATATCATAAAATACGATGGCGGAAGAAATTGATTTAGGTGCATTGGATACGATGCCGACATTTACATTTGGTAGTAGTAAGTCTGGTGGTAGCAGTAGCGGTGGCAGCGGTGGAAGTGGAAGCTTCGGTGGAGGCATTGAGTTACTCATGAATAATAAATTTAAAGACAGCGATAAAAAAAACAGTGGTGGTGGAGGAGGCGATATCGATTTAAGCGAACTCACTGCACTTGAAAATGAACTGAATGATCTCAGCAATGTACCCAGACGTGGTGATGGTGAAAGCGCCGGCGGGGGTGGGGGCAGCGGCGGTGGAAGTAGCAGCGGCGGCGGCTTTTTAAGCGGAATCTTTAACCTGACAAAGTCCGACGGAGATAATCCTAGCGGAGGAGGAAATGACGGTGGAATTCATTTAGGCCAGTCGACCTCAAATACCGATGGTGATAATCGTACCTGGGATGGATACGGCAAATTCAATAATATTCCAATGGATCCGGATGCCAATGTTGACCCCACACCCCAGCTCTCAAAAGAGGACATGTTGAAAGAGAAGTTCAAGCTTCTTCGTAAGTTGGAGGAACTCGAACAGAAGGGAGTTCAACTAACCAAACGGTACTCCATGGACTCATCGTATGCCGAAATGAAGGGTGAATATGATACTCAAATGGAAGAGCGTGAGCGGCAAAATAGCGTGAAATTCCAGGGAAAGATGCTTCTCGCATGTATTACTGGTCTTGAGTTCTTGAACAATAAGTTTGACCCATTTGACCTGAAATTGGATGGATGGTCTGAACAAGTGAACGAGAACCTCACTGAGTATGATGAGATTTTTGGCGAACTTCATGAGAAATACAAATCAAAGGCAAAGATGTCGCCGGAGTTGAAGCTCCTCTTCCAGTTGGGCGGAAGCGCAATTATGCTTCACATGACAAACACGATGTTCAAGTCAGCGCTTCCTGGTATGGACGACATTATGCGCCAGAACCCCGAACTCATGCAGCAGTTCACACAAGCCGCCGTTTCATCGATGTCAAATAATATGGGTGGAGCAGCGGGCGGTGGTGGTGGAGGCGGCGGTGGCGGCGGCAGAGGATCTGGATTCAGTAACTTCATGAGCGATATTATCGGTGGAAATGGTAGCATGGGTCGAAACAACGACCCGCCTCCTTATGTACAACAACGCCCACCACCTCCTCCTATTGCAACAAAGGGACCAGTTGCTCCTCCTCCACCAGTTCGACCAGGGGCAACCGCCATGCCTACACCAATGTCAATGCAGTCACAGCAGTCCGAACAAAAATCTCGTCGACCTGAAATGCGTGGCCCAACAACGGATGTTTCGGATATGATGTCCCGTCTTAAGACCAAAACAATTAATATTCAACCATCATCTGGTAGTGGCAGTGGTAACCAGGCAATCCCCGCTCAATCCGAAAACTCGACACTCCAAAACATACTGTCTGGAATGACGGGTTCATTGGGTGGTGGTGATGATATTTCACTTGAACCCACAGTAATCAACGTATCAAGTTTAGGCGATATTCCACAAGATTCGACGCCTCATAAATCAAAGAGACGTCCAAGGTCAGAGAAGAATACTGTGAGCATGGACCTTTAAATGAATATAAACATTATGTCACTACTACATATACCAAACGATAGTCGTGATATAATGTCAACATCAAATCAATTCAAACCAATATGCACCCAAAATGATATGAGACTTGGAAAAAATCTGGAAATGAAACTCTTCACACTGGAATACAAATACACCAACCCAAATTTTAATATTGTTTCATTGATCAATGTGAATTTACACAAATTACTTCATGAAGTGAACAAAGACATCATTGATATCATTGAAATTCAACCACATCCAACCGATTCAACCGAACACTTTATTCTTTATCGATTCAAAGACATCGGCGGTGATTTAGGCGGTTTCAAGACATACATGTATGTCAATACAAAGATTTCAAAACGATATGCAGCAAATGGAACAACTGAAATCATTTTTACAAGTAAAAGTGTTCCCTATGAAGGTCATCCCACTCTTGTTCAACAGAAATACAAACTTTTAGAGTATCCACTTTATATTCAAAAGTACATTTTCAATGACGTAGAATCGCCACAAGTAACAACAATCCAAGTACTTCACATGTTCAAACTGAAACCGGATAATGAAACAGAGCTCACAGTAGCGATGGAAAATGCAATTGGTATTCTCATAAAAAAAATGTATTACCGATTAAAAGTGGCGATTGAAAGCCTTCGAGCATGAATA
>Ga0194133_10002207_pt1 | contig 30855 bp, 21 predicted proteins | sample TA2KigOf40mmetaG_FD_155448 | JGI IMG/M metagenome (GOLD analysis project Ga0194133, IMG submission 155448) | Freshwater microbial communities from Lake Tanganyika, Tanzania - TA2015055 Kigoma Offshore 40m | ecosystem: Environmental > Aquatic > Freshwater > Lake | place: Tanzania: Lake... | reverse complement strand
TATCACCAGAGGATTTTGTTAGATTTGCTGTACCATCATATGGGAAAAAATATATAGAAAGTAAAACAAAGAATAAATGATAGAGTATCGTGGTGAAAAATTCGCAGGGTACAATAAACCAAAGAATGCTACAGATGGTGTTCACAAAAAGGTAGTACTCGCAAAAGAAGGAGACAAAGTTAGACTCGTAAGATTCGGTGCAAAAGGGTATTCTTCTAACTACTCTCCAAAAGCAAGACAGCAGTATAGAAAGCGTCATGCAAAAGAAGCAAACTCATCAAAGCTTACTGCAGGATGGTGGGCATACCATCACCTGTGGAGCAAAAGTTCTCAAGTGTACAGAAGCGGTAGATCTTCTGGCAAGGGAGAAAGATTTAAGTAAAGAAACCAACATACATGAAGCATTTGTACAACACAATCAAACCTGTTGGCAATAAGTCCATTATTGCTATCGACATCAACGACAAAGGCAGACACACATTTCAAGGAGAAGACGGAAAAGAATTAGAGCTGTACGTAGCTCATGAATATTCATGGGATGGTAAAGTAAGTAACTATACCCAAGCCAAACTCCTAACAGATTTCAAAAACCTAAAAGCTGGAACAGATGTACTCATTTACCACAACGGTCTCAATGCTGACCTTCAACTACCAATCAACGATATACCACCCTATATCAAGGTTTATGCAATCGAATCCAACTTCATATACTTTGGTATACTGGATGACAAAATAGTATGCCTTGATGGGTTTATGATGGCAGAAAGAATCTATGATGATGGAGATGTATCTGAAGGTGGTATACTCCTTACTGAGAGAAAGAAGAAAGAATCTATGCTGAGGATTCTAGCCAAACCAGATTCGATAACGGATTTTGAAGTGGGCGATATAGCTGTAACATATAAATATTCTGACTACGAAGTTATACATTCCGTAGGTGGCAAAACACAAACAGTAATTAGGCTTAAGTATTCAGATTGCCTTGGAAAACTTGAAGCATGACAGACAAAGAAAAAATAAAGTTATACGAAGAAGATGGCATCGTTGGAGCATACTATGCACTCAATAGAAAACTCAACGAAATCACAAGTCTTCTAAACCGTTCCGATTTATCACGGCTTGACTTAGCAGACAGAAACGATGGCTCATGGGAAAGAGTGCTAAAGCTATTTGGTTCTGTAGGTGAAATCAATGATGTAATGAAAAAGCTCAAACTTGATAACCAACTGAGCGGAGACGAAGAAAAAGACAAGTCTAGGAAAAAACCAATCATAGAGGAATTATTCTCTAAATGAAGCAAAGACTAAATCTTAACGATAGCAAAGAAGATATATACGAGGCTTACCAACGGGCACTCAATAATCTGCGTGTCGAAAAGCATAGGAACCAGAAACACATAGAACATAAGAAGGAGATTGTAGAGGAAAAGAATAAGAGGTATAATACACTGAAGTGGAAATATTTCCGAATGACTCAAATCCTATACGGTCTCAATATAAAGATCAATGGGCTAAAGCAAAGCAATAGATACATCAAGTCTAAAGGGAAGAAGATTGGATACCAGATGGCTATTGATAGAATCAATAAAGTGAACTTCTCACCATCCAACGCATACAAGTTTTTAGCAATGTGTAACTTTATGACAGAAGCTACTGGGTACTCGCTATCAGAGTGTTCATTTCTGTTGTGGGGCAATCAATATGATTTCTTCTCCAGATCAGATTTTAATAGAGACATCGGAGATAGCGGAATCAATTATTACTACTTAATATATAAATTTAAAAAGTTGAGGATGATTGAAAAGGTAGATGTAAAAAGAGAGAATGGAAGACTGATATATTGCCTAAATGCCATCGGAAGAAACGAGGCCAATAGGATACATAAGTTTACTAAAAAGATAAAATGAGTAGCATTGAACAGATATACGGAATCAACTATAAACTTCCAGATAAGCCAACTGGGATTGATGGTAGAGGTCTTGACAAAAAGAAACAGAAGTTTAAAAAGGTTCAGATACCCACTCACTTTGAGGAACTCGAATTCGATGACGAGGGCAATGCAATATACTCGGATGACCAAATCGACTTTATTTCAAGAGAGGTAGACAGAATCAAGAATGGATACTGGTTTTACAACTATGGAACACCTACATACCTAACGGGGGTTCACTACTTCTACTTAAACTATTGGACACTCGAAGATGGCAATACACCAGACTTTAGAGATGCAGATAGAAGGTATTTCTACTTTCAAGACTATTGTGAAAGACTACCACAATGCTATGGTATTATACGTATCAAAAAGCGTCGTGAGGGTGCTACCTCACAAGCAACGTGCTATTTGGCATGGAAAGCCATTACCCAGAAAAAACAATTCTGTGGTATTGTATCCAAGACTGGTAAAGACGCATCTGATGCGTTTATATACATGGTAATGAATGGCTATAGAAATCTACCGATATTTCTAAAACCAAGGGTAGAGGATGAGGAAACAAAAACAGAACTCGTATTTAAGAAAAAGAAAGACAAGCGTAAGGTAGTTCAAAGACAGAAAGGTAAGATATTCGATGACGACATTGGAATGGAGTCTAAGATAAACTTCAAGAACACAGCACTGAACTCCTATGATTCTGGTAGGATATCAGCACTACTCATGGATGAAGCTGGTAAGTGGCCAAAGGAAGTACCTGTAAACCAATACTGGCCAATCGTGAAGAAAACACTCATGCGTGGGGCAATCAAGGTTGGATTCTGTTTGATACCATCTACTGCCAACGATGCAAAAAGTGGTGGTGAACCATATAAGGCACTCTTTGACGAAAGTTCCCAATTTGGGAACCCATATACCGCTACTGGACTATACCGATATTTCTGCCCAGCATACGATGGATACGAGGGATTTATAGATGAGTATGGATATTCAATTATAGATGCACCTACTCCAGAACAGAAAAAGTATATTAAAGACAAATATGGCATGGAGATAGATTGTGGTTCTAAAGAGTATCTGATCAGACAACGTAAGATCATCACAGATAAAAAGGCATTATCCGAGGAAATTAGGATGAACCCATTTTCAGAAGAAGAAGCGTTTATGATTGATCAAAAGAAATGCTACTTCAACTCTGAGAAGATATACAACCAAATAGATTTTCTAAAAGAAGAAAAAATTCGCCTTAGAAGGGTGAGGCTTTTTTGGAAAGATGATAGGACCGTAGATTGGGCAGACGACCTAGAGGGACCATGGATGGTTCATAAATTTCCGCTGGATGAAGAAAATAATAAGTCAAGAGAAGTAGAAGGCAAGAATGTTCCAGCCAATGCACACAAGTATGTATCTGGAATTGACCCATTCAAATCCTCTGTAATATCTGGCAAAGGTTCTATGGGGGCATGCTACGTATTTGAGAGATATGACATCAATGACCCCAATAATACGGGGATGCCTATAGCCGAATATGTAGATAGACCAAGACTCAAGTCTCTATTTCATGACGAGATGTTAAAGGCATCCGTATACTGGGGATATAAAGCCTGTTACGAGAATGACGTGGGAGACGACTTTGTAGACTATTTCAGCAATAAGGGATATAAGCACTATCTGATGAGGACACCAGAATCTGCCATAGATAAGAACAAAAGAAGACACGTGGCTAAGTATGGAGTTACCTCTGGAGATGCTTTTGCACTAGCCAGACAACTGGATACCTGCATCACTTATGTTGAGAACCATTGCGAGAAAATAGTATTCCCAGACCTACTAGAAGAACTGTTACAGTATGACCACGAAAACAGAACTGTGTACGATAGAACTGTGGCTTTTATGATTTCTCTGCTTTCTGGAGTATCTTTAGAAAGCAAGAAGATAGAAAAGGACTCTGTTTCGATACCTTTGAGAACATACAAACTTACAATCTAATTTGTACTTTTGCTTTATATTATGGAAAACAATAAAGAGATACTCAACTTTCATCTAGGAAAGTCATCTTCTAAAAGAGATGAGAAGGAGGGCCTAAAGATATCCAAATTTTTGGAGAAGGCATTCAATACAGGATATTTCAATAAGCGAAACAAGAAATTCGAAAAGAACAGGAAGTTTGCCAGAGGCAGACAGCCCATGTCAGAGTTTCTTGATCTATTGAACGTAGATGGTAAAGAAGCTTTTGTAAACCTAGATATGAAGGCTCCAGCCATTGCCCCTAAGTTCATCCAAGTTATTATTGGTGGATTTATGAAGCGTGACGAGAAAATTAGGGTATCTGCCATAGATCCAATCTCAACAGAAAGAAAGAAGTTTGAGAAAGAAGAAGCTGAGTTTAGAATGAACTTTGGTCCAGAGGTAAAAGATATTGAGGATGCAGCAGGTGTAAAACTAATTCCAGACAACGCATATACTCCAGAAGACTACGAAGAACTAGAGCTTTTCTTCCAAGAGTTCCAAATCCCAGAAGAAATTCTGTTTGAGAAAGGAATCACTAACGTATTGGATATCAATGGTTGGTCTGTACTTAAAAGAAAACTCCTTGAAGATGTAATTGAGACTGGACTTGGTTGTACCAAAGTATCAGTAGGCAGAGACGGAAAGATAACTGTCCGTAGGGTAGTTCCAGAAAACCTGATCTATTCTTTCTCTGATTACGATGACTTCCGTGATATGTCTTTCATAGGTGAAATCATATCATTGAAAATCACAGACATCAGAACCCAATATCCGGACATGGATGAGGAGAAGCTGTTTGAGATTGCAAGAAAGTCAAAGAACTATAATTCATCTGTAAAGTGGGAAGAAAAGTTCAGATACAATATTGACAGACCATACGATGATTGGACTGTAGACGTGATTGACTTTGAAATCAAATCACTTGATTCTGTAATCTATCAGGCAAGAATCAACAAGTTTGGTAATCTGATTGTAGAGAAAAGAGAAAGAGAACCACAAAGACTTGGAGACAATAAAGAGTTGATTAAGAAGGATATGCAGGTTATTTACCGTGGAGTATACGTTCTTAATTCAAACATTATGCTGGAGTGGGGTTTGGCTAAAAATATGATCAAGCCTTCACAGGCTAAGGAAATTGCTGATGTATACTTCAGCTACAGCATATTCATGCACGAGAACCTTGATTTGCAGAACATGGCGATTCCAGAAAGAATGGAAACGTCTATTCGCCAAATGACTCTTGCACACCTTAAAATCCAACAGCTCGTTGCTAAACTTAGACCTTCAGGTCTTATCATTGATATTGATGCACTTAGCGACATCAACCTAGGTCAAGGAAAGAATATTACACCGCTTGAGATTCAGAGAATATACGACCAGACTGGTAATATCTACTATAGAAGAAGAACAGAAGATGGAGACAATATCAATGGAGTGCCTATTTCAGAAGCTCCAAACAATGCCTCTATCGGTCAAATTCAAGAATTGATAACTGTTTACAACCACTATCTCGATAGACTTCGTGATGAGATTGGTGTAAACGAATACCGTGAAGGTGCATCAGTAAATCCAAAGCTTGGACTTGGTGTTCAGCAGTCTCAGATTGCTGCATCTAACAACGCTACAGATTTCTTGTATGATGCATACCTAAGCATATACACACAGACATCTTATAAGATTGCACTGCTTCTATATGATTCAGTATTATATGGAGGTAAAGCGTATAGAGATTACCTAACTGGAAACGATGTGAAAGGAAAGGTATTTGATGTTAAGATAGAGGCTTTGCCAGACGATAATGAAAAGCAGTTCTTAAACCAGATGATTCAAACAGCTATTTCTTCTAATGCCATAGAGTTTGAAGATGCGTTCAAAGTAAGGAATATAAAGAACTACAAACTTGCTGAAATGTATCTTTCTAAGGCTAAGAAGAAGAAGATGCGTGAGGATATGGAGAAAGCTCAGATTAATTCACAAATGAATGCACAGGTACAGCAGCAGTCTATTGTAGCGAAAGCACAAGCAGATATGCAGCTAGAGCAGGTGCAAGGTCAGAATAAGATGTCAAGCCTTGAAGTAGAGATGAAGCTGAAGCAAAGTCTCTCTAAACAAGAGTTTGTTCAAAGCGTTCTGATGCGTTCATACGAATTAGGTAAGTCATTACCCGATGATATTCAGGTAATTGTAGACACCTACCTTCAAGAAGAAGAACAGAAGAAGATGATGGAGATGCAAATGGCACAACAGCAAATGATGGCACAGATGCAGCAAGGAGAGATGGAAGAAGGTGAGGGTGAAGAAATTGAATCTTAATTATTTATATATTTGCATTAAATTAAAACCATCATGTCAGAAGCACAAGAATTTAACCCATTCGACACGTCAGGCTATTCTACTACTCCAAACGTTGAGTCCAAAGCAGTAGAAGCTCCGCAAGAGCAACCAGCCGAAACGAGTACAGAACCTACACCAGAACCTGCACAAGAAATTGTACAGGAGAATGTACAAGAATCTGTACAGCAACCAGAGGAAACTCAAGAGACAACGGAACAGTCAAGCCAAGCTGATTTCAGCTTTGAATGGCCAGATGAAGTCTCAAAGAACATATACGATAAGCTAGTGTCTGGAAATATTACAGATTTAGCTGATATGATATATGAACAAAAAGTTCTTTCAAGTTTGGATGAAATGGATGAGTCTGATCTCGTAAAGCTTAAAATGGCTTACGAATACCCAGACCTTACTCCAGAGGAAATTGAAGAAGAATACAAATCCAAGTACAGCCCAGAGGATGATGTTGATACATCTCTAATGTCTGACGAGGAAATAGCTGCTCACAATAAAAAATTTGAAAAGCAGTCTAAAACACTTGCGAGGGAATTAAAGAAGGAAGCACGTGATGCGAAGGATTACCTCTCAGGTTTGAAACAAGAGATTTCGTTTCCTGATATACTAAGTCAAGTTCAGAATGCCAGTGCTTCTGTAAACCCAGAAGATGTGGTAAATCAATACTTGATGCAGCAAGAAGCAGAGACAACACAAGTCTACGAGCAGGCTAGGAAAGATTACTTGAACAGCTTGGAAAGTGGACTGAATTCCTTCGATGGATTCAATGTCAATTACAAAGACGAGGATGTCCAGTTTGACGGAAAGTATGCTTTAACACCGGAAGATAAAGCGTCACTTTCAAGCACATTGAAGGATTTCGATTTAGAGGAGTTTTATGGTAACCGTTATTTCAAGGAAGGAAAGTACGATGCCAAGCAACTCGCAGAAGATGTCTACTTCTTGCAAAACAGAGACAAGGTTGTTAACTCTATGATTACCCAAGCGGTATCAAAAGCGAAGGCAGACTTGTTGAAGTCCATGAAAAACATTGATTATAACGATGCTCCGAGGGTGGCAGCATCGGCAACATCGAATGATGACTACGATAGCATGATATCGAAATTGTATAGTTTATAATTTAAAACCTTTAAAATAGTTTACAATGCCAGCAGTATCACAACCGGGTAATGTACAACTTTCAGGTGTTACAAGGTCGTTTATGTCTGACCTTTCTATCTTGAAAGCTCAATACTATCCTCAATTTATTGAAAAGTATGGTTCACAGAACTATGCTCAACTTTTAGAAGCTCTTGGACTGAAGGCCACAGTTCCTTCAAGAGAGTATTTCCACTTCGAATCTATGGGCAAACTTCATTCAGCTGTTCAGTTGAATGGTGGTGCTCTTGCCAACGTAGCTGCAGGTGCTGCAATCGACATAACAATCTCTAACTCTTTTGTTAGCGGTGGTAGAGGCCCATTCCGTGTAGGAGAAGTTGTAGAAAACGCAGCAACCGGTGTTCAGTATAAGGTCATTATGATTGCGACAACTTCGCAGGGAGTTGTTATTCCAGCATCTGCCAGAATCAAGCCTTTGGATGCATCAGTAGATCCAAACACTGACTTGGGTGAAAATTCAACTGCTCATTTGCTTTTCCGTGGTATCACTGAAGCTGGTGAAGCATCTTCTAAATTCGCTTCTTTGACTGGTCTTACTGAAAAGAAGACTTTCTACACTACTGAGATTCGTGAAGATTTCACCATCTCTGATAGAGCTAAAATCGAAGAATTGTATTTTGAAGTAAACGGTCAGTCTTACTACACCTACAAAGGTTTGGATGAGGCTGTTCGTCGTTTCATGAACAACAAAGAATTCAAATTGATGTTCGGTAAGCCATCTACTGATGCTCAAATCGGTAGCACTGGTATCACTGGTTTGGTTCCTCAGATTGAAGCTGGTGGACAAACTTATCAGTGGAATGCTGGCTCATCTGGATTCACAATTGATGACTTCCACGCTATTGCTCGTCTTGCTGACTTCAATGGTGGTGCTCAAGAATATCATTTCTTGATGGACTCTTACCTCAGAAGCGTAGTTGACGATGCTTTGTTTGCTAAGTATCAGAACGGTGCTATCGTTTGGGCTTCTGTTGGAGGTTCTTCTGAAATTGCTGTGAAGTATGGTTTCGATTCAATCAAGATTGACGGAATCACTTTCCACTTGAAGAAGTACTTGCCTTTCAACGCTGAGGCAGTATACGGAGTAGCTCCAAGCACTGAGTACTACAAGAACAGCGGTATCTTGATCCCAATGAAAGATGGCCGTGATGCTCAAACTGGTGACAAACTTCCTTCTCTCCGCATTGTTTACAATGAGGTTGAGCCAGGAAAAGAAGTTAAGGTTTGGGAAACTGGTGCTCTTGCTAAAGTACCAACTAGCGACAAAATGGAACTTAACGTTCACCACATGGCATACTGCGGTATCCAAGTGTTTGCCGCTAACCAATACATCTCTGTTAAATCTTAATGATTACATAGAGCTTAATAAAACAGCCCCGCTTCATGCGGGGTTTGTTTTTTATGTATATTTGTGCAAACCAAATACGTTACAACCATGGCAAAAAGCACGAAAAGAACCATAGACGACAATGGCAACATTGTAGAGGTTCAAACTCTAGTAGAATCCCCAGAAGTACAAAACATTAAAATAGATGTGGCTCCTAAGAAAAAGCAGCCAAAAGAGTATGTATTTCAATTAGTTGGGAAATTCTACACCAACAGCCCAAACAAACTTCCTTACCCAGAGAACTTCATGATTAAAAATATGGACATCATATTTGACGAGGAGACTGGTACGGAAAGAAACATCAGATATTTAGAAGGAGTAAGCACTATATACGAAGACGAGCAAGACCATTTGTCCGAATCAAAACGGAGACAAAGACCAGATATTAGGTTTATAAATGGGTTCCTAAAGGTCCCTTCTAACAAGCCTTCTTTGCTTCAGTTCCTACAGAAAAGCAACATGTTCGACAAGAAGAAGAACAGAATGATGGGTACATATCCGGTATATACTTTGCTGGATTTTGAAGCCCAAGAGAACAAGGAAGTAGAAAACACAGAAAGAAGAATGGATGCCATGAAGATGGCTATGGATGCTCCAGAAGAAATCATGGTACCACATGCTAAATTTCTTGGAATTAATTTCATCAATATCCATGGCGTAGAAAGAGCACTCAGAGCTATTAGGGTGGACTATCTGAACTTTGCAGATAAAAACTCAGAGACATTTATTAAATCATATAACAACCCACTTGTAAAGGTCAACTTTATCGTATCAAATGCTTGTAAAATTGGCATGATTGATATTGGTAGTATCAAGGGTCAAGCCTTGTGGGGTGATACCAAAAAGTTTATCGCACAGATACCAGATGGCAAGGATCCAGTCACCTTCCTTTCTGAGTTCAGTCTGACAGAGAAGGGTAAAGATTTCTTTACTCAACTAAAAACTATGTCAGAGTAAATACGCTTCGTGTTTCTTATGGTTTGATTGGTTATTCCCCGGTTTCTACTGGGGAATTTTGTTTTATATTTGTATCATGAATATTAATGAGGTATACAAACTCGTATCCTACCTTGTAGACAAGTATCAGGGTACATATTTATCTCCAGATGACTTTAATATGGTCATCAACATGGCGCAGATACAATATCTTGCTTCACTGACAGAAGATACTGGAAATCCAACTAGAAATCCAAAGGCACCAACAGGAATGGCATCATCTGCTACACTTGTTGATATGATATCATCTTTTATCACTGAATCTACGGTAATGATAACATCTCAGATAGGTCCAAAGCCGGGGGATTTATACAGGACTGTTTCAATTAGAACTATAGACGATAACTACGCAGTAAGGTTTGTTCCTGCTGACAAGGTAGCTTCACATATAGACAATGCAATTGATCCTCCATCAGCAACAGATCCAATGTATTATGAACTAGGGAGTACTTTTAAGTTCTTCCCTTCTACACTTGCATCTGCTAAAATTACATACGTAAAGAACCCACAGACGTTAAAATGGGCATATACAGGTAATTTATCATATGATGCAGCAAACAGTGTACCTGCAAACAATGCAGCACTTGAGTGGGGTGATACAGATGTTTATGAAGTAATATACAGAGCTGTTGGGATTATAGGAATCAACTTAAAAGATGGGGATTTGGTTGGAGCTGCAAGAGCTATAAAAAATGAAGGGCTATGACACGTAAAGTACTAATAGAACAGATCAGGAGAATGTACTACGGTGGGTTACCGATAGATGATGCAAACTTAACCGAGAACGAAGTAAACCTTCATATCAATCAAGCGATAGCTGCTATTGCAAGAGAGAACTATGTAGACTATATAAAGCTTGATGGGATAGAAAATGTAGACGATGCCTTTTATACAACATTTAAGAATTTAAGCGTATATAAGGATAATGATACTGGATACTACTACACGACATTACCACATCCCCCATTAGGACTTTCGAGAGGATATGGGATAGCAGACGTAACGTTCCCTGTAAGCACAGGATTAGCGAAGAATCCAATTCCTATATCCCCTCGTGAGTTAGAGTATGTGGATTCTGTTAAAATCCCACCAAGCAAGATATTCTTTTGGTGTGAAGGAAAGACATTGTGGTTTAAGAGCTATATCAATCTAGTTGGTAAATCACCAATAGTTAGAATGATTAGCAATGAGAGTTCAGACTTGACATCTGAAATCAATGTTCCTGGGGAGTATATCTCAAGAATTATTGACATGGTCATGAGTAAATTGAGTATCAGAAAGCAGATGCCAGAAGATACTACCAATGATGGATTAGATACTAAATAAAGTATATGGCAAAGGATACAGCACAATGGGTAGGACTCTCTGAGATAATCTACCAATATATAGACCAAGCAAAATTGACCAATGCAGAATATCGTAGGTTATGGACTATTGGTGTACGTGGAGTTGAGGAACTTGGCATGGATGTTAGCTCTACACCAAAGACGGTTAAACTTATGGTTAAAGCTAACAAGACTGTTGATCTACCATCTGACTACATTGGATTCTCTAAAGTTGGTGTATTTAATCAACAAGGTGAAGTTGCCACTTTAAGAAGAAATCCTGATCTGACTGGCTATAAAATAGACATGGCAGATAGAACTTCTAATAACTTTGACAGTACTTCGAGCAATACATTCAGACTTCAGAATCTAGCATACGTAAACTATTTCGATGGTGCTAGATATGTAAACATATTTGGTGCTGGATCTGTACTTAAAAACGAAGGAGAGTTTGATATAGATGAGGATCAAGGCATTCTTTATCTTGACAATAACTTTACATACAATTATGTGGTAATGGAGTATTTCTCATCACCAGCTGACGATGTTGACTACAAGATTCTAGTACAGATAAAAGAAGCTGTTCTTTCGTATATAGCATGGAGAGACATTGAAATGCTTCCAAGCGGAAGGAGAGTAAATCTTTCAGAAAAGCAAATAAGAAGAAAAGAGTTTTACAATCAAAAGAGATTGGCTAGACTTAGGGTAAAGCCAGTTACCACATGGGATGCTAACGAGGTTATAAGGCTTGGTCAAAAACTTGCGGCAAAAGTATAATATGAGAACAGAAAGAAAGACATTTTCTGGCATCATGAACCTTGATGATCCAAATGAGGTTATCCCAGCGAATCATCATAGGGAAGCTAAAAATATACTATTCAAGGGTAATGGCGGTGAGAGACGTGCTGAATCAATACCCGGCAATAGCTCTATAGCTAATGCTAACTTGCAAACAGGAAATAACGTATGTATAGGTTCTTATTATGACGAACTGAAACAGCGTATATTTTATTTTGTCTATAACTCACTTGGTAACGATGCTATATTCGTATATAATACAACAACCAAGTCCGTGTCCGTAAGTACATTTCTTATGTCTCTTAGTGATTCACAAGCTGGAGAGCACTTATTTAGTTTTGATCCAGATTATCCGATTGCATCCGTAAATATACTTTATAGATCCGATGCAGATGGAGATATTCTTCACTGGACAGATAGAAAGAATCCTCCTATGAAATTAAATATCAAGGAGATTGAAGCTGTAAATAAAACATACAATGGATTTTGGAAAAGGAAGTATTTGACTGTTGCTAGAGCAATGCCACTTATATCTCCTATTTGTAAATACGAGAACGACAATACAACCAATATAAACAACCTTAGAAGTAAGCTGTATCAGTTCAAATACAGATGGGTATATAAAGACGATACAAAGTCTACATGGAGCCCATGGAGTAGGCTATTTGCTCCCGTAAATGTCGATGCACTTGTTACAGATGTTGATCCTACAAAGAACAATAGAATATCTATTGCATATACGACTGGTGCTGCTGATGTAGTCAAGATTGAGATTGCAGCAAGGCAGTCACTGGATGTAACATTCTCTGAGCCATTTTTAGTAAAAACTATAGATAAGGCTTCACTATATATTGGGAACGATACAACGTCTATATACTACTTCTATAATACAGAATCTAACCCATATATAGACCTAGCTGAATCAGATCAGCTATTCGACTATGTTCCACTCAAGGCGAACACACAAGAGTTGTTGAATGGGAATATGGTTATATACGGTGGTATCACAGAAGGCAGAACACCCGGTGTTAGCTTGACAGTAGCAAAGTCTACATCACTTGTAGAAAATACTGTAACAACACCATTTACATATAGTACGGCTAATACAATAGTTACGGAGATTGATAACTTGTATGAGCCACCTAGAGAACAATATGTAAGCGGATTCCTTTACATAATGTTAAATGGAACACCAAAAGAAGGTGATTCATATTCATTTGATTTATATATCCGTAGATACAATAATGGCACAGGAGGAGTAGATACTTTATCTACAACAATAACAGTTCCTACACTTAATGCAGGTGAAGACAACTTTACATATATTGAAGATTATATATATAATCAAATAACAAATGATCCAATAATTACCGGAAATGATCTTGGACCATCTGGTGCGAATCAAGTATTTAAGCTGTTGGGATCAGACGGTGCACAGCCTGGAAAACGTGGAGTAAAAATAGGTGGTAGCACAATGGCATTTGCATGGCCTTTATATGCGATAAATGAAGTATATACATATTCACCTATAGTTCTACCTACAGATCCGACTGGTGTAAATACAGCATGCTATAAGCATAAGTCAAGATATTCTTTTGGTATATGTTATTTTGATGAGAATGGTGTAACGAATGGTGTGATGACTACAGACAATCTAAAAGTTGTAACACCAGAAATAGTTTCTTCATCTTTAAGTGGCACTCCACTAAAGATACCAATGATCCAGTTTACACTCACAAATCTAGCTCCTACATGGGCTAAATATTTCTCATTTGTAAGGACAACAAACCTTACAGCTTTTGATTTTAAAACTATAGTAACTACAAGTACTGGTCTTGATACAACAAACAATTATGCATATTTGGATATAACAGATTACCAGAATAATAAGAATGGTTATCCAACATATTCATTTACAAAGGGAGATAGGGTTAGAATTATAGGAAGAAAGAATCAAGCGGATGAGGTATCTGAATCTCAAGCCAACGATTATTCAATATTGGCACTAATGACGAGTGCGGAGGTAACGAACAATGGTGGTATGACTACACCAGCTTCTGTTCCTGTCGGTAAGATATGGCTTAGAATACCATATGATTCAGCAAGCATGTCTGGATTCAACTTTGGCGATGCCTCTTACTATAACTATTATATTGAGGTATATACTCCAGCTTTGAATGCTAGCGATGAAAACCAGCTTTATTACGAGTTTGGAGAGACATACAATGTTTTAGCAAATAGGTACCATGAGGGCATGATACAAAATCAGGGTCCAAGCCAAGGGGCAATATTTAGGTTTGTAAGAGGAGATATATATAGTAGAACCAGAGATGGTTTATATATACTAGATACTTCAATGTCAGATAAGTACGGCTCAAAGGTTGATGGTAATGGTAGACCTTTCATACAGGATGACTATGCCAAGGAAGCCTATTATCCGACGCTTGTACGCTATTCGTTGCCATACCAAGCTGGAACATCAATCAACCAGACAAATAGGTTCTATGGGCCTAATTTTGACGAATACGATAGAGAAAGAGGTGATATTCAAAGATTTAAGACCAGAGGTCGCCAACTTAGGGTATTCCAGAATAGGGCTTGTGGGGTTGTACCTATATTACAAAACGTACTCCAAACAGCCGCTGGCTCAGATGTAGTATCACAGAGTACAGAGATTATCAATAAAATTCAATACTATTTGGGAGACTATGGTATTGGAAATCAATACTGTTCTTTAGCATCTTCAGCTCAAGCAGACTACTTCACTGATCCAATCAGGGGCTGTCAGATTAGGGTAAGCACAGATGGTATTACTTCTATAACTGAGCTATATAAAGCACACTTCTATCTTAACCCATTGATTACCAAGTATAACAAGGTTAGGGATCATATAAGTACTAGAGGAGAAGCTAAGATTCTAGGCATATACGACCAATTCAACGAGGAGTTCATAACAGCTATGCAGGAAAGTACTGGTTCACTGCCAGACAAAACAGAACCTTACACTTTTGGATTTAATGAGTTTAGGAACTCCTATACCTCGTTTTATGACTATAGTCCAGAGTGGATGTGTACTGCAGAGAACCTAATCATATCTTGGAAGAATGGTATTCTGTATACCCATGACAATACCACCAACTATGCGAATTTCTATGGAATTCAATATAAACCATCCATAACACTACTATTTAACGATATACAGCCACTTAAGAAAAGATACAATACCATAACCATGTTGGCTAATAAGGTGTGGTCTCCAAGTACAAATGGAGATATTACGACTAATCTTGGTCAGTCATCTAGCCTTCAAGCAGCTGACTTCATCTTCAAAGATGACAAGATTCATGCAGCCTTTAGGAGGGATGCCAGTAGTACTGGTGGTCTGTTTAATGGTAATGTGTTGAAGGGGAATTGGGCTAAATTAAAACTACAGCCTACAAACGGAAATGAATTTGTAAATTTGTATTATATAGATTTAGGAATATTACAACCATTAAATAATAGATAAAATGGCAGAAAAAAAATGGTACGAAACCAAGGTTGGTAAAGTTGTTACAAACCCTCTTATGGGTCCTCTTGGTCCAATAGCTAAAGCAGTATCTAAAGGTATTGAAAAAGATGTTGCTAAAGGTAGAGAATTGAGAGCTAGACAAGAGAAGATTATCGAAGATATTGGTAAGATGCAACTAGCTCCAGAAACTATGACAGCTTATGGGCAAGCAACTCAACTAGCACGGCAAGGGCTAGATCCATACACAAGACAACAGATGATGGAAAGACTTGGTATGGGTGCTCAAACAACTTTGGGTTTGTATAGAGCTGGAAGACTAGGTCTTTCAAAAGCTGCAGACATTGATAGAAGTATTAGGCAAGGGATAATGCAGTTCGGTGCAGCAGAGGCTCAAGCAAGAAGACAAAATCTTGGAACAGCAATACAAGCTGGTATGAATGTTGGTGCTCAAAGATTAGGTTTGCAGAAATATCAAACTGAAGGATTGTATAATTACTTAACTGGAAGAAGGACAGAAAGAAGGCAAACTCTTACAGGTATACTTTCTGGTGCTGCTAGACTAGGAGCATTGGCATTGTCTGGTGGTACACCTAAAATACAATAAAACAAACCATAATGGCATTTGAATACAAAGTACCAGGGGTAGATATAGAGAAAATCGTCAAATCATTTGCAGACGAACTATATAGAAATGCTCAATTGCAGCAAAGAAGGCAGCAGTTTTTGGATATCCAATTCGATAGAGAATTTAGGCTTTATAGTGGTAAATTAAGAGATCAAGACTTGGCAGATTTTACTGAAAAATTTGATGTATACAGATCTGCTGGTGTTAATTTGCAAAGGGCAAATAGAGGAAAGGGAGGTAATTTAACTTTAGCTGGAGTGACTAAAGAAGCAGCAAAAAGAAACATGTTAGATGCCCAAACTAAATCTGCAGAACTTGGTGGGTACTTTAAAGATTTGAATGCTATGAGATCACAAGCTAAATTTTTAGTAGAAAGAGATCAGTTAGATTCTGTTATGATAGATGCCCATACACTAACAAATGAAGCATTTAGAACAAAATACGGTAAGCAAATTAGTGACTGGCCAAAAGTAGAAGATTTTGTTTGGAAGCCAGAAAAATATGATGATACTAAAAATCAAACAAATATTAAGAAAACATTGTTTTTCAAGCCTAGTACAAATATGAATGTATATGAGCCTAAAGAAGCAAATGGTCAAAGAAAAATGATGGATATTCCATTTGAAATAAATGGAGTTCAGAAAACATTCAAAGTGCCAGTTCTTACTGTTGCAGCTAATCCAAATGCATCAGATGTATTGGATAGAGTTCAAAGAACAACATATGATTCTAATGTAAAGAATTTCTATGATTGGAATAAGGATAGGCTTATTGAGGATTCAAAAGATGTTTCTAACCTATCAGCTCAACAACAATCTCAAAAAATATTAAAATTTGCAGCTACATTATTTAATCAGGATATAGATAAATTGTCACCAGAAGAAATATATGCTGCATCATTTATAAATCCAGATAGACCATCTAGTTTCGATATTCCAGATATGAAGTTTTTGAATCAACAGATGAAGATGGAGATGCAGGAATTAAATAAACTTAAGGCTAAAAAAGCTATTCAAAAACTGAATCAAGACTTATCTAATTATGCTTCAAAATGGTCTGTAAAGCTTGGGCAAGGGTATGTAAACCTATTTGAAGGTCTTGGAAGGATTGGAGCTACAGCAAGTAATGAATGGATGGATGTATTTGAGCCATTATTCAAAGATGTGAATCTTCCAATAGATAAGGATACTAGGATCCTTATGTACAATAGAGCTATAAAAGATAAGTTGGATAGGCTATATGGGTACGAAATTAAAGAAAATGAAGAGCCTAAGCAGTATATTCCAGTTCCTCAACCATGGTTTGTAGCACCTAGAAGCGACTGGCCAGTTCAAATAAAAACTAATACCAGATTCCCGTCTTTACTACCTAGAGCAAAAGGTAATTAATTCGTAATTTTAGGCCATGGCAGATGATAAAAAACCGATATCGAGAGCTAGGCTTGTACAAATCCTTACTCCAGCTAGAAAAAAGACTATATCTGTAGATAAGCCTACACTAGAATCTATTAGTGCTACTGGTGGAAAAGGAAAGCCAAGACCTCCTAAAGAAATAAAACCAGCTATTAAGTCATCTACAGCGGTTGCTGGATTGGATTTAAAACCAGAATTTGATAAGTCTGTAGAAAGGACATTCACAAATACTATAAACTTTGTGGCTAATAATATGGGTATACCAAACCCCAAACCGGGAAGTAGTACCTATGAAGCCATAAGATCTAATTTGGCTGAAAAGAAAAAAGCTGGAGGGTTGACATCTACTAAAGATGAGCAGGGAAACACTATATATGGAACAACACAAAATTTCATAAAAGATTATATAGATTCATTTAATGAATATGATGTAATAAAAAATAATTCAGAGCAATATGTGCTTGGTAGTGAAGATGAAAATATAAGGAAACTTGAGTCTGTAAGGATTAGGAAACCAGATATGCTACCAAGTGTTAGAAACCCAATATGGGATATAATGGGGAAAATGACATTACCACTTGCACAAGGTGTTACTGGAGCTGTGACTGGAACAGCTGTTGCTGGTCCTTATGGAGCAATCCCAGGATTTTTGGCTGGTGCTGGAGCTACATTTGCATTGTCTGCTCCAGAAGCTACAGCTATGAAATATGGCACATCCCTTGAGGAATATTATACAAAAGCAAGGAATCAAGGAATGGACATGAAGTCAGCATATCAAGCAGCTAATACAGCTGCTAAGAGAGCTGCTGGTGGGGAAGTTATGATGCAAGGAATATTCGCTGGACTGGGAAGTGGAACTGGTGCAGTTAAGTCAATTTTTAATGCAGGGAAAAAGGAAGCATTAAATAACTTGTATGTAAAAGCAGCAAAAGCAACTGGTAATTATTTCAAAAATCCGTTGATGATTGGAGCTGCAGCTTTTGATATTCAATTAGCATCTGATTTAGAAGCTGAACAGCAAGGAATAAAAGTAGAAAGCAAACTTAGTAGAGCATTTCAGTCTGGAAGTGAATTCTTCCTATTAGATGCCTCTATTAAAGGTTTGGCAAAATTAGCAACAGTTCCAAAATATATAAGAGCTGGTATGGCTAATTTAATGACGGATGCCGATAAGGTCATTACAAAGCAATTTATAGCAGAAGGAGAAAAACAAGGGATATACCCTCAAGGAACAGGCAGAAAGGTTTCAGAAGCTGTAAATGAATTCAAGGCAGCACAAGACCAATCTCCTAAATTTGAAGGTGATACAACCAGAGAAAATGTTGTTGCTGGACTTACACAAAAATTAAATAAGCTTATAGATGAACAATCTAAGCTTGCAGAAATACATAGAGCAGATCTACAACCTCAAATAGATGATATAAAAAGAAGGATTGATTTAGCTAAAAAGGCTGAAGATCCACTTGTAGCAGAGGTTAATGATGATGGTACACCGCTAATTAAAACTCAAGAATATGCCACTACAACAACCGAAGGGAAAATCCAAGAAAGCGTTCCAGAAGGCCGTGTCAGCGAATATAAGGGATCTGAAGAAGTCCAACCTGTCGAAACCACAATCGAAGCAGAGGCCGCAAAAACAGATATTGGCAATCGCCCTATCAGCAGCACGGAGGAAAAAGTAAGCCCAGCCAAAGAGCCCAGATCTAAAAAGGCTAGGGAAAAAGCAGAGGCTGAAATGGAGGGTATAAAGTCTGAAGACTATGCAGAACTACAAATAGTAGCAAGTGAGAAATATGCTAAGAAGGAAGTGGAAGATGCGGACATTATGGCTAAAATGCTTAGGGATTACCAAGGGCAAAAAGGAGATACATCTTCTATACCAGACGCAGTGTTTAAGAATATTGCAGAAGAAACAAAGTCTCCAGATTTTAAACCTGTGGTCAGCGAACCAACAGCAAAAAGAGTTAAGTTTACATTTGAGAGCGAGACTGATCCAATTAGGGTAAGTGCTAGAGATACCTTTAGGGGTATGTATATAGAAGCTAAAAGAGCTGCTAAAAGTCAAAAAGAAAGATTATCTCTTTCAGCAAAAGCAATAAAAGAAACGCTAAAAGGTACCGGATTAGACTTGAATGAAAATGCACTTGCAAGATCTATAGGCAAGTTTGTATCTTCTAAAATGGATACAGACACTGCCTTACAGACATTCATGGATAACTTAGATGAAATAGTAAGCGATGCAAGAAATGTTGTAGAAAAATCTACTGCAAGAAAAGCTATAGAAAGAATTATAAGAAGTTCTAAAAGTCCTTCATACGGAACTGTAGCAATTAAGGAATATGTATCTAGCTTAGACTGGATATCTCCATCTAAGATAAATCCGGAAATGATTGCAGAATACAATAGATTATTGGAAGACTTCAACAAATCTATTACTGGTCAAATTCCAGAATCTGCAACAATTAGAAAAGATTTAATTGACTTTACAAGACAGCAGAGAGAGTGGTCTAACGGAAAGAAAGCAGAAAGGCTTGGTAATAAATATGATGCACTTGTAAGAAAGGGAGAAGTAGATCCAAATATAGTTTCTAAAGATGAATATATATTTTGGTCTATGGAGCCAGAGGCTAAACTTAAGCCAGAAGCAGAAGCAGCCTTGAAGATACTAGATGAGTCTGAGGCTGATATAATGAAAGATATGACAACTGTTAGGCAAGATATGTTGGGAGAGTACATGGCTAGTGATGAAATGAGCCCAGAATATATGGATGCAGCTAAAGAAGTAAAAGGATTTGATGTCAATAAGGTGTCTGCTAGAAATATTAAACTATTGAATAATATCATAGAAGATATAATGAGTGGAGAAAGGCCATCAAGGGTTGGTGAAATAGCTACAGATATTGGTGCTTTTGATGCTTTGGACAGAATGGAATCTTTAAGATACAGAACTGCAGCAGGTATTAGAACAGCTGGAGTTTTAAAAATTAGAAAGGTTTTTGATAAAGGATGGGAAGGACTTGAGGAAAACTATAAAAAGTTTGGTTTAACATCACGCATTAGGCAGATATTATTTAATGAAAAGGATAGAAATACGTTTAGATCTGCACTGTTGGGTGATTTTACTGAAAAGGTATATAGACTAGCTAAAACACCAACTAAAGAAGCTGTAGAAGAAATGTCTAATATCTATACAAAAAGTAATGTAGGTTCACGCAAATTCACTTCAGCTAGAATAACAGATGTAAGCGATACGAAAATAGGTCTTCTTGCTGCCCTTAGACAATTTGATGATCTATACACAAATCTTGAAACAATAAAAAACAGTTTAATAGAATTATCAAGAATATCCAAGAGCAATATTGGACCATACCACAATCATGTAAAGAATACTATAGCTGGTCTTAAGTCTTTAGATTTAGTAGAAAGTGTAATAGAATCAGAAGGTATAATTCAAGATATTATATTTAAGCAAGGTAAAAATTCACAAGATTTAATATTACAATTAAATGATAGAGAATTAGCAGCTTATGAATATGGTAGAGAAAAAGCTACTGAACCAGGGAATGACCTTGATAATGCTGTTATGGATGTTTATGGTGAAAGATTGGATAGGAGCAATAAGAATTATTTTTATTTGACCACATTTACTACAGGAGATAATAGGGTTTACGATTTAGAAGAATCACCATTTGGTTCTATGCCATCATTTGTTAAATCAATGAGAGCTGGTTCGACATACGAAAGACAGCCAAATCTTGTAGGGAAAACTATTAAGGGTGGAAAGAACGTATCTGTTCATTATGATTTTAGGTTCTTGAGCAATTTTAAAGATAGATATAATGAGGCACTGGTAACAGCACATACATCTAGGGATGTAAAACAGATGTCTAAAATAATAAATAGTCAAAGATTTACCGATATATTATCAGGTAAGTATAATATAAAACCAGAGAACTTTGTAGAAAATACAAAATTTATAAATGATGTAATTTCTACTTATGTAAATGGAATTAGATCTCCGCATATATTGTCTACAGCTCAAATAAAAGAAAGGCAAGGATGGTCTAAGTTCTTATATTCAAGACTGCTATATGGTTATGGCCAAGTATTCAAGCAAAGTATACCAGCATGGCCATATCTACTATCGGAAGCTAATGGTAACCCTATGCCATTTATAAATTCACATAAAATTATAAGTCAATCATATTTGGATGGGGAAATGCTAGATGCACTTAAGACATTTCTAAATAGTACAGCGCAAGTAGATAGAGTTGCTGGTGGATTAGAAATATTCCATAAGGAATTAGCAGATTTAGATGCTAGTAACTTTAAAAGATCACTACGCAAATTAAACAATGGACTAAAAGATGTGTTTTCACTTTCTTTTAATTTAGGAGATACTTACACAACAACACATTCATTGCTTATTGGATATATGACAGGTCTTAAAAAAGCTGGTAAATTAGAAAATTTCCATGAATTCGACCTAATAAAAGAAGCTAAAAATGGTTTTGATAAAGATGCGTTAGCCAATGCAGAAGGATTTTTGTCTCAGGTAAATAATGAATCTGCGGCATATTCTAAGGCTGATGTATTAAGAAGATCAGACGCTCCAGTTACCAGAATGCTACAAGGATTTGGTTTAAATCAATGGGCTAATTTTCAAATAGATATTGGAGTTGCCACTGATAGATATGCAACATCAACAGATAGGGCAGAAGCACTTAAGAGAGTAGGACAATACATTGCATCTAATGTCATATTTGCTGGAGTAAGTGGAACATTATTGAATTATAATCTAAAAGCTGCAAGAGCAGTATTAGAGAAATATGGCCCAGATCTTGCACCAGTTACAGAAGAAACTATTGAAGAAAGGAAAAATCAAGAATCCCTTGCATATTGGAAAGCAGCTTTAGGACAGGGAGTAGAGATGGCACTTTCTGGAACTAATATATTAGTATCACAAGGTGCTAAGGTTGGCCTTTCTGCATCTCTTGAAGCAATAAAATCATACTATAGGGATAAAGATGAAAGAATGGGGATACCAACATCTGGAACTTGGAAAGATAAAAATTTCAGCTTTATATATAGGAATAACTTTGTTGGTGTGAATGGTGCATATTATGAAGATTTAGAAAGAATATATAAAAATATAAAAGTAAGTCCAGAAGGTGTTGATTATGGATCTGAAGATTATAGAATAGAGTCTCAAAGAAAAACACAAAAAGTGCTTGATGAAGCATTAATATTTGGATCAGTTTTAGCACCAACACCAGACTTCTCAACAGTATTTAGGAATGCAACCAGAGAGTTAAAAAATAGAAGCATAAATAGAAAAGAACAACTTGCTTCTATGCTTTGGGAGTCCGAAATGGCTGAAGATCAAAATACTAGAGAATATTATGCAAATATATACGCTAACGAGACAAAGGATATAAAGGATATAAAAGTAATAGAAAAGGAGACTTTGAGACCTTTAGCTAATAAGTTATACATTGAGAATGTAATAGCTAAGGGTGCTAAAAAGTTTGATAAGGCTGGATATAAGGTATCTGATGTTCTTTATAATATGTCTACCAAAAATGGTCCTGCACTCTTTAAAATTCTAAATAATAGGTATGTAGGGCAGACTGTCGACAATAATGAAGAACTCAAGTTCTTAGTAGTTAATAGGGGTCTAACTCCAGAGGAATATGCCATTACCATAGGAATGGATCAGGATGGTAAACCTATCAAGGGTTTCGATGCGAGCATTGGATCTAAAAACTTTGAAATTATGAGTGATAGATTTATTAGAGCAAAACAACTGGCGATGAATACCAAGGTATATGTTCAGCCCGGTCATGTAGGAGAGCCTGCCGAACTGGTAGAATTGTTTGCGAAATACGCAAATCAACAAGGTCTATATGAAGATATAAATAGATAGGGGTTTTTGGTATATTTGCATAAATAGATTAATATGCCTTTCACTACCAATTTTACGGTAACTCAAGGTGCTACTTGCTCTCAATTCCAAGTAAATGATACTTCGACCTACAATGTTGAGGGAACTGGCACGTTTACCAATAGAAAACTTACTATACAAAAAGCAGACGGCTCATACCTTGTAAATGGAGGAATCACCTTCAACCAATACATTTGGCCGTTTGGTACCAATACAATTACAATTACTGGATTAGACCAAGACTACTCCTACAAGGTTACTTTGACTCATACGTCTAGTTCACCTCAAGCTGGTAGTGTATATACCAAGGAGGCAAGTGCAGTACTGACCTGCTTTACACTGAGTGGGTTCTATACCTTCTCCAATAAGATGGCTGTAAATCAGTCTCTTGAGAAGGATTTCAAATACGTGAAGGATGTGATGAGGCTCTTTATTGAGCAAGAGTCTGCGGTAAAGGCTGGTACAGACGGGGACTTTGCAGCTTCTCAGGCATGCCTAGACAGAGCCAAAAATATTATAGATAACCTTACTATAGGATACTAAGATGAGCTATACTTCAGGCCAGATAGTAACCATTCTCAGCAAAGCAGACAAGACCCTATATAAACTGGGTAGTGTGGCTTATGAGGATATGTTTGCCGAAAACTCAGAAACGGCAGACTACAATAGAGACATTATTTTTATATATAAGAAGGCCGTTGAATATGCAGATGACTACTACGTAGGAACAACCAAACTAGACCAAGTTCTGGAGAGGCTGTCAGCTATGGTAAATATTTACAGCTACGGTCAGCTTACCCCTATCTACAGCACTTCTTATAGCAACACAAGCGTGGTGGTAGTAGACGTATATCTTAGGAGGGATACACCACTTGTTACAGATTCTGGTATTGTTGGACCAGCAGATTTCAGTGGAAATACCATCAATCTGTCTCTAAACTACGCATACATTAAAGAGCAGACCAGAGACTATTATATACACGACCAACAAGTAGCATCTTCATCTTGGGTGGTTACGCATAATTTGAATAAATTTGCTTCAGTGAACATTGTAGATACAGTAGGAGATGAGGTGATTGGGGATGTGAAATACAATACCACAAATCAGATAACATTAACATTCTCAACACCAGTAAGCGGCAGGGCTTATATAAATTAGAATAAAATGGCAAAAAAAGTATTAGTCAACTTAGACTTAACAAAAAATCAGATTCTCAACGTAGCGTTGCAAAACCTACCATCTCACTTCAGCACAACTACTGCTGGACAGATTTACTACAATACTACAGATAAGGCCATATATTTTTATAATGGTACTTCACCATATAGTGCAGCCGGATGGATAAACATCTCAGGTGACATTACGGAGGTTGTAGCTGGTGATGGTCTTATCGGAGGCGGAAACGGTGGTTCAGTTACTTTAGATTTGAACCCAGATGACGTAACCATTGAGGTAAACACCGACATCGTTAGAATCAAAGACTTAGGTGTAAGTACAGCTAAGTTAGCCGATGGTGCAGTAACAACAATCAAGATTGGTTCAAACCAAGTTACGTTTGCCAAGATGCAGCAGATTGACGACCTAAAATTGATAGGTAACGTATCTGGTGCTACTGCAAACCCTGCTCAGGTTTCAATCATTACAAGCACTACACTTACCGGAGCTACTCATACAAACTTGCCTACAACCCTTGCTGTTAAAACATATGTCGACAACACCATAGCTGGTTTAGGTAATCTCGAAGGAACATGGGATGCGTCAGGTGGCACATTCCCTGTCGGTTCGGGGGGAACTAAAAAAGGTGACTACTGGTATGTGGGTGTAGCAGGAACTGTAGATGGTGAGTCATTCAATGTAGGTGATGTAATTATAGCCAAGATTGATGCAGCTTCTACTACTGATAAGACAGACTGGATTAGACTTGAGGTAAATAGAGACCAAGCTACGGAGTCTGCACTTGGTGTGGCTGAACTTGCTACTCAAGCAGAAACTGATGCAGGAACAGACGATTTGAGAATCGTTACTCCTTTGAAACTTAAAACATTACTTGACAATCGAACTGGTGGGTTTGCAGCAAACGTGGGTGATGCATCAGCAACATCTTTTGCAGTTGTTCACAACTTAGGTGCTATTGATGTCATTGTTATGGTTAAGGATAATACTACTCTTGAAGAAGTTTTTGCAGATGTTGTTATAACAGACGCAAATACCGTAACTGTGTCATTCGCAACGGCACCTGCTAATAACGCTTTTAGAGTAATTATAAAGAAATAAACATATCTCTAAATGAGAATATTAGCTAACTTAAATGTAGCTGGTACACTGGACATAGACACAGTTGCCAATGCAGGGGTAGATACAGACAGGTTCCTTGTACAAGACTCCAATGGTTTTGTAAAGTATAGAACAGGTGCTGAATTGAAGGCCGATTGTGAAATCACTCCTTTTTCAAGGATTACAACGAATTTCGTGGCAACTGCTGGGCAGACGACATTTACAGTTTCGTATAATCCTCTACTTGTTGATGTATTCTATAATGGGGCAAGATTAAGTGGAAGTGAATATACGGCTACTAACGGAACTACAATAGTTTTTAATATCGCTTGTATTGATGGGGATATAGTTGATGTTATAGCATACCAAGGAGAGATTATAGGTAGTAGTGTCGTAAATGGTACCGGAGTTCAAAATGAAATAACATACTGGAATACAACCAGCCAGATTAGTTCTCTGTCAACCTTTATATATCCTAATCTCACAGAACTTAGTTATGTAAAGGGCGTTACGAGTTCTATACAGAGTCAAATAAATGGTAAACAGGCAGTTTTTGGAAATCAAAATGCAAATATTGTTTATGCAGGTCCTTCAGATGGAGAAGCTGCAGCACCAACATTCAGGTCTCTTGTTAATGCAGATTTCCCAGATAGTGGTGTAACTGCTGAAACATACAATAATTCTGCTACACAGGTTAGGCCGTTTACTGTAAATGCAAAAGGTTTAATTACTGGTATAAGCGCAGGAGTAACCATTACCCCAGCATGGAGCTCAATAACGAGTACTCCAACAACAATTGCAGGGTATGGTATTACAGATGCTTATACAAAAACTGAGGTTGATTCATTCCTTCAGGGGCTAGACCCAAAGGCATCTGTTAAGGCTGCAACTACTGGTCCTATTACTCTTTCTGGAACACAAACAATTGACGATGTATCAATACTTTCTGGAGATAGGGTTCTTGTAAAAGACCAATCTCCGCAGACAACAAACGGTATATATGTTGCATCTGCAAGCGGATGGTCTAGGGCAGCAGATATGGATGCTGATTCTGAATTTCCGGGAGCTTATGTATTTGTAGAACAAGGAACAGCTAATGCTGATAAAGGATTCGTTTGTACAAACAACTCCGTTAGCCTTGGAAGTACGGCAATTACATTTGTGCAATTCTCTGGTACTGGAGCATATCAACCTCTATTGAATGGTACTGGATTCGTAAGAATGGATGGAACTACGCTTTCTTACATAACTGGAACAGCAAATGAAATAATAGCAGCAAATGGTTCTAAAATAACTGCTGGAACAAATATTACAATAAGTGGTGGAATTATAAGTGCTACAGACGTAGGATTTGCAAATCCAATGACTACTCTTGGAGACATTATCTACGGAGGTGCATCTGGTTCAGCAGTTAGATTAGCCGGAAATACTTCTACTGCTAAAAAATTTTTAATACAAACAGGTAACGGAACAATTAGTGCTGCTCCTTCTTGGGGTACAATTTCTGGAAGTGATGTAAGCTTTGGAAATCAAAATGCAAATACCATATTTGCTGGTCCTGCATCTGGTACAGCTGCAGCTCCTACATTCAGGGCTTTGGTATCAGCAGACATTCCCAATAACGCAGCTAATACTACAGGTAGTGCTGCCAAACTTACAACAGGTAGAACACTTAAAATAGGTGAAACAGGTCAAACGTTTGACGGAAGCACAGATAAAACATGGACACTTGCTGAAATTGGAGCATTATCCAGTAGTACATCATCTACTCAGTCTGGATATTTTGGAGACATCTATCTTTATGACGATAGCACTCCCTCTCATTATCTGGCTATTACTAACTCAGCAAACTTAACTGCTGGTAGAACATTAAGCATCAATGTAAACGATGCAAATAGGACTATATCACTAGATGGCAACCTAACGGTATCAGCTGCCGCTACTATAAGCGGTACAAATACTGGAGACCAAACCAACATATCTGGTAATGCTGCTACTGCAACCAAGCTGGAAACAAAAAGGGCAATCAATGGTGTAGACTTTGATGGTAGTGCAGCTATTACAATCACCGCAAATACAGGCACTTCACTTACATTCAATAACGGTGGAGGAGGTGCAGCATCTGGAACTACATTCAATGGTTCTGTAGCCAGAACAATAAGCTATAATACTATAGGTGCACCTAAAACGGATGGTACAGATGCTACAGGAACTTGGCCTATTGACATAGCAGGAACTGTTTCTAAAGCAATTGCTGCTAATTCTGATTCAAATTGGCTGTATGGTAATATGGCTACAAATGATTATTTCAGAATAAGAGCAGGTGGTGCAGCCAATGCAGGATATTTAGAGATAGCAACTGCAGATGATGGAACAGAGCCAATATACATAAGGCAGTATAATGGTTTATTTGGTACAATAGCTAGAACTGCAACGATACTTGATGGAAGCGGTAACACCTCTTTTCCCGGAACACTTACTGCCTCTAACTTCAGTGGTTCTTCAAGTGGTACAAATACAGGAGACCAGACAGATATTTCTGGTAATGCAGCAACTGCAACCATATCATCTACAGTAACTATAAATAGTTCAGCTGCTGCTGATTGGTACGATTTGGTTTGGAGAAGTGGTAATACGCTATATAGGTCAAGCGGAACAGGTGGCAATGGTGGAATACAAGTATATCCATCTGGAAACTACATAAGATGTCAGTACATAAACACAACAGATAACGATGAAAGCGGAATAACTCGTTTTGTAATTAAGAATGGAGACGCTTATCATCGTTCAGCAACTACAACTGTAGCTGCGGATATTATCCGTGGGGTGGCAAGTGGTACTTGGGGTATTAATATTTCTGGTAACGCAGCAACAGCCACAACAGCTACTTCGGCAACATCAGCTACAACTGCAACTTCAGCAACATCAGCTACAACTGCAACTTCAGCAACTTCTGCATCTTATGCTACTTATCTCACAAGTAGTAACTATATTGTACAAAAAGGTTCAACTGGCTCTTGGAATGCTGACTTCCAAAATACTCCAGCTGGAGCAACAAGCTATGGTGGTGACGTAGGGGCTAATACTACAAATAACCCCCAAGGTACTTGGTGGATGCAGCAAAATTTTAGGCATAATAATGCTTCTAATTATTGGGGTGTTCAAGTGGCTTGGGGCTGGGAAGATAATGCCAACAAGCTTTTTACTAGAAATGTTAATAATGGAAGTTTTGGTGGATGGGTTGAGTATTTAAACACAAACAACTTCCCTGCATATGGGCTTACGCTTGGTGGCTCGCAAATGATATCGGGGCAGAAGATATTCAATGGTGTAACTGGTAAGCCATTATTCATGGGTAATGAAAGCGGATGGCTAGCATTCATAAATACGAATGGTAATGCAGAGTGGGATTTTACTGCAGTTGGAACTATAGAAAATTACACTTTTCAAATCAATGAATCCAATGTAGATACACCCGGAGTAGGAAGTGCTAGATTTCGACTATTTGCTGGTGGAGGATGTAATATCTTTGGAGCTGTTTCAGCTTCAGGTGGATTCTTTGATACTTCTGATGTAAGATTTAAGAATGTGATTGAAAAAAACCCATTAGTAAATCTTGATTCTATTGATGTTATCAAGTTTGTATTCAAATACGATGAGAAGCATAATCAAGTTAGGTATGGTTATTCTGCGCAGCAAATTCAAGGCATTATGCCTGAGCTAATATTTAGGAATGAGGGTGACGATAGAATGCATATTAACTACTCAGACGTGCATACCATTAAGATAAAGGCTCTTGAAAATAGAGTGAAAGAATTAGAACTTAAACTTGGAATATAATGCCTTCTACTTGGGGAGAAACAGCAAGCAATCAATTAATCACATGGGATGCATTAAGAAATGCAGCAATACTTGGAATTTTTGAAACAAAAGTACCTGCAGCTTCATTTCCTACTGGTAATGAGATAGTTACAAAAGCTGATATTCAAGCATATATATACGTAGACAATAATCAGTCACCTTGGTCTGGATATACAAATAATAGGTGCCCACCAAAGTCATCATTAGCAGAAATGGATTATTGTACTTTGGTCTCAATAACTGAAGGAGATATACTTAATGCTATAGGCAATTCATCTTATCCAGATAATACAGTATACTTAAGAACGGCATATGGGAATACTTCTTTTTCCAGTGTAGGGGTAACCCAACTTTGTACTAAACCAAATCCAGACTATCCATCAGGCGAATGGTTATACTACTATGCATATGATAATATACAATACGGAACCTCTATTGTAACTTTTGTCCCTAATTCTGTTAGTTGTTCTTCACTAGGGTGCACAAGGAATCAGTATACCGTAAAATATGACGCATTTACCTGCCCATGTACCGGAGGAATAGATGTCACAATATATGTAGGGGGTGCCCCTACTTGGAATGTTGGGACGCTTGTAAGCGCACATCCGGATTACCAGTCAAATGTTGCTGAGGGGAGATATGTTTATGCGGGGAAATGCTACCGTGTTCAATCTGCATATACAATCTCCTATCTTAAAGGCCAACCAATTTATGAGCAACAAGACACTAGAATTACATCTGTAACTAACTGTTAAATGACGCCTACTGAAGAAATGATAGTATATTTGTAACTGAATTATAAAAGATTAATAGATATGGGAGCCACCAGAAATTTGGGTTATATAGAGAACTTAATATCTTATGATGCCAATGATAATATTGGTGTAGGTGGAGCCGTTAACGTACTATATAAAGTTACCCTTGGTGGGAACACCCTTGCTTCTGGAACCCTAAGCGTAGGAACGATAACAAATGCCAATGCGGATACAGATAAATTCCTTGTTCAGGACACAAATGGCGTTATAAGATTTAGAACTGGAGCTGAATTAGCATCTGACATTGGGGCTGCTATAGATGCTAGCGTAGTACACCTTGCAGGAACAGAAACTATTACAGGCACAAAGACATTTACAGCTGCCACAACAACATTTGCAAAGGTAGTAGCCAACTCACCAACCGGTGGTGCTACTGGAGAAGGATTGGTAGTAGGTAGTTCTTTTAAGGTAGATGCAAGTGGAGTGGGTCAGAGTGCTAAAATATATGTAGTAACCAAAGACC
>Ga0194133_10002205_pt1 | contig 30875 bp, 35 predicted proteins | sample TA2KigOf40mmetaG_FD_155448 | JGI IMG/M metagenome (GOLD analysis project Ga0194133, IMG submission 155448) | Freshwater microbial communities from Lake Tanganyika, Tanzania - TA2015055 Kigoma Offshore 40m | ecosystem: Environmental > Aquatic > Freshwater > Lake | place: Tanzania: Lake... | reverse complement strand
AATTCCTGTTTTGAACATAAATTATTTTTCAAAAACATTTCTAACATATTTTGTATTGATAATATATTAGTCGTATTTTGCTGCTGTTGAACTGGCTGTTGAGATGGTTGTTGAACTGGCTGTTGAACTGGCTGTTGAGATGGTTGTTGAACTGGCTGTTGAACTGGTTGTTGAACTGGCTGTTGAGATGGTTGTTGAACTGGCTGTTGAACTGGCTGTTGAACTGGCTGTTGAACTGGCACATTTATTACAACTGGAACATTATCTATATATAATACACTACTTTCAGGAGAGGGTTCTTTAAAATAAAAATAATTTGATTTTAGATTTATTTGTTTATTTGATGCTAATAAAGGACGTTGACTATTAAATTTATTTACTAATAAATATTGATATATTTCACTTAATAATTTATCTAGATTACATACCCATTTATTACTATTTAAAACAGAATATAAAGCTAGAGTTAGAGCCCCATTAGCTTTACCATCTTTGCTTACGTCCAGAGCATATTCATCATCCCTACAAGCACTTAAAACAATTATATTTGACTTATTATTTAAATCCGTTTTTACATTTTCCATTTTTTCAATAAAATTTTTATTTTCATAACTATAACTATAAGGTAAATCAGCTATAGTGCCACTATTACAACAATCAAATACCATAAAACATTTTGTAAAAATTGGGACATTTTTTAAATTATTATATAATTCATCATCTGTAAATCTTTTATTTTTTGTAAAATAATCAGCTGGAACAATAAATTCATCATTACCATCATTTTCATCCCCAGATATATCTTTTATAAAACTACCATGCCCTGAATAATGAAGATATATATATTCTATTTTATTTAAAAGCGAATCTGCTATCAATTTATTTAAATTATTTTGTATATTCGTATAACTAGGAAACAAATTATGACTCGAATTATATATATCATCACGCATACAAATAATATTTTCTTTTTTAAAATTAAAATTTTCTATTAACATTTTTTGTATTAGCAAAATGTCATTGACGCATCCAAATAATCTATAATTTGTATTCATATAATTACAACCAATTAATAATGCTTTACTACTCATTTTATATATATAATATATAAAGAAAATGGGTAACATAATACATAAATTAGAATATGTATTTAATATTTCAGATAAAATTAATCAATGTTTAGGAATAGGAACTAATATAAAAAAAACAGATATTAATGTAACACAATCAAATACTAAGGAAGAAGAATTTAAAGATTATGATATTGTTGATATTAATGAAATTCAGCCATATACTTTCTCAAAACAAAATAAATAATTAAATGGATGATTTGATATAGACATATCTATTGTATTACGTAGTTTAAACCCAGTTTGTTCAGCTGTATCTACATATTTTTTCATAGGAAACATATATAAAGTATGTCTATTTTTACGTATTTTTTCATTTTTAAATTTAAATATTTCACTAAATACTACAGGTTTACTATCTAAATCCCAATCCGCTTCATAATTAAAATTATTAAATTTTAATATTGTTTTTGTTTTTTTTGTATGTTTTTGAGGATTATACAATGGAATTAATCCACTACTTTTTTCTAATACAGGGTCAAATTTACGCTTATCCACTAAATGAACTACAAAATAACCACCAGGTTTTAACCAACTATTTACACATTCAAACAATTGATGAACATCTTCTATATAATACACACTATAAAAAAAACAAGTTATATGAGTAAAAGATTTTGGTTCATATAGGGTTTTATCTGTCATATTACCTTTTTTAAAATCTAATAATGGATATTTTATTTTAGCATTTTCTATCATATGATTAGAAATATCTAAACCTTTTGCATTATATTTATATTGATTAAATAAATCAACTTGATGTCCTAAACCACAACCTATATCTAATATCATTGGCTTACCCTGCTTATATGTTTTTAATAAAGTTTCTCTTACTTGTAAAACCTCAAATTGATTTCTAGCTGGTGATGTTAATAATTCATCATATATACTACTATAAAAACTATCATATATTTTAGTTGGTGTCTCACATTCTTTAAATCTAACACCATCTGAAAAATGTTCGGTATATTCTTCTTGTAACGGATTAGCTCTGTTCATTACATATCCAATTATCAAAAATAATATCAATAATCCAAAAATATAAATATATTTGCTCATATATTTATATTTGTTATTTATTTATCACAAAAAAATGATTAACCACATATAAATAATAAATTAAAATTATCACCGGCAATTCCCTTAACTATTAGTCAAATCAAATGGAACATATAATCTATACCATACTCCAGTATAAAAAAATCAAACTTTTAGAAAAAAATAGGCAATGATAGTAAAACAATAGAATATACTCAATAACTGATTTTAATTGATATAAAATGATTAACGATCTATTATAGTAAAGACGCATCACAATATTATTCAAAATGGTAAATAAATATTAGGCGTAACTATCTTTATATTTAGTACATTTTATGAGGCATAAATTATTGAAAGCTAATAGATGTTACCCATACAGAATTTGAGCCTGGTCTGCCAGCACTACCCCATCCATTTAATATTTCAAAAACAATAGTATTAAAAGGTTGCGTAAGCGATATATTCCATTGATGTGATGTTGGTCCATTCGCAGCATTTCCAACTTGTCCTAAATTTATTGATTGTAAATAATTTAGTGTGGTTCTTTGTTGAAACATATTTGAAAAAGGTGTATTCCAATTTTGATTTGATAGTAGACCCGTTGATAGATTTAATGTATTTATTGTCATATTTCTAGGAAGACATCCTACCCAAGGTGAAACAAGTCTCATATTTAATACACCATTATATGTTTTTAATACAGGCAATGTCAAAACAATTCTATATGGAAAACCAAATTGATTGTTATCTGTCCATGAATATGATTCCATATCCACACCAGTAGTATCATTATTATCAAATATACTACCAAAAGTTCCGCCATTAATATATCCACTAGTAGTTATATTAAAACATGGATATGAATAAGCTCGCCAAATAGATACTTGATAAGAACCTTCCTGAGTTGTTATGACATTACTATCCCGAGTAAATACCGGAATAAAAGGGAATACATTTGGTATAAGTGAACGTGTTTTAACACCAATTTCCTTTACATAATTAAAATTAAATTTAAAATTACATATTTCATTATTGATGTAAAATGATTCACGAGGTATAACAGTGAAAGCACCGCCATTTATTGACCATTCTAATCGTAAAGACGCCGCACCAAATTGTTCAAAAAATTGAACTTGAAATGGTAAATAAGTATTAGGCGCAACTACTAAATTTTCACTATCTCTCGATGTAGCTCCTTGTGGACGCCACATCTCAATAACCATACGCATATCACTTATTCTATTGTTAGTTGAAAACATTAATCTACTTCCATCATCACTTGTTAATCTTAATCTTAAATTAGTGACATTTATAGGGCTTTTTATATATCCAGTTAATTCAAGATATACCATGTCTGTGTTTGTAATATTATTATTATCCCGAATACCGAAAATTAATCCTACACCCCAATTAAAATTTATATTTGTAGTCATAATACCTTCCAAAATCATATTACCACGACTATTATTTGGTCCAAGTCTATAAGCAACAACATAAACACCATTATTATATGTATTAAATTGACCCAAAACAGTTTTTGGATTTAACAATCCTATTTTATTATTAATACCATCATTAATTATATTTGATGTATTATTTAAATTATTAATACTATTTACTTGATTAATCTTAAAAGGCCATCTTGCCGTACAACCAGCTGCCCAAGATTGTTTATTTTGAGGGGTATAACCATAAAAGTAAGATGTCCTATTACAAGGTCCCGGATAATTATTAGGAGCAGTACATATATTACCCTCTCTATCACCGTTAGTCCATCCAACAGGACAATTAGACCAATCTACTTGATTAATATTATTTTGAGCAATAACACTATTTACTGTATTACACCAGTGTCCTCTTGTATCATAACCCGTACTTCCCCAAACTCGTCTATGATCCTCACCGCAAGTTAGAGGTCTTACTTCATTATGTCTAATTTCAGATAAATTATTATTATTCCATTGACAATTTCGTCCATCATAACTTAAACATTGAACATTACCTGTTTCAGGATCTATACGCATAGGAGATCCCATACCTGGAATATTTTGCCAAGTGTTTATATTTGAAGCTGTAGAAGAAAGACGATTATTAAAAATAGTAGTATTATTAATATTGTTAATAGCATTATTACTAATTTCATTTAAATTATTAGATATAGCACTGTTAACAACAGGTGTTATACTATTATTTAATGATACAGTTCGTTCATTGAATAAGCCACTTAAATTTCTATCGATTGTATTAAATTTATTAGTTGATTCTTGTTTTTTAGTATTTGCTTCATTGATTTTACGATTAAGTTCATTTTGAATGTTATTAAATTGCTGTTCAATATTGTTATTTAAAGTAATATATTCATTATTAAGACGATTATATTCATCATTACTTTTAAATACATTTTTTTGATAATTCTTTAATGTTTGAATTGTACGATTATCTACATTTTTTAAATTATTTAACGCGTTATTTCTATCAAAATATGTATCTATCATATTGTTTGTAAAAAATGTACTATTTCCATTTTTTTTCATTTTACTAACATTTAAATAACAATTTTCAAAATCTTCTATATTATCCTTAGTTCTACTATAAGATAATAATATTACTATAATAAAAAAAATTAATATATAGATATACATATATTATATTTGTAATAAAATATTTTATTAAATAAACATTTATTGTATTTAATAATTTTTTTTTAATTGTAAAATATATATGATTTATTACTATTATATTTGTTTTTTTATCATTGTTATAATTATTAGTTTATGTATGAATAATAAAATTATGGAACACTTTAAGAACGATTGTAGTAATGTTAAAATGAACAAATGTTCTATAGATTTTGGACCAATGGATAGAAAAAAAGATCCACCTTCGTGTTTTTTTTATGATATTGACGCACAAAATGAACAATTATATAACGCTCTTGATAGAACGGCAGTAAAATTAGATAATGAAATTAATAGATCTATTAATATTGATAATCGATTATCTACTATAGCGAATGATTACAATAATCGTCTAAACAATTTAATGTCAGGACCTATTGTAAATGGAATCAAAACAAATATATTTAACGCGGCTATTTTATTGGCAAGAGCTATTGAAAATAATAAAATAAATGTTAATATTGATCAAATTTACAATTTTAACCAAAATGATATGGAAAGAACTATTCGCTTAGCTATCGAATTACATATTCAAAATGTTTTTAACAGCTTAATTCAGAATGCCAATATAAATTTTAATGATTCTATTAGAAGAGCAATAACGGTAAATATACAAAATAGAATAAATTTATCTATATTTAATCAGTTTATGAGAAAATTTAATGAAAGTTCGAACAGAGATATTATTAATATATTAAGGAATGTAATTCAAGGTATGAATATTCGACAAAATTTACCTAATTTAATCAATAATTCTATTAATAATGACCCACAAATTTCTAATTTTATGAAAATTGCTAACAAACTTGAAGTAAATATTGGAGATTTTGTCTATTTTAAACATAAATTAGATAGTCCAATTCAAGCATTATGTGCTGATAATAATTCTCAATTTGATATTATTGTAGGCGGTAGAGTATGCAGCATTAATAATGTAAATAAAACAGTCCGTATTTCATACAATTATGTTATGAATCCTAATAGAAATAATAGATGTAATAATAATCCAAATACACCTGATGGAACACGAGTTAATTATGATAATGCCCCAGATGGATTACCAAAATGGTATCCTCAAAGTGCTGGTGCTAACTGTGGTATAAATGCCCCTACAAATATAGCTTGTCGACCAAGTCAATGGCCAGCAAATTTAGATAATTGGGTTAGAACTTGGATAGGTGATTTTAACAGGTCGACTAATCAAATGTCATGTGGTGTTAGTCCACAAGGGTATAGATTACCTGTAGACGTTCCTATTAGTATACTAAGTAAAAATTTAGAACTACTTGTCGGTGATTGTAGATTTAATGAATTATTTACTATCTCTAATCCATCAATACCAACTTTATCTCTTACTAACTTTCCTCGTTTAGGAGCAATGCCTAATTGGGAAATGAATATTAACTTTAATATGAATGGAGGACAAGGTAGATATAAAGCACTTATAGGCGATATGTATAATAATGTGAATACTCGTGGATGGGGTGTTTGGGTATCTCCTAATAATAATATTCACTTTTCTTGGCAATCTATAACATGGGATGCTAATCCTAATTTTAACCTTGTACTTAATATCAATTATAATTTAAAAATAAGAATGAATCCTAATTCATTAACTTTAATTATAACAAATTTAACTAACAATGCTACACAAACTGCTACAATAAATTCGATAAGTGGACGAATTATGACAACGAATGGACCTGTAACTATAGGTGGTTGGATAAATTATAGTGGTGAAAATTTTCCAGGAACAATATCAAGAATATCAGTTATATAATAAGGATAAAATAATTCATTTTTTTTAGATTGATATATATCAATTCTATAAAAATAAAATATAATTATCAATATATATAGATTTACTATGGATATTGATAACGACATTGGACTTATACAAAATAGAAATGTTGAAGATTTAAAGACACATTATCAAACATTTAAAAAAGAATTACTAAAATTAGACACACATAATAATATTATTAATAGTGTTAATCGTTTTCGGGATGGACAGTTATCTACTAATGAAGAACGATTAATGAGTTTAGATAAAGATTTAAATTCTACACGCAGACAAGTAGAAATATCGGAAAATTCAAGTATTAAAAAATCAGATTGGATTAATGTATTGCGATATTTATTTTTATATTTAGCAATTCTTTTTATTGTCATTTATACATTAAAAGCAAATCCATATTTTATGTGGATTATAAGTGGATTAACAATTATTACTGCTTTTATTGTTGGAAAAGAATTGTATAGTTTTACACAAAGAGACCCAAATCGCTGGTCTGTCTTAAAATCGAAAATTAGAGAACTTGACCAGAATGAAGATGAAGATGATAAATGTTTAGTTGAAGAAGATGAAAATATTGCTGATGAATCTGAAAGAAATCGCTTATTAGCTGAAATTCTGCGTTTAAAGAATGCTGAAAATCAAATCGATAATAGTGATAAAAATTTATCAAATCGAATTAAGGAAATTGAAAAAAGAAGAAAGGAAATACAATCAAATATAGATAGTATACAACAAAATATGGCAAATCGTAAATAACATATATATATATATATATAATGTCTTGTCCATCTGAAAATATTGAATGTAAAACTCTATGGGCAGAAATTCCTTGGACTAGATTGAGAAATTTAGAAATAGGTTGTCCTGAAATTACACCTATTTTAAATAAATTAGTTCATTTAAATAATCAACTTAATCAAGAAAATATATATTTACCTCTAATACAATTTTATATCAAAAAATTAGAACAAAAACAATTAATATGTCCATTAAAACAGACAACATCAGTGTCTTTAAAAAGTGATGAAACTAAACTTACAATTGATCAAAAAGAAACTTCTAATTTAGAATCAAGTTTAACTCTAAACTTAACCAGTGAACTTCCTGTTGAAATATCTAGTGAACTAAAATCTATGAATGATATAAATAAATCTAAAAGAAATAATCAACGTATACCTAATAGAATAAGTTTTACTCAATTAAATGATATTTATACTGATGAATTTAATTTTTTAAAACAAAATATTATAAGTTGTCATATACATATTTCTTTACCATTAATGGTTATGTCAAATAATAATACACTCGAAATAATGAATATAAATATAGATACTCGACATATTTTACATAAATCAACAATACAAACCCCTATTGATTTCACCAAAATACAATTTCATAATATTCTTCCATTAATATTATGTTATAATGGTCATGGTGAAATATTTATTTATTCATATAATATTCCTACAAGAACAGAAGCTATACTAAAAAGCGGCATGTCATCCAGTTTAGCAAGAAAATTAATTATGAATATTCGAGGAATGAAAAAATTAGATCCGAGTGTCTCTACTGCGGATACTATTTTTCATGCTGAAATGTCCCTATTAGATAAAAAGCGAACACTATCTAAAATTAGAGAGTCTAAATATATAAGGGAAAAAATAGATTTATTGTTTAAAATAAGTTATACAACAAATATAAATTCACATATATCTTCCTTTCATCCTACATTACCAATATTTATTAAGTTTAATCAAGTTTCTAATTCACTAACAGTATGTAGACTTATTGATAATTATTCTAATATAGTTGAATTATTTGTTTTACCTATGTATATATCTAATTATTATACGGCATTTCATCCAAATTTACCTATTTTATTAATTACTGAAACCAATTCAATACACATATTTAAAATAGAAGAAAATTTTACAAATGCTACACATCAATTTAGTTTCAAGTATAGAGAAAATACAATTACTGCTATTAAATTTCATAATATCTTACCTGTTTTTATAGTTGGTTATGATGATAGTGTATGGACTTTATGGAGTTTAGAGCCTAACCTACAATTGATTACATGGTCCAATTCTTTACTAAATCCAAAACCAGTTAAAGATTTCTATTTTCATCATACATTACCTATATTTGGAATTATTTATACTAATTATAATCAATTATGGCAAAATTCAATTCTATCCATGTCCCAACCATATAAATATTTACCTTCCAAAGCTTACTTAATACATATAAATAGAATAGAAAGCGAAACTAAAGATAATTTTTATTTTCATAATAATTTATTTGTATCCTTATCAACAATATATATAAACCAACCAGGCACTGGAACTTATACGAAAAGAGGATATACACCAGCTATATATAGTGGCCAAAGTAAATTAAAAACTACATTATATGATATTGACCCTCTACCTAAAATATTTATTACTGAAAACGAATTGAGAAGTGAAATAAATAAACGATTCGGATTATTAGAATATAATTCTAAAGAAGACTTAGTAATGCGTAGATGGGATTGGCACGAATATCACTCTTTAATCCATAATGTTTGTGATGAACAAGAAAAAATAATAATGAATGATACATTATTATCCGGAAATGATAAAAAACAAAAAATAGAAACACTACACGAATCGTGTAAAAAAATAAATGAATCCCATCATACCACTGGTGACCTTTATTGATATATACTTACAAATAGCCAAATAATTATTTATTTAGTAATTTATTTATACTTACATAACTTGATATATTTACTCTATAATCCGGATATAAATCATTATAGAGTAGATCCATATATTCATAGACCAGAAAAGCATAATCATGATAATCATCTTTATTTATAGTATTATTACCTACCCATAATTTTTGTTCAGTAATGCTTGGTAAGCTTATTTTTTCTAAAATAACATTAAAATACCATTCCGCTTGTAATTCAGATATTTGTATCCAATTAAACGTAGCAACAAAACCTATACATGCTAAACTAGTATCACCGCAAAATATTATATTTTTGTATAATTTAGGTATACTTTCTAAATAACCTAATAAAGATAAACCGGTTTTATATCCAGTAGCATCAATACAAATATCATATGCATAATTTGTCTCATCCGTTATAATACTGTTTTGAGTAATCGATTTAACATTTGTTCTTCTATATTCTAATAAACCCCTTTTATAATAATCAAATATGTTTTCATTTAATGTTATATTTTTTCTTGAGGGTTTTTCAATAGGAAATGATAAATCACTATCATATATAAAATACGTAATACAAAACAATAGGATTAATATTAATCGTAGTAATTGATTAGGTAATAAATAACCTACGAATAAAAAAATACGCCAAGTATAAAAATGAGTGCTAATACCAAAAGAATATCTTGGAAATATCCATCGAGGACTACGATATAATAATGTTGTTTTTTTAGCACCTGATTCTATACTTAAATTTGCCATATCACAACCACTCGGGCCATTCCCAATGATTACTACTGTTTTATCTTTTAATATATCTATATTTGTAATTTCATTTGGTAAAATACTATAGGATAATCTTTGATTTTTTGTGCCATAAAATCCAGTAGATATAATTACATTTTTAAACGAATATTTTTCATTATTTATATAGATTTCCCATTCTTGATTTGCTTTTTTTAACGATTGAACATTAGAATTATATTTCACATATTGTTCTAAATTATGATTTTTTATATATTGTTCTAAATATTTATATACTTCATTGCCACTTGGATATAATGGGTAATTTTCGGGCATAGGGAAATCACTAAAACTATAGGCATATTTCGTAGTTTGTAACTTACAATTGATATAATTATGTGTAAGCCATACTCCTCCAAAACTACTATTTTTTTCATAAATTACTGGAGTAAAACCAAATTTAATAGCAATTCTAGCACTTATAATTCCACTAATTCCAAATCCAATTATTGCTATTTGATTTGACATTTATACTATAAAAAAGATAATTAAAAAATAGTTACAACGTATTTATGATTATATTATATATAAAAATGATCAAGACAATATAAATATTAAATTTAAAATATTTTAAATAAAAAAGGGTTATATATACCTTTTTCCACATATTTTATTACCTGTAAATATATAAATATAATACCACATCTCATCATGTTGAAATCATTTTCTTTAGCTTGCTCAAATCTGGCTGAATGAACTCGTCTGTATCCCAAACAGCATGAAATGTAGAAAATCCAATACTCTCTTCAACTTTGATTGACGGAGAAAGAATTTGTAAAACTGGAAGTGCCAAATTTAGCTGAATACGCGAACCACGCCACTGCGTTCTATCAACTTTTACCCATCGGCGCGGATTATCCCATCCAAACATTCCATTCAAAAGAAGTAACGTAGGGCTCTGAACATCTGCCGGAAGTAGACGGAACTCTGACTCAAATTTTGAAAGGGCTTGTTGATTTATAGATGCCATATATGTTTAGCTTATGCTACTTAATCTACTAAATGAGTAATCTATCAAAATTTTTTAGATATTGTTGTAGAGATTTTATTAGTTCTAATTGAAATAGATATTTAAAAAATAGTTATAATGAATCATTATAAATGTCAAAAATTAGTTTAATTACAGGTATTACTGGACAAGATGGAAGTTATTTAGCAGAATTGTTGTTAGAAAAAGGTTATATTGTTTATGGTATTATTCGTCGTCATAGTAGTATACACACGGAACGTATTGACCATATTTATCAAAAAATCCATTTAATTTACGGTGATATGACAGATCAGACCAGTTTACAGAATGTATTTAATACTATTATTAGTGAAGTAGGTAGAGATTTTGAACGATTCGAAATATATAATTTAGCAGCACAAAGTCATGTTAAAGTTAGTTTTGAAGTTCCAGAATATACTGGACAAGTTGATGCTCTTGGAACATTACGATTATTAGAAACAATACTTAAATCTGGTTTAAAAGATAAAATTAGATTTTATCAAGCATCAACTAGTGAACTATATGGAAAAGTATTAGAAACTCCGCAAACAGAATTTACCCCATTTAATCCACAGAGTCCATATGCTATAGCTAAATTGTATGGATATTGGATAGTAAAAAACTACAGAGAAAGCTATAATTTATTTGCGTGTAATGGTATTTTATTTAATCATACAAGTCCGAGACGAGGTGAAACATTTGTTTGTAGAAAAATAACAAAAGCTGTTGCGGCAATTGTTGCTGGTAAACAAGATTGTATGTATTTAGGTAATTTAAATAGTAAACGGGATTTAGGTCATGCTCGCGACTATGTTAATGGAATGTGGTTAATGTTACAAAATAATAAACCAGTCGATTATGTTTTAAGCACTGGAGAAACTTATAGCATTCGTGAATTAGTTCAATTCTCATTTAATGTATATGGTAAAACAGTTGAATGGCGTGGTGATGGATTAGAAGAAGAAGGATTAATAGGAAATCATGTGGTTGTTCGGGTAAACTCTAAATATTTTAGACCCGCTGAAGTTGATTTACTATTGGGCGATTCTACAAAAGCACGTAATGAATTAGGATGGAAGACAAATTATACAATTAAAGAATTACTAACTGAAATTGTTCTTAGTGATGCTAAACAATACCAAAAATAAATTATTTTTTGCCAAAAATATTTAAATAATGCCAGTCTAAAAATCTGGAATTATGATTTGAATATTTAGAATATAATTTACCCATTTGATTATGTATTAGTAAATTAAAATCAATTATTTTTTTATGAATATTGATAAAACCATATTGATTTACCCCTAAATATCCATGATCATAAATACTATGACACATTTTACATAAAAACTGAACATTTTCCATATTTTTTAGTTCTATTTCATTTAAAACATGACGTGGCTTAAGATGCGCCATATCTAATAATTCTGGTGGCAGTTTATTTAAACACATACTACAATGGCAAAAGCCATGTTCTTTTGTGTATTTTTCTAATAAATATTTTCGGAATTTTTGACATTCTGGACGTGCGGATGAAAAATATCTTACTAACATATGTTTTATATATAATCAATAGGTAAAATCTTATATTAAAAATAGTTTCTGTTGATTATATATAATAAATTATGGAAATTCAATACCTATCATTATATAATCTTATAGAAGAACATATTGAATTTAGAGAAAAAATAGTAAAATCTTATATACAACTTATTCAACAATTATCAAATACAACTAACTATGATTTAAATAGATTTGAAAAAAATTTAGATTTAATTCATAAATCAGGTATTATATATATAGCTTATTATAATTTACCTAATCATGATGATTTTATGATAGTTGGTTCGGGAACATGTTATATAGAACCTAAAATAATACATGACTATATGAATGTAGGACATATTGAAGATATTGTTATACATACTAAATATAGAGGTCAAGGAATTGCTAAAAATATATTGGACAATTTAAAAAACTATGCTGAAAATAAAAATTGTTACAAGATTATATTAGATTGTAATGAAGAACTTGTAAAAATGTATATAAAATATGAATATAAAGTTAAAGGTGTTCAGATGGCTATATATTTTTGTTAATCTACTGTGACTACTTTAGCTAAATTTCTAGGCATATCTGGATTAATACCGTTTAAAACACTCAAATGATATGATAATAATTGAAGAACAATAACTGATAATAAACCAGTCATTGTTTTATTTCTTGGTAATTTTATTGATAAATCATCATTTTCATTAGCATTTTCACTAATTTCTATAACATAAGCTTCTCTTGTTTTAACTTCTTCAATTAGACTATAAATAAAATGGTCCTTATTTTTATACAAAATAATTATAGGTATATTTTTTTCAAGTAAAGCAAATGGTCCATGTTTTAATGAAGTTATATAAAAGCCTTCAGCATGAATATAAGCGATCTCTTTAATTTTAAGTGCCCCTTCTAGAGCACTTCCATATAATTCATCTTTACCTAATAAAAATATACTTTTCCTATTATGATTCAAAATGTGTTCAGCAATATGTTTGATTTTATTTTCTAATAAAATAACAGAGGTAATATCATTCTCTAATCTTTTTAAATCATTGAGAAATTTATTTTTTAATTCTACATCTAAATTATTATTTAATTGAGATTTATATATTGATAATAATAGACAAGATATTATTTGATATGTACATGATTTAGTAGAAGCAACCGCATTTTCTCTACCGCAATTCGTATATATATTATCAATTGTTCTTCTAGAGATTAGTGAACCAATAACATTAATAATACCTAATATTTTAATTTCATTTTCATAATTTTTATCATTCATATAAAAATTTTTTTTCCTATTTAATGAATATTCTCTACAAATAGTAGCTGCTATATTTAAATCACGTGTTTCTCCCGATTGAGATATTAATACTATCAGTAAATCTTGTTCTGGTTTTTCAATAGCTTCTAAATGTGCTTTAGTAAATTCTCCACCATCAAATACATTGACAAATTCAAAAGCACGACTATATCGAAAATAGTTTGATGCGATTATCCCAGCATAATATGAACTTCCGCAAGCAATTATATATAAATATTTACATTTTTTGATAAATTCAAAATTAAAAAAGATATTATTATTATCATATCGTAATTGATTTGTGATTGGATCTATTAAAACTCCTAGTTTTTGTTGATCATCAATTTCTTTACGCATCCAATGAGAGTAATTATTAGGTAAACTTATATCATTATTTTCTAATTTTACAAGCGGTAATTCCTTATATTCACCTATAATTTCGATTTGGCCATTATTATCGATATACCCATATGTTTTATTACGTAATAAATAATAGCTATCTACCAAATTCATAAAACCACTGGGTTCAGAAGTTAATATAATTAATTCTTTATTTTTACCAATTAATAATGGATTTTCATTTTTAATAAAATAACATTTTTCTGGTTGGTCTATAAAATAAATAATACATGCCCATGTTCCTTCCATTGTTTCAGTTAATTCTTTTAATACTTCCAAAATAATATTTGTTGATACATCTCCATTATCTGTAGATTTTTCTTTATAAAAATGCTCAATAAGATTTATAATAACTTCTGTATCGGTTTTACTAGTAAAATCATAATTAGGTAAATATGTAGTTTTTAAATATTCATAATTAGAAATAATCCCATTATGTACAATAATAAATTTTTGATTATTACTACGATGTGGATGAGAATTTTCATCTGTTTTACCGCCATGCGTAGCCCATCGTGTATGACCTAACCCAATCATATAATGATCATCATATTTTTGAATATTTTTTTGTAATAATTGAAAAATATCAACTTCATCACTACTATTTATTTTTTCACCATCTATACCATATTTTACAATAATATCACTATTTTCGTTGTCATTTATATACATTCCACATGAATCATAGCCCCTATTTTTTAGTAATTGTAAAGCATTATAAATAATTTGAATTATTTTTATTGAACTATTATTTATTTTTAAACAACCAAATATACCACACATATATATATAGAATTAGTTTATATATTTGTTGTAAACTTAAATCTAATTATTACATTATATATAATTTTCATTTTATCATTATGAATAATAGACATTTAAAAATACTTTTTTAAATAACTACATTTTTTCCTGAAGACTAGGACCATACTGCCCGACTAATATCTTTTTCACCAACAGCAGTTCCAAGCAGGCGTGGAATGATTTGCAACTCGGAACCTTCAGTCAGACCAGAACTTGTTAAAGTATTTTCATCACTTAGTTCACTCAATTGACTATTAGCAGGGTTAACTAACATAATTCTGACAGATGGTAAGTTTAATTCTTTAGCAATTATTGTTTTTAAAGTGGCTATTGTCATGTCACCATTTACTTCAAGATCTTTATATTTATTAGGTTTGATTATGGTTCTTATTCTAATTTTAAATCCACCTTTCATTATTCTGATTTGTTTTCGGCTGCGTCTCGAACGAAGTCTTCGTCGTGTTTTTTTAAGTGAAAATACCATTATATTATTCTATATTATTAATAAATAAAATAGATATTACAATTATTTTCTAATATTTGGATAATTTGCTATAAACCATTCTATAGTTTGTTTTATACCTTTTTCTAATGTTGTAAATGTTATATTAGGAATGAGCTTTAATAAACGATCGGGGCAAGCAGTTTTAATTTGTTGTCCATCATTATTACTATTTGATATTTCAGAAGGAATAACATTATATATTCCAAATAATTTACAAATTAGTTGTGCTACTTCTAATATAGTTATTTCACTACTTTCTGGTGTAGAACATATTAATAGTGGTTCAGTGATATTTTGAGATACTAGTTGAATAATAATATTAGCTAAGTCAATCGAATATATAAATTGACGTTTTGGTAAACCAGTCCCTAAAATTACAAATGGTTCATTACATGAATTAATTGAGTGTAAAAATGCTTTATGAATTAAAGCTGGAATAACATGACTATCATTTAAATTAAAATTATCATGAGGTCCATAAATATTAGTAGGTATAATACATTGATAATAATATCCAGGGGTTTCATTATATAGACGACACTGAACTTCCATTATTCGTTTTGCATAAGCATATCCATAGTTTGAAACATGTGGTTCGCCTAAATGTAGGTCATTTTCTTTTAAAATTCGATTTAAACCGTCTGGAAAAATACAGGTACTAAGACAACACACTACTCTTTTAATTTTTAGTTGATAAGCATTCTGTAAAAGATTATAATTCATCATCATATTACTATTAAACATTTCTAATCGTTTTTGAGTATTTTTAAATAATCCACCCACATTTGCTGCTAAATGTATAATTATTTCAGGATTTATTTTTTTTAAAAGTTCATGAACTTGATTAAAATCATTTAGGTCACAATCTTTAGAATGTAAATAAATCCAATTAGGTTGTAAACTTTTTATAGCTGTTCCTACAAGACCACTTCCACCAGTTACTAACACTTTCATAATTATATAATATTTATACCATTATCTTTTTATACCGATAAATAAAGATTAGATCGACAATTAGGACATGTATTATTGATTTGTTTCCATTTATGAATACATTCTATATGAAAATAATGATTACAATCTGTTTTTATCCAGTTATAATTATTTGAACTATCCATACAAATACTACATTCTTCTAAAATATTTATTATAGGTATTGTTATTTTATTTAGATAATAATGTTGTTTAATATTACAAAAAAAACATGGTGCTATACATACTATAATTACAATTAAAAATAATGATTTAAATATACAAAATATTTTAATAAATAGTAAAGCAGCACTATATAACAAAGTAATATTAGTTAATGTAAAAAAATGTTTGATATCTAATAATGTGATAATTAATGAACATACATATTCACTACATATAGTAATTTCACGTATATAATATTTTCGCCAACCTATATTTTTTTTCCATTCAATGTATAAATAGATATTACTAAAATATTTATTATAGTTGATATAGATTGTATACATGTAATATGATAAATCAATAATATATAGCATATCAAAAAAAATGTACATAAAAAAAAATAATAGTATTAAATTCATATTAAAAAATTGATAAGAATAACTAATTGTAAATAAGTAATATAATAAACAAAAAATTCTAAAAAATAGTAATAATTTATTACAAAAAGTATTTTTTTCTATTTTATATTCTGTATTCATATTTCATATTAAATATATAGGATATTTATTTTTTAAGTATAATATGATATAAAGAATTAGAGAATGTTAAGTAAATTATTTAAAAGTAATAATATAGAAAAAATAAAAGAATTAGATACTGGGGATATTATTTTATATCAGACCAGTTTTTGGTATTCGCGTTTAATTGAATATTTTACATGTTCCCCCTATAGTCATATTAGTATAATTTTAAAAAATCCAACTTGGTTAGATCCTAGTTTAACTGATGAATATTATTTATTTGAAAGTGGTGGTGAAGTTTTCCGGGATGCCATACATGATAAAAAAGTGTTTGGAGTTCAAATTATATCATTTAATAAAGTATTGGATGAGTATAAAAATAAAAACTATGGACATTTATATTATAGAAAATTGAAAACAGAAATAAGTAAAGATGAAATACAAAATAAAATTAAAGAAATATATACAAAAATACAAGGAAAACCATATGATATAGACCCTTATGATTGGCTAGAAGCCTATAAAGATTTAAAGAAGCCATTAGATAAAATAGTTGGATATGAAAAAACAAATACATTTTGGTGTAGTGCTCTAGTGGCTTATGTTTATTCATTATTAGGATTTTTAGATAAAAATATTCCATGGACTATAATAAGTCCAAGTGATTTTTGTTGTAATAATAAAAGATTAAAATATATTGATTGTAGTTTAGATAAAGATAAATTGTTAGTATAAATTAAAAAAATATATAATAGAATATATATAATGGATTATTTAAATAATATTAAATCTACCATTTCTAGTCAGGCAGATGGTGTTTATAATAACAAACCGGTTTTTTATAGTGTAATATGTGTAGTTGTTATAATTGTATTAGTATTATTGGTTCGTAAATATAATGAGATTGTAAAGAGAGAAAGAATGGAACCTGTATTTATACGTAATGTAAAGAAAGCTGATGAACGTATTCAAGTAAGTGATGATTTTATACCAGGGCCAATTGATGGAACAGGTTTTACTTATTCAACATGGTTATATGTAAACAACTGGTCTAAAAATTTAAATAGATTTAAACATGTATTTAGTAAAGGTGATATTGATTTTAAGAGCACAGCTCCAGGTGTTTGGATGTTACCTAATATAAATTCAATTGCTATAATAATGGATACTGTTGATAGAACTAAGGGAAGTGAAAATATAGTAGAGAATAAAAATATGGTTCCAAAAGATTTTACGAATATTGGTGTAAAAGGTTCTAAAATTCCAAATCAAACTGAATGTACATGTAAAGGATTTTTAGCAGTTGATGATTCAGCCCAACAAGCAGCTTTTTTGAATAATACTAAGGAATGTTTTATATATACAAATAGTAAAGAGACTGAAGCCAGTAATGTAGCTACTACTTGGACCAAAAAGAATAAAAATATTACGAGTATGGACCCAAGAGTAAATAAGGATATAATATATGATGATAATAATTGTGTTATAGTTGAAAATATTCCATTACAACGTTGGTTTCATTTAGTTATAGTAGCACATGATACTGCTTTAGAAGTATATATAGATGGTAAATTGTATAAAACAAGTGTATTAAAATCTATTCCTAAAGTGAATTCATTGCCTTTGTATGCTAATTTAGATGGTGGATTCGATGGTCTTATTAATGAATTACGATATTATCCTTATGCTCTTAAATATATTGATGTTTATAGTATGTATGCTCGCGGCCCTACACCTTTTTATTTTATGTATTTGTTTAAAGGAAAAACGGAAATTTATCAACAAAAAATTAATAATTTTAAGAGTAGAGCGAATGATATAATAATGAACGCAGCAAATGCCACTGAAAATTTGCCGGGGTTGTGCTAAATAATCTTCTCTATAGAATATATATGCCTTCTATAGAAGAATTATCTCAATATAATACATTTCTTCCTTTATTAATCAAAATTATTGTGACAATATTTATATTGTATGTCATTTCACTTTTAGTGATTTCTTATTTTGGACTTATAAGGAGTTCACCCGTATTAATTTCAAATACAGTATCTACTATGCAGCCTATTGTAATACCTAGTAGTAGATTACCATTAAGTCAAATAGATGCTGGTTTAAGTTGGACATTAGTGAATTGGTTATATATAGAGGATTGGAATTATCGATTTGGTCAAAAAAAGATGATCATAGATTGGGGTGATAATTTACAAATGTATTTTGAAGAAAAAACAAATGATTTAGTCATTGAAATAACTACTATTCCATTAATGAAAAAACAACGTATTATAGAAAAAAATATACCTTTACAACGTTGGATTTGTTTAATTTTAGTTTTAGATAATAGACAATTAGATTTATTTATGGATAATAAATTGGTTCAAAGTATTCAATTAGATTATGTTCCAATGTATGTAAGTGAAGAAATGAATTTGTTTACAGGTGGTGGATTTCGAGGTAAATATGGTTATTTACAATATTTATCATATAGAATACCGCAATTTGGTATTAATCATTTTCAACAAGTTGGTAAAAAACTCAATAATAGTAGTTTGATCTATAATTTTTATAATACATTTATGTTTGCTATTTTATTTGGTTTTAAAAATTCATTTAACAATATGTTAATTATATTAAATCGTCGTTTTAAAAATATCAATACATTAACTGTTGATTTAATTAGTGGTATTTATAATTGGATTCGTAATTTTATAAGAGGACTAATTGAATATATTGGGCATCTTATCTCATAGTATAATATATGAATAATTTTGAAATCTTATTTAAATTTTTATTAATAATAGCTTTAATATTATCATTAATAATAATCAGCACTTATTTTAGAAATATAACTATGAATTCTAAATTATATCAAATAACGAAAGAACTATGGACAGATTTTGGAATATATTTAAGTCATCCTACTAAAAGTTTTTCTTCTGAAATGGCTGTTCCAATTGAACAAAGATTACTAGAACAACCAACAAAATGTTTTAGTTGTGAACGTGAATTATTAGCAAAACATGGAATGAATCCGAATTATTTATACAAATCGGGTCCAACTAAATGTTTTAGTTGTGAGAGACAAATACTAAATCTAAATAGGTCAGGATTGTAATTATGGTGCTAATTAAGATATCAATTTGTTAGGAAAACCCTTCATTAAGCCTGGGCTTGACAACACGGTCGCAGGCTTTGTCGTCCAAATATTCACATGGTCCATTCAAGATGTTGCAGCTGGATCGAGATTTTAGCTTATCTAGAATTTGACTAACCGATTCTAATTTATGTTCTTCAACCGTTTTTTTAAATTTTTCATCAGTATTTCCTATAAAATATGATTGTTTAGGAACAATGCCATAATAGTAAATGCCATCTGACATTCTTTTTTTCTTTAATCCCATATGAAGTAAAATATTACTTAAATCTTTACTAAGTTTTATTCTATCCTTATCAAAATATTGTAATTCTAATATAATTTTTCCTAATATCTCATTTGCTTTTATTATATTTTTAGGGTCAATATCTATTTTATAATTTTCTCGAATATATGCTTCTATTTCATTTGTAATTGAATCTTTTGTTTTATCAATATTTATATCAAATAGACTTTCAAAACTATTTATTTTTTTAATCATTATTTCATTAGTTTCAAAATCGCGTTTGTGAAAATAGTTTATAATATTATCTAGTTCTTTTTGATCTAATTTATTATATTCTTTTACTAATTCAAAATCTTTAAAATTTTTAATCAAATATTCTACGTATTTTATATCATCATTTGTAATAACAATGCCCATATTTTGTGAAAAAGAATATAGTATAGAACATTTATTAAAATTGTTTGGATTATTGGTATATTCATCTGCTTTCCAAGAATAAAATTTTACAGGTATACTTTCGCCTAATACTTTAATATCGGGGACTGGATTAATATTATCATCGGAAACTTCATAATGATTATATGGTAATATAATATCATTTGATTCTTCACTATTTTTTTTTAATAATTGAGAATTATAAATATTTTTTTTATCTATTCTTGTTGACATATTAATTTGTTCGCTAATATCAACAGAAATGTTTTTTTTTGATTTATCATCTATAACTACATTATCATCATTTTTTAATAATATAAAATTTTGTAATAGTTCATGATTTAAAAGATGGTTGAGTAATAAATCATTTAATTTTATAAAAAAATCATCAATTGTATTTAATTTATTATGAATCGTAAATGTTAATATCTTACTTTTAAAGATAGTATGTAAATAATCAATGATTCTTGCTTTGATTTGTGAATTGCTTATATTTTTATAATTAATTTCATAATCATCAACTTCAATTTCCTTATATAATTTTTCTAAAAATAACAAAAAATTATTTTCAACTAATGGTAATATTGTATAGGTTCCATATGTTCGATTTAATACTAAATAAATTCGTCCACAATTATTATCTATATCTGTTAAAACAGGTGTAGTATTCATTATGTATATTATATAATGTATATACATAATAATTATACATTTTAAACGTAAAAAATTATTTTTTTTGGCGTGAAATTTTTTTATTTTTTTTGTATTTTTTAGTAGATCTCTTTCCGCCCATCATAGTACATATTGATGCTTTTGGTTCTTTGGCACATTGAGGGGTTTGAAGAACTGGATTTGTTTTAGCTTGCGATATTGGAGATACTGATGGAGAAGCCGCAATAGCTGGACCAGCTACTACACTTGGAACTATACCTGGTATATTAGGTGTAGCAAAAAACGATATTGGGCTAACACCAATAAAATTAATTAATATGCCTTGTCGTTTATACGTATTAATAGTTGATAATTTTGTTCCAATTTCAGATACAGTATTATCATGAATGACTGTTTGAAAAATGGTTAATAAATATCTATTTCTTAAAGTAGGGTCGGGTTCATCTATAACAGTAGATATCCATTTCATTTGATAAGATTGGGGTGTAGACATTTTAAATTCACGTTGGTTTATCATTATGTCCATTGAACGTATATATTCAATTACTTCTTGTATAAAAGCAATTTGTTTTACTTCCACATTAGCTTGACTTTCTCGCCTATTATGTGTCATTAATAAATCTAGTTTATCACGAAAATCATTACGTTGCTTTAAAGCTGCAACTTGTTCATTAGGTTGAAGATACTGATCTAAATTGAAATATTCATCGGGATTAACTAAATCTACTTGACTTACTCTTCCAAAATCAATCACATATGGAATATTAACACCATCACGATTTTTTATTAATATATTATCCATGTGTAAATCATAATGTAGTAATCCATTAAATAAATATAATCCAACAACTTTAGATAGGCAATTAATGACCATATCAGTCAATAATCCAGGATTTGCTTGATTACTTAGTATAAAGTCATTAAATGTCACTGAATTATGAAGAAATGGCATGACTAACATTCCTAATCTATTTGCGGGATCTTGAATAACACCAATTAGATAATCAATAACTTCTTCATCTCTTGAACCAACTACTACTTTTGTTTTTAATAATCTTAAAAAATTATCTCCAACATCTTGTTCAAATAAAGATAAATCTATTACTGATGGAGTGAAATTAGGAGTGCTAGATAATGTTGATAACTCCCAAATTCGATTTTGAATTTTAGCTTCATTAATAAAACTATCCATAGATTCAGAAAGTTTCCCTCTACCACGAAATTTAGGTAAATCATCATCATTATCTTTTCTTATTATTACTAATTTAATTAAATAATCTTGAATTATAGGCTCTCTTAAGTATCTGAAATATCTAAATAGAGCCTTATTAATATTAACTACATCAAGTTTGTAAATAAACCCCTTAAGTGATGTATATGTTAATAAACTCAATATAGAACTAGGTTCACTTATCATATTTACAATTGCTTGACATCTGGTTATACTAGAGTCTTGTAAAATAGCTCCGCCTTGTAAAAATACAGTATTATTCATAGTATATTATAGAATAATATTTTATTTTATATTTGAGCAATTCGAAATATCCTTTCCCTTTTGTCTTTGCCAGACAGGAATTCCGGATATTGTAAATGGTTGATTTCCATTAGAATTACCTATTTGTTTAGATGGACAATAATCTTCTTCAGGCAACATATAAGTGCTAACCATTATATCTCTATCAGGGTAATAACAATATCTTTGATTACTTTCGCATGCTAATGTTCCTACGGGACATAATGGAGCATCGTTTTGATTAGGGCAATTATCTCCTGTAGTGACCATTTGACTTCCTATTTGTGTAATAGCATTTCCTAATCGATTTGTCATTTGTTTAAAAAGACTTGGACTGACTGATTGTAGTGGATTTAGACTATTTGGTATTGAACCAAAAACACCAAGACTTTCTTGTGGAACCGCTGCTAGATCAGATTCAGTTGGTTTTTGATAACTGCGGCCGCATATATTCAAATTTTGAATATTCACAGCAAACATACGAAAATCAAATATAGGATTTCGAGACAATTGAAATATTTCACGACTTGAAAGTGCTTTAGGACGATAGGCAAGCTTACTTATAAATCCTGAAAATCCGCCCATAGGTGTAACTTGTAAATTACCATCATTTTGTTTGGCTGGACTTGTTAAATTTTTTGTTTCAGCTAAAAGTCCATTTATATACAATTCTACACTAACATCATCAACTACAATAGCAAAATGAGTCCATCTTTTTAATGGAAAATCTCTTAAACGAATTTGACTATTAGTTCCATTATCAGAGGTAATAACTACAACTAAATTATTTACAACTGGTTCAAGATAGACTAATGGACAAAATTGATTTAGAGATTTTGATTTCATAAGAATAGGTTTAAACCAAAATATATTATAATCCCATTCAGCAACATATATATTCATATGATAGGTAAATTCTACTTTATTTCTATTTCTAATAAATTTTGTATCGGAAATAGTATCTATTTTTTTAGCATCTCGCCCATTATTATAAAAAAATGGATTTTCGCGTTTATGTTGAGAATATTTACGCCAACTATAAATAATAATTATAAGTAATATACTAATACCAATGATTTTTTGAGTATTAGATGATTCAGATAAAGAAGCAGATAATGAATCTTTTAAATTATTTAATTTATCCATATATTGATAGATAAGAAAAAAAGAGGTATAAAGTATATATGAATCTATTTAATAAAATTGATCCTATTATATTTCTATTATCATTAGCAATAGGATTCTTTATTGTATATATTTTTGGGCCAAGACCAACTATATTATATAAATATCCTACTCCAGATAACGAAAATAAAATTATATATCAAGATCAAATGGATAATTGTTACAAATATAGTAGTGAAAAGGTACAATGTCCTAAAAATAAAAAATTAATTCATGAAATACCTATTCAAATTCATTCATAATTTTGAAGCAACGTCTTGTAATAATTCATCTACAAATATTGGAGCAAATCGGTCTACATATCCGGTTCTTTCTACCATTCCATTAATTTCACCTAAATCTGGACGAATACTAAATCCTCCACCTAATTGCAATTTTTTATTTATAATATCATTAAATAATAGGCGATCAGTATAATTTAAACTATTTTCATGAACTACATCAAATAATTCTAATAACTTTTCACGATTAATCATTATAATCACTAAGGAGAAAATAATATTATCTATTTTATAATATATAATGGATCCGAATGTGTGGGGTAAACATGGATGGATATTTTTACATAGTATAACTATGGCATATCCTGATAAACCAACAGAATATGACAAAAATAATTACAAACATTTTTTTCATTTATTAATGTTTGTATTACCATGTGAAGTATGTAGGGAACATTTTAAACAATATATATCGGAAATACCTATTGATAATGCTTTAACTTGTAAAAAAAAACTAGTGGAATGGTTAATCAATATACATAATAAAACAAATGAATCATTAGGAAAGCCTGTATTAAATTATAATGATGTAATAGATATTTATAAAAATTTATATAATGAAAAAAATATTGAAAAAAATATTGAAAAAAAAACACCAACAACAGTTCAAAATAATTATTATATTGTGATTGCTATAATATTAGGAATAATTCTGATATCAATATTTATATGGAAGAAGAAGAATGTATTATTTGTTTAGAAATTATTAATAAAGATATAGGTGATTATCGAGTTGAATTATGTGATAAATGTAAATATATCATACATATTCGTTGTTGGGAAAATTATATTCATTTTCGTGGTAATAGTTATTGTGTAGTATGTAATAAAATGGTCAATGATGGATATAGTAATCAATCTATAGAAAATGAACCTATTGATAATATAATTGTAAATAATAATATAGAAAATAATAATAATAGAAAAAAAAATATTTTATATAGTATTTTGTTCACTTGTATTGGTATAAGTATTTTTATTATCATTAAGATTATTTAAACATTCCGAAGGAGTTTTATATAGATTACTAACGCTACAATATAATCTATTAGATAATGGAACACAAGTTTCCTTACCATTAAATTGTGGAACTCTACAAAAATATTGATGGTCTAAGTCTGGTAAATAATCCCACATCGACCATCTATGAATACGCCACCTTAAATCCTTAGAAACCATAGGATTAATACCGCTATTTATTTGTTTATCTTCAAAAGCATTTCTTATTTTTCTTTGTAAGTTTATGTAATCTCTATAACTTTGTAGTGTTGCATAGTATTTTTTTTGTGGATTTGTAATTAAAGTATCGAAATTTTTAATAGGTTTTTCTGTTAAATCTCTTTTTTTTAAAGGAATATATGGCATTGAGAAAGGTTCTATTCTATTAACAAGGTAATATAAAAATAAAGATATTAAAATAGAAAATATTAAATAAATGTACATATATTTTATATTATTTCCAACGAAATATTATATGATATAAAATATATATAATGGATAACCCAATTTTAAGAACAATTGGAATGTTTGTATTAGGTATAGTTGGTTTAGTTGTTTTATACAGACTTTATATTCGATGGGTAGAAAGCCAAAATGCTGAACCAATATTCTTCGAAAACAGAACGATTTATGGAAATTTCAGAGATACAACACTACCCCATACTATACCAGCTAATAAAATTATAAAGAGTAGTTATGGTCTTGAATATACTTATAGTTTATGGATAAAAGTAGATGACTTTAATTATCGTTTTGGAAAAGCAAAACATATTTTACATAAGGGACCTCAAGATATTACTGTTTGTAATCCTGGTATATTCTTAGCACCAAATACAAATCAACTATTAATTAGGGTAGATACTAAAGAAACAAATAGTGTGTATCGTGTTGGTAAAAATAGACGTATTAATAATCCTAATTCACTTAAAACGCTTTATGATGTTAAGGAAGATGATTGTAAAATCGAATGCTCAAATAATACCGATTGTAATTCCTTTACTCTAGATCAACTCGCAAATCAATGTACATTTTTTTCAAATAAATTACCAGCAATAGGAGATAATGGAGCGGAATTTAATAGATTTCCTGAAGCAGCAAACTTTGTTAGTTTTAGTAAACAAAAATCGATGAATCCTAGATTTTATGATAGTTTTGAATTAAATCATAATTTACCTTGCGATATAATCGATCTTCCATTACAACGTTGGAATCATGTTGTTGTTATTCTATGGAATCGTAGTCTTGATGTATACCTAAATGGAAAATTGGCTCGAAGTTGTACACTCCGCAGTGTCCCTATATTAAATGATGGTTCGGTATATATTACACAAGATGGTGGATATAAAGGAGATATGGCAAGTCTTAAATATTATAATAGAGCTATAAATGCTGAAGAAGTATATAACGTATATAAAAAAGGGCCTACTAATGCTAGTTTAACTAAATTAATACCACGTATTAATTTAAATTTTGATGCTTCCGCTGGTATTGATGTAGAAACCAATGAATAAAAATATTATCTATCTATAAAATTCAATACTTGTTCCACAGCACTTTGAATTGTATCTAGATTATAATTATCTTCTAAATACAATGTCTTATCTTTTTCACTAGATAACCATTTATCATGTTTTTTATGGAGACATTCTAAATATTCAATAGGGATACCTGCCTCTTCTCCACGATTTCTGCTATTTATTCTTTCAAAACATTTATCTGGAAGAGCATTTAAATAAATGAATCCATTGTATTCTAGATTCTTAATATAGTGATTATACCATAAATTATAACCAGTCCATTCCATTTCTGTCATAAATCCAGTTTCATAACATAATTCAGCAAAACAATTACGATCTGTTTGAGGACTACGTTCAATTATATATATTTTATCAGCTTCACGTTTATCTAACTCTATCATTTTTGTTATAAAGGCTATGTTTTGAAAAGTATAACTCCAACGTGTTTTATCACAATAAAAACAACCAAGTAAACCCATTTCTTGCCATTGCGCTACTGGTTCGTATATAACTTTAATTTTATCATTATTTGTTTTTTTAATATATGTTTCAATTGCTTCCAATAATGTACTTTTACCACATCCAATATTGCCTTCCAAAAAATACGTCTGAACCATTATTTATAATATATGTATTATTATATATAAATCAATTTTTTAAGTCTATTTAGGTATAAAGATAAAAATTTGATTTTAACAAATAACAAAATATGTGAATAAAGTTAACAATAATGTATAACGGTAAAATCGGTAGAATGCTACGTGTCTTAGAACCATATACTAAAAAATCGAATATGGTTCAAAAACATGCTGCTATGTTAATTAAAGGTGGTAAACCAGTCACAATTGGTTATAATCATAATAGAGGAGTTTCCCATGGAAAAATGATTTTAAGTTTTCATGCTGAAGTTCATGCTCTTAGTCAATTCTGTGACATTAATAATTGTAGTTCCCTTAGAAATTATCTGAATGATAGTGAAAGATGTATGTCATACAAAAATACTGGTGCGCCTATCTTGAAAGGGGTTGGGGTCATCTAGAGAAAGTAATTTTCGTTGGTTAAACAAAAAATTGGAAATCTTAGTGATTAGACATGACAAATTTGGTAACTTAAAAAATAGTAAACCATGTAATCATTGTTTAGCTACACTTCGTCTTTTTGGAATTCGAAATGTGTATTATTCAACGGATGCTGGTAGTATTGAAAAATATCGTTTAGATGATATAGTCCCCGATTTTCCAAGTTCTGGCCAACGAAACTATTATCGATTTTTAGATGACCATCACAATTGTCTCCATACAAAAGAGACTTAATAGATTTACTTTTATCATATTTTTTATAATAAAATTGATAATGATTTGAATGATAACAAATAATATATATTATAAATGAATATTAATAAGTTTTCTATGTTTAATCAAGATAAACAGGTTAAAGAACTAATATCTAAAAAAAATGTAAAGACTTTATATCAGCTATTAAAGCCTCATATGATATCAATGTCATTAGATGAATTTACAAATATATTACAATCCGTTCGTAGTTTAGAAAAAACATTTTTTAAACCTAAACCACTACATAATAAAATATCAAAAAAATGTCTTGTAAGTGATACAGATGATGAAGATAATGAGCCAAAATATGAAACATTTCTGGAATATAATACAGATAAAGGAATATGGATAGATAAAATAACTAAAATAGGTTATAAGGAAAATAATTATAGTTCTCTTGTTATTCAGTATCAATAAAAATTGATTTATTTTTTTTATAAAATAATATGTATAAAAAAAACAATGGTATTACTTTTGTGTTTAAAACCAGACGGAGAGGTTCGTGAAGTAGAAAAAAATCTAAGTGATAAATTTGTATTAGATGAAACAATTAGTTTACAATATTTAAAAGGTGTTATAGATAATAAAGGTAAGGGTAAAATAGAACGTTTAACAATATGGGATTTTAATAATTATAATATATACATATATGGTTGGACTAAAGGTAGCGATGATATTTTAACCAATCATAGTTTACCTAATCCATTACATAATGAAAAAATATATGGTGATCTTTTATGTTTTTTAACAAATGATAGTAATGTAATAATAGATTTTACGGAAGGATTTTATCTTGATTTTTTCCAAAATAATTGGGAAGATAATCCAGAAGAAGAGGAAGAAGAGGAAGAAGATGAGGAAGATAAATTTTCAGAAGATGAAGAAATAGATGATGAAGAAACAAATACATTAGAATTATTAATTATAACAGACGAAGAATTAAAGTTAGAACCGGAGTATTTAGGTATTTAATTTTTTTGATTATATCGTATAAGTGGAACTATTCTAAGTTTATTCATAACATCGGGTAATTTCATAACATTAGACCAATTTAGATGGTTTGTTTGAATATCTGATATTCTAGCTGCTCTAATTTCTTCATTATGATCTGAATAGATTACCTTATTCAAACCAACCATCTGTAGTTTTCTAAGGCAATCACGGCACGGTAGACTATTCATCAAACAAAGTTTTCCATTAGAATCAATACTACTACGAACAACACAAATTGAATATTTACTCATTTTTCGTCTGATTTTATTATCATTACGTGTAGTATGGATTTTTATAAAACTATTTAAAAAACGTGTCACTGTATCCATTTCAGCATGAATAGTGCAGCATATATTTTTACGATAACACGTTCGTGTAGTGTTATTATATCCAGCACAAATTTTTTTATTTCCCTGATAGATAATTGCCCCATGTTTAAATGATGAATCTGATTTTCTACTTTCTATTGCGGCCAGGGCAGCCAGTCGATGCTCTTTTTTACCAACGTGTAATTGTTTATGATCCATATTTTTTGTTTTCTATATTATTATTTATATATATTTAAACTTAAATAAGAAACATATAATTTTGATTTAAAAATATTCTTCTTTATATTAATATATAAAAAGCTATATGTCAAGTGTTATGGAATTTAAAAAACGCTTTACACTAGAACAAAGAAAGGAGGAATGTGAAAAAATGTTAAATAAATTTCCTGATCGTATTCCAGTTATAGTAGAACGTTTAGCAAATAGTGATTTGCCTCAAATGGATAGAAAAAAATTTCTTGTTCCGAGTGATATAGTATTAGGACAATTTATTCAAATCATACGAAAACGTATAAATTTAAATCCAGTCAATGCTATTTTTACTTTTATTGGTGAAAAACATCGATTATTTAATATTACTGAATTGTTATCTAAGATTTATGTAGATAATAAAGATGAAGATGGATTTTTATATGTGTATTATACTAGTGAAAATACTTTTGGATAATTTTTCTAGGGTAGAATATTAATCTACTATAGAAAAAATATTAGTCCACCGAAGGTGCTATTAGTCCACCGAAGGTGCTATTAGTCCACCGAAGGTGCTATTAGTCCACCGAAGGTGCTATTAGTCCACCGAAGGTGCTATTAGTCCACCGAAGGTGCTATTAGTCCACCAAAGGTACTAATTATCA
>Ga0194133_10002203_pt1 | contig 30889 bp, 32 predicted proteins | sample TA2KigOf40mmetaG_FD_155448 | JGI IMG/M metagenome (GOLD analysis project Ga0194133, IMG submission 155448) | Freshwater microbial communities from Lake Tanganyika, Tanzania - TA2015055 Kigoma Offshore 40m | ecosystem: Environmental > Aquatic > Freshwater > Lake | place: Tanzania: Lake... | reverse complement strand
TGCCGGATTTTGTGCCTACCCTGCGTTTCTAAGCGTTCATCTCGGCTGCTGATCGCTCGTCGTCCAGTCGCCGCAAGATGTTGAATTCTAACGACATTTAGCACAGATTAGCAAGAGTGAGCAATCCTTGTAAGTTGCTGATTCCAGGATCCTTCATGCTTTGTAATCAGATGGTCGTTGGTTCGATTCCGACTGCTGGCTCCATCAAAATGAATTCACTTGAGATCCGCCTTTGGCGGATCTTTTCATTTGTAGCCTTACTTTTTCTTCTTGCGGACGCGGATTTCCCGAACCAGGATTGACTTGCGGCCAGACGGCGGTGTGAACCACGAGTAGGTAATCAGAAAACGATCGCGGCCTAGCGGGAGCAGCGAGGTGTAACCGCAGGAGTCGGCCTGGATTTTGTTGCGGTCCGGAATGGGGAGCAGGGAAGTCGGATCGGAGAAGGTGACGCCGTAGTCTGTCGAGAAGCGAATGTCGACACCAGGACGGCCTGAAGACAGGACGAGCACACCGTTGTCGAGCTGCAGGAGACGTGGCAGAACGCCAGTCTCAGAAAAGGCTACTGGTTTTGACCAAGTCACGCCCTGGTCGCGCGATCGGGATGAGTACATGGGGCCAATGCCGTTGCCGTCGGTCGTGCGGAGGATGCCAAGCAAGTCGCCGTTGGGGAGGACTTCCAGCGCGGGTTCTGTGAACCCTTCGCGGCGGCGATCCGGTTCCTCGTAAAGAATGTGGCCAACCTTACGCCAGGTATGGCCGTTGTCATCAGAACGATAGCTTGCGGCGGCTGTGTAGGGAATGGGTTGACTTGCGTTGTAGTACGGGTAGGTGAGCGCAACGATCGACTGATTGGGCAGAACTTTCATGTCACCCCACCAGATCTGCGGAATGAGTCCACCGGTCGCGTAGCGCAAAGCGTCGGGGGCATCGAGTGCGTGGCTCTCCGGTTGCCAGGCTTTTGTGAACCGTTGAAAGAAGATGTTTCGCAATGACGCGGGAAGCTCTTTGAGGAGATAGAGCTGAAAGGGGGTCTTGTAGCTGATTCGTTCGGCTCTCTGCGTTGGAAGAGAAATCGCGCTTGTCGGAGTGGCCGGAACCGTGTCGGTGCGAAGCCACTCTCCATTGGGAAGTTTGAGGCCGTAAGGAAGTGCAGCTGCGGATGAATCTTCGCGCCAGGACTTGCCTCTGTCCCGCGAAATCAGCACCTTGCGGGCCTTGCCGTAAGAGGCGGCGGAATCGGGCTCGACATGAAAGAAAAGAATCAACTCACCGGCCGGTGTCGCTTCGAGTGTTGGGAACTGGTAGCGGCCCCAGCGGCGTTCTTCCGGCGGAGCCTCGGCGACAATGCGCGGTGGGGAAAGCTTGACTTCCACTTGCGCGGCAACTTGCAGGCAAATCAGGATCAGAAAAAATCGATGCATTAGAAGGCCCGGTTCGGATTGTCCCAGAGGAGTTGCTGCCACCAATTCTTGTTTATGAGTGGCATGAAGTCTTTGTAGATGGGATCGTAATCGCGGTAGCTGCCGCCGTTTGGTTCACCGACGTGCCACCAGCCAGTGTCCTGGCTAATGAGAACTTTGTGCAGCAGGCCGGCTTTGGCCATATGTTCGACGCACTGCTTGTGCCAGTCGAGAGACTTGGGGCCGATCCCATCGAATTCAACCCAGGCGCCGGCCCGCGCGACATCCTCGTGGATCTTGTGGTTCTTTTCGTTCTGCGCGTGGACCCAGACGAATTTCTCAAGAGGAAACTTCAGTTTGCGCAAAATTTCGACTTGCTCGGGTGCGGCCCCGCGGCCGGTGTGCGATGCAATTGTGAGGCCAGTTTCTTGGGAAGTAATAGCAGCGGCTTCGACGAGTTTGCGGTCCCATTCGCCGAGAGGAGCTTCGTTCACTCCGATCCTGATGAAGCGGGGCTTGGTGCCGTCGATACCGTTGCGCCATTCTGAGATCCAGCGACGCGATAGCTCAAGGGCTGATTCGACTTTGGCATAAGCCGGCAAGTGTCGGTATCGGTTGGCGGCATAGAGGCCGGTGTTGGTCCAGATGTCGACGCCGGTCGATTGGGAGAGGCGGGCGAGCAGGATCGGATCACGGCCCAGGAAGTTGGGAGTGCACTCAAGGAGGCGGATGCAGCCGAGCTTCTTGATGGCATCCAGTTTCGGCTTCGCGGTGGCGAAGACTTCATCGCGGTTGTAGCGGGAAGGGGAGGCGATTTCGGCTCCGGCGAAATCGACGAAGATGTGCTCGTGGACCAGAATCGAGCGTGGTGCGGCGCAGGAAACCAAGGTTCCGAGTCCGGCTGCGAGCAGGTTGCGGCGAGTTCGATGAGAAGTTTCGCGACCGTTAGGCATATCTTCACATCCTATCTGCTATGAGTTCTGCAAAAGTGGCGCTTGTATCCGGCGCAAACCAAGGCATCGGCCTTGAGACGGCTCGTCAATTGGCGGCCCTGGGTTATGAAGTGTTTGTTGGAGCGCGCAAGGCGCAAGAAGGACAGGCCGCTGCTGCCTCAATCGGGGCCAAGGCACACTACGTCCATTTGGACCTGGGTGACCCGGCCAGCTTTCGCGGGGCTGCGGCGCTCGTTGAAGAAAAATTTGGGCATCTCGACGCTCTCGTGAATAACGCCGGGATTGGCCCCGATGCCGGCATGAAGCCGAGCGAAGCACCGATTGACTTGATCCGCCAGACTTTTGAGACGAACGTACTCGGGCTGGTCGAGTTGACCCAGACAATGTTGCCCCTGGTGAGGAAAAGTGAGGCGGGACGGATTGTGAATGTGTCGAGCGTCCTCGGAAGTTTGTCGTTGAATTGCGACTTTGCCGCGGAGCTGGGGAGTTGGCGGAGCTTCGGCTACAACGGCTCAAAGGCCGCCGTAAACATGTTTACGGTGACCTTGGCGTTTGAATTGAAGGACACTGCGATCAAGGTGAACTCGGCGCATCCCGGGTGGGTAAAGACTCAATTGGGCGGGGAGGAAGCACCGCTGGGAGTAGAGGAAGGGGCGAAGACGTCAGTACAATTGGCGACGCTGCCGCCGGATGGACCCACGGGTGGGTATTTTCACGACGGCAACGGATTGGCCTGGTAGAAAGATTTGCGGGTAGCCGATTAGGCGAGGGTCATGATGCGAGGAACCCCGGCGCCAGTGAGCATGCCGTTTTGATTCGGCGCGATGCACAGTTGGACGTCGATACGTTCTCCGTCGACCTCGAATTGGATGACGTACCAGCTTTCTTTACCGCTACGCCGTGTCGCGAAGTTGCGACCGAAGACCACAGCGGGGATCGATAAACCCATGGTGCCGAGTTTGCTCTCGAGGCTGTTCTTCAAGTTGCCGATGATCATATTAGTCATTTCGGCGACGGCGTCGAGGACTTCATCGGTGACGTTGGGGTATTCCTGCATGAAGAGCGTGTTGGCAATTTTGCATGCCAAAGGTGAGCTGCAACTCACCACTGCGGTCCCTGTCCAGTCGCCAACGAGTCCGATAATCCCAATCACGCCCATGCTCAGGCCTTTGCCAGGATCTTCTATGAAGGTTTTACCGAACTTGGCCTCCATGCCAAGCATGGTTTGAAACACTTCATTGGTGGATTGAGTGACCCACTCGACGATTTCTTCCCGCGTCGGTGCCGCGGCACTGGCTGTTGCAGACATAAAAGTCCTCTCTGAATTCCGGTCGCGGCTAAACGAGACCGGTGAGTTTTTCCTTGATTTGCTCCGTTGTAAAAGGCTTGCGGACGTAACCGGCCGCCCCAAGGCTGACTGCTTCCATCACCTTGTTTTGATTGCCTTCCGTTGTGATCATGATCACGGGGACGGTTTTGTAAGCGTCCATGCTCTTGATCTTGCCGAGCATTTCGAGCCCGTCCATGTTCGGCATGTTGATATCGGAAAGGATGAGGCCCACGGTTTGCTGCTGGAGCATCGCAAGCGCCTCCACCCCATCGCCAGCTTCATGAATGTTGCCTATCGGCATCTCGGTCTGCCGCAACACCCTTTGTAAAATCTTGCGGATCGCCGCCGAGTCATCCACGATTAACACGTTCATTGCCATTAGAGCTTGATGACCTGCATAGAAGCCTCTTCGACGAGTTCCGCATTCGATTTAGCGGAAATGTTTTTCTTGCGGCAAGTAAAATAGAAGAGTGAAGGATTTTCCGATTCCCGATGCGCAGCGATTGCGGACGCCGGCGGCATTCTCTTTAACGGGTAAGACAGCTTTGATTGCGGGCGCCAGCCGAGGGATTGGGCTGGCGATCGCGCAGGCCTATGCAGCGGCGGGTGCCAGGGTGGTGATGGCCGCCCGATCCATGGAGGCGCTTGAGAAGGAAGCCGGAGCTTTGCGCGATCAGCAATTTGATGCCGCGGCATTGCGCCTCGATGTGGAGGATCCAGCGTCCATCGATACAGCGGCTGAGGCTTATCCCTACGACATCCTTGTCAATGTGAGCGGCACAAACATCCGGCGTCGGTTCGAGGATTACACCGAGGCGGAATACAACAAAATCTTCCAGACGAATCTGCACGGCATTTCGCGCCTGACCCAGAAAGTGGGTAAACGAATGATCGAGCGTGGCCGCGGCGGCAGGATCATTCACATCGCGAGTTTGTTCAGTACGAACGGCGTACCGTACATTGCGATCTATGGCATGACGAAAAGCGCGATTACGGGACTTACCAGGGCGCTGGCCGCCGAGTGGGGCCGCCACAACATTACGGTGAACTCGATTGCGCCCGGGTTCATCATCACCGACCTGAACCGAAAGATGTGGGCCCCGGAAGAAATGAAGACTTGGCTGCGCGCGACACAGGCAATTCCACGCACAGGCATCCCAGAAGATATCGCCCCAATGGCGGTATTTCTTGGTTCGCCGGGGGCTGCCTTTGTCACCGGGCAGGTGTTTGCCGTCGACGGCGGCGCGAACTGCACGAAAATCTGGCCCTTCGAGCCAGCGGAGTAAATCATGGCATCGCGACGCCTCTTTCTCATGTGTTCGACGGTGGCTTTGGCGCAGGATCAGGCGCAGGAGCCGGCTGAAAAACCCGTCGAGTTCATTTGTCCGATGGACGCGGATATCCGTCAGTTCAAGCCAGGTAAGTGCCCGCGTTGCGGCATGAAGCTGGTGGCAGGCTTGCCGGACCCGATTGAGTATCCGGTGCAGCTCGAGACAGTACCCAAGAATCCAAAGCCCGGCGAAAAAGTCCGGCTGCGATTTACGATCACGCACCCCAAAACGGGCAAGCCCGCCGGGGCGCTGGAGATGGTGCACGAGCGTGTCTTTCACCTGTTTTTGATCTCGGAGGATCTCAACCATTTCGCCCATGAGCACCCGGAAGTTGTCGAGCCTGGCGTGTTTGAGATTGATTGGGTATTCCCAGTCGGCGGATTGTGGCGAATTCTGACCGACTTCTATCCTGTGAATGCGACGCCGCAACTGATCGCGCGCTCTTTGTTGCTGCCGGGCGGGACGCTGCGACCCGCAAAGCTGAAGCCAGACACCAACGAGGTAAAGCAAGGCGCCAACATGAGTGTGTCCTTGAAGCTCGGACCGCAGGAGCCGGTAGCTGGCGAGAAGACTCTGCTCTATTACCGGGTTGAGCCCCGTGAATCGTTCGAGCCGTTTCTGGGAGCCATGGGGCACATGCTGGTAGCAAGCGCCGACTTGATCGACTTGGTCCACACGCACCCGTTTCTCGTCGATGGAGGCCTGGCTTCGCCGCCGACCGAGGCCAAGCTGGTGCAGTTTAACGTGATCTTTCCACGACCTGGAGTGTATCGGGTTTGGGCTCAGTTCCAGCGAGGCGGGCAGGTGTCGACGATCCCGTTCAACGTGCCGGTGCGGAACCTGTAATCAACCTGAGCTGGACCCCGTCAGCCGGATAAGCCTTGAGGAGTGTGCCAGCTGGCAGCGCAATACGCGCCGGGAACTCATACGTTTGGACGGCTTTCTTTGAATAGCCTTCGATCCACAGCAGCGGCTGTCGTGTACCGTCTGGTCGTTCGGCAACCAGCTTAAAGCTCGTGCCCTCCGCCATAGCGCCCATTTCAATACCCGAAAGTCGCAGTGGCGCCGCGAGCTTCAGATTTCCGCGGAAGCTGCGACGCAGACCCTTGAGGGGCGGGGCTGGTTCGACGGCCTTGACCCCAGAAGGCAACAGATTGGGGTCCCCTTCAGGGGCGCCGCCATCGACCCAATCCGCGATCGTGTGAATTTCTTCTTCGCTCAATCCGAGGTCATGGCGCAATTCGCCAAAACCTTTGACCGCATTCGAAGGTGGCATACGGCGACGGAGAACTTCTTCTTGTATTGCTTTGGCCCAGGGCCGGGCGTCGTTGTAGGTGCGCAGCGAAAAGGCTGCCCCTTCGTCACGATGGCAGCCGGCGCAACGCTTGAGCACGATGCGAGACACTTCCTTAGACCAGGTGAGCTTGGTCGTAATGACATCGTGGCCGCAAGCGGAATCAAGGGATCCGCCAGCGGCCACAAGAAATAACAAAGATGCGAGTTGTTTAGTCAAGTCCGCCTGCGCTGGGGCTAACAGGGGCCTTCTTTTTGGGACGCAGGATGTCGATCACCGGAGTTTCGACGGGAACGCTGATCGCAAAGAATCCGATCATCATTTCTTCCCAGCTCTGGTCGCCCCACCTTACGACTTTCGTCGCGTCGGGATTGAACTTGTTGTTGGTGGAGTTGTCGAACCAGCCGGTGGCGAGGATCTGGCTGCCGGCCGGGAGTTTCTTCGACTCCTTGAGCAGGTAGCTCAATTGCCAGTTGAAATCGTAGGTAGGGACATGGAGGAGGTCCTGGATGTCGCCGTTGGGAAGCTTAACCTTCATCGCGAAGGCCTTACCGCGGACGTGCATGTGGGGGATAAGCGCTTCGAGCGTCGTGTCCGCATGGAGCGTCATCTTTGCGTCGACGGGATGATTGTCAGCACCGGCCGGGATCTCGAACCTGGTGTTAATGGCTTGAAGGGTGAGAACGCGTTCCTTCGGTGTTTCCTTGGCCAGAATCAGGCCGAGCTTGGCTTTGTCTTGGGCTTCGGTGCCGTTGGCAGTCCAGTGGAGCTGGAAGACAATGTCGCTTCCCGCTTTGACGAGAATGCCCTGACCGGGCTTCATTTGAGAAGGGACGGTGCCGGGAGCGTAGCCAGTGAGGAAGCCGCTGGCCGAGCCTTCTCCGCTGCCTTTGGTGGGGATGAAGACTTTGCCCGGGACGGCATCGCGCAACCATCTGCTGCCGGGCTCGCGAACGAAGGCAATGATGTGGTGATTGACGGCGCGGTTCATCGGGCGGGTTTCCGCGGCCGAGATCCAGGTGTCCTTGGTGAAGCCGGTGGGAAGCACGACGTAGTGATACTCAATCGTCCCTTTGGCGGGGACGGTGAATGCCTCGGGCATTTCGATGATCATGTCGGGCTTGCCGATGCTCCAGCCTTCGGCGAATTCACGGTTGACCGGCGCAGCATCCTTGGGGTTGCCTTCGGTCGCTCCGGTGGACGCCCAGTCGATCAGAGTTTTGAGCTCTACTTCGGGCAGCGAACGGTCATTGGAGAACTGGCCGATATGCGGGTCTGCATTCCAGGGTGGCATCCGGCGCTGGGAAACGCTCATCTTAATCGCGGCGGCGTAGGGGCGCACCTGCTTGTAGTTAAGAAAAGCCATCGGGGCGGCCTCGCCCGGTCGGTGGCAACTGACGCAGTTACGCTCCAGAATCGGTTGGACGTCCTTGTAAAACGTCGGCTTGGGGGCGGCCAAGGCAGCGCCAAGAGCCAAAAACAGTGTGCAACCGCTGCGAACAAGCGTCATGCTTATAAAATTCTCCTGCCCTCTCATTTTACGAGAGTTGCCGCCGAAAAGTTTAAAGGGAGAAACAGAAATTTCTTTTTTGACGAATTTTTGCCTCATACTTTAGTTTTTGAGCCCGATGTGTAATCTGACGAGAGTACACGAATGCGAGTAAACGATCCCAATCTCAACGCGGCGGCCTTGAACTCTACGAATACGAGTGGGGAGGCGTCATCTGGCGCAGCCTCGACCGGCAAGACGGCCCAACTCGATCCGGTCAAAATCAATACCTCAAGCGTTGCGGGCAATCGATCTTCCGAGCGGACTGACGAAGTGAAGCTCTCCAGCTTGTCTAGCAAAATCAATGAGTTGCAGTCTGGCAGCCCTGAGCGCGAGGCGTACCTGGAAAGTTTGCGGCTGGAAGTTCAATCCGGGCAATACCAGGCAGACCCCTCCGACATTGCCACTGGCATCGTGAACGATGCTCTCATCAAGCCCGAATAACCCCGCATCGAGGTAGACCCATGCCCGATTCCGTCGCCCCTTCATCGGAAGACCTTGCGGTAAGCATCAAAACCGCTCTTTCCAACCTACGGCAGCTGTTGTTGCATTCCCCCACATCCCTCTCTGCGGAAATCAGCAGCATGGCCCTTTCCCGAATCTCGCTCGACCTGCTGGCGCTGAGTGAAGCAGTGATTCCTCCGCCCCAACAGGAACTACTCGAAATCCAGGCGCTAAATCAAAGCGTGCAATCCCTCTATCGAGGAGCTGCGAACTTCTTTGGAGAATTGAGCGGCGAATCGATCAAAAACGGAGGTTGGGACGCCGCAGCGTATTCTGCCGAAGGCGAATGGACACAGCCGAGGTCGGGCGTGCGGATCCAGACGGAGGGTTAACAAAATGGAAAGCCTCTTTGGGTCATTGATCGGTGCCAGCGGCGCGCTGAGAGCCTTCGAGAAAGGGATCTCGAACACTCAAAACAACGTGGTGAATGCCAATACACCTGGCTTCGCCAAACAACGGATGATCTTCGAAGCAGAACGCTTCGAGCCCGAACGGAATATCAATGGCGGGGTGAAGTCCAAGGGCCTGTATAGCTACCGGGATGCTTTCTCAGAGAAGAATGTGCAACGGCGCACCAGTCAAGCCGCGCTCGAACGCCAGCGCACGAGCAGTCTGAGTTCGCTTGAAGCTCTTTACCCCGTGGCCGAAGGTGCGGGTGTGCCTGGAGCCATCAACAAGTTCTTCTCGGCTATTTCGCAGCTGACCGTCTCGCCAAACGATACCTCGAGCCGACAGGTGGCACTCGATCGGGCTAAGGACCTCGGCTTGAACTTCCGCCGCTCCGCCAATCTCTTGCTCGAAGAGCGTGGCAATACGCAGGTGACTTTGCGGTCTTCCATCGAGCGGGTCAATGAGATTGCGGGCCGGATCAGTGATCTGAATGCCAACCGCCGGGGAGATTCGCAATCTGCCAGCGACCCCGGCAGCGATGCCAAACTGCATGCGGCCCTGGAAGAGCTCGCAGAACTGGTGGATTTCGACGCCATTCAGGCTTCAGACGGTTCCACCAGCATTTATTTGGGCGGGCAGGCGTTGTTGGTGATTGGCAACCGCCAATACCCGATCTCTTCAGACGTTGTAAACAACCGTGTTCGAATTCTCGATTCCGATGGCACCGAGATCACCGGCGAGCTTGAGGGCGGCAAGCTGATCGGACTCACCGACATCTACAACAACAAGATCCCCAGTTATCTGGAGGATTTAAACAACCTGGCTGAATCCTTCGCTCAGACGATCAACACAGCCCTCTCGCAAGGGATTGACAAAGATGGCAATGTTCCCTTGCAAAACTTGTTCACCTACGATGCCTCACTCGGCGCAGCCTTCACCATCGACACCACCGATCTTGCGCCAGAGCAGTTGGCATTGTCTGATGTCAGCCAACTAGGGGGCAATGGCAATGTGATTCGCATCAATGACCTCGCAAAAGCTCCGGTCATCGCCAACCAGAGTTTTCAACAGTTCTATGGAATTTCAGCTGGCCGCGTGGGGCGCGACCTCGGTGGATCGAGAGCATCGGCCGGGATTCAGGAAGATCTTTTAAGTCAGGCCAAGGAATTGCGTTCTTCCCTACAGGATGTTTCCCTCGACGAAGAAGCCGCGCAAATCATTCAGTACCAGCGGGCCTATCAGGCCACCGCACAACTGTTTAAGACCATCAACGAAATGACCGATACCGTCATCAACGTGTTGCTCCGCTAATAGAAAGAGCCGATCGAAAGGATTGTTACCTCCATGATCAGTACCCTGTCCACCTCAGAAACGAGCTTTCTCCGCGCCATCGAGAAGCTCCAGGCACGCGGCGATCGGGCCCAACTCGAAGTGTCGAGCGGCAAGCGGATTTTTTCGGTTTCCGACGAGCCCGATGGTATCAGCGCCTTGCTTACGGTCCGAGCGGAGATCGAATCCAACGATCAATTGAAAAACAATCTTGGCCGCACCAAGTCCGAAGTGGATGCTGCCGAAAACGGGCTGCAACAAGCCACCAAAATTCTCGAACGCGCTCGGACTCTTGCAGTCCAAGGCCAGAATGGATTCAACGTGGAGTCCACCTGGACAGCACTTTCGCTCGAGGCGGGTGACCTGACACAACAAATGTTGAACATGTCGAATCTCGCCATCGAAGGTCGTTACATTTTTTCCGGCAACAGCGACGGCAATCAGCCTTTCGATTTTGATCCAGGGCTGAATGCAGTCACTTACTACAACGGCAGTGCGGCGACTCGAAAGAGCCTTTTCCCTGGGGGCAATCCGTTCGATATCGCTCGGCCCGGCGATTTGATTTTCGACAATCCGGGCGTCGATGAAAACGGGATCTCTAAAAGTGTGTTTAGTGCGCTGAAGTCTCTCAAAGATGCTCTTGAGGCTCTCAATCCAGAGCAATTGCGTGATGCCCTGCGGGCGATTGAGACCAGTGGCAAAAACATCTCTGGCGAACTCAGTTTCTATGGTGCGACGCAGCGCAGAGTCACTGAGGCGACAGCAGCTGCCGAGACTACCTCATTGCGGTTGCGCAGCCAGCTATCGCGATTGGAGGACTCCGACCTGACCGAGGCCATCATCGAATCTCAACAAGCTCAGTTCCAATTGCAGGCGGCCTTCCAGGTTCGCGGTACACGCCGTAGCCAAAGCCTTTTCGACTACCTCGGCTAACTTACAATCGAAGGTATGAGAGCAAGGCTGCTCGCCTTTTTCTACCTCGCTACCATTCTTCTCGCTGCCACCAAGCCCGAGGATCTGATCCCGATGCGTTGGCCAGGCTCAGACCCCGAAGCACTCAGCACGCTCGATGGATCGCCCCTAAATTGCCTGCTGGTTCCCGAAGCGCAGCTGAACAAAGCGTTCACTGAGGCGGCTCATCGCAAACAGCTCACCGTGCTTGCCGTGTTCGCCCACGGTGATGGAATCGTTGCTCGTGTGCGGAAGTCCCTGGAGGTGGGCGTAGATGGCGGTGTTCTCGAGGGGAATTTCGCAGAGGCCGAAACCAAGGCGGCGCGACAGGTGCTCGACGCAGCCTCGAAATTGTACGTTGACCTGGGTGTCCGCGGCCGAATCCCATTGGGAGAAGATGCTCCAGCCATCATCGGAACCTTCCAGGGGGTCTGGGCTGGGATCAATCCTCACGATGAGAAAGAAGAAGCCCATGCGGCACCTTCCGGCGCTCCCTGGATCGATACGAACGCTGGCTTTTTGCGGTTCGTGCGTTCCGCCACCACGCGGCCCTTCTGGCTGAGCGCTGTTCCTCCACCGAAATCTGTTGTGAACCTGGCACGCTACCTCCAGATGATCGCCGATCCAGCCATGGTGGGCGGTCGATGGGTGGTCACTCTCGATGAAGGCTTCTTCAATCGACTTCTCTTGAAAGAGACCAAAGCGATCAAGGATTTCAAGCGCATCAATCAATTGGTCGGCTTCTTCGAGCAGAACCGCAAGCTGCAAATGCTGCCGCCCTATGGACAGCTCGCGGTTGTGGCTGACGTGCTGAATGGCGCACTGCTCTCGGGTTCGGTACTCGACATGATCACGGTGAAGCACACCCCCGTGCGGCCCGTACCGTTTAAGTCGGTCGAGCCAAAATCCTTCAATCAGGCCAAAATGGCCGTGAACGTAGACCCGCTTGCGCTCGATGAAGCCAAGCAAAAAGTGTTAAAAGACTTTACTCGCGCCGGCGGAACTGTCTTGACTGCGCCCCCAGGTTGGCGCATGCCGGTTCCGCGCGAAGACCAGATTGTCACTGATCCAGAGGAAGTAAAGAAGCTCGACCAGATCTGGAAAGAAGTCAACGCAATGACAGGGCGGCGCAACCTTGGAGTCCGGCTATTCAACGTTTCAAGTATGCTCTCAAACATGCTTGGGCCGCCGGATGGTTCGCGCGTGGTTGTGTACCTGGTGAACTACTCCGATTTTCCGGTCGACACCATTGTGGTGCATCTCTTGGGGAAGTTCTCGAAGGCCACCGTATACTGGCCCGAGCGAGCGCCGAAAACGCTGGCATCCTACGATAACGAAGATGGCTCTGGTGTCGACATCGACATTCTTGAGTCTGCTGCCATCCTCATCGCAGAAAAGTAATCTCAACTTACAATAGTGGGATGACCCGCCGTGACTGGATTACCCTCAGTGCCGTTCCGCTGCTCGGCCAGCAGAAGGCCTTGCCCACAGCACCCGTATCCGTGCGAAAGTGCGACACCTACAATGAAGACTTTTTCGAAATTTTCTCGAAGATGTTCGACGAGCTGGGTGGCCTGGGAAAGCTGGTTCGCAACAAGACTGTCACGATCAAACTGAACCTCACGGGTTCCCCCGCGCTGCGCTTTCAGGGTAAAGCTCTCGGCGTGACCCATTACACCCATCCGAAGCATGTGCTGGCGATGACAGCCTTGCTGGATCGCGCCGGTGCAAAGCGCATTCGCTTTGTTGAATCTGCATGGGGCACCGCCGGGCCGCTTGCCGAATACATGCTCGATTCTGGTTGGCCAGTACGCCAGATGACTACCGCGGCAAAACAGGTGGAGTTCCTCAATACCAACGGCCTCGGCGGCTTTGCCAAGCGCTATAGCCGGATGAAGGCCTCGCATGGCGGATTCATCTTTCCCGGCTTTGAGCTGAACGAAGTCTATTCAGAAACTGACGTCATGATGTCGATGGCGAAACTGAAGAACCACGACACTTGCGGCATCACGCTCTCCATGAAGAACATGTTCGGCTGCACGCCGGCCTCCATCTACGGAGACGATGCGGGAGTCGATGATCCGAACGAATCACCCACCTCAGGCCGTGGCGCAGTGTGCCATGCCGGTAAGCGCCAGCCTGCAAAGATTGCAATGGCGGAGCTCGATCCATCGACGCCGCGCGATGCGTTTCATCGCATGCCGCGCATCTCGATCGATGTGGTTTCCTCTCGTCCGATCGACATTGCATTCATCGACGGCATTGAGACGATGACCGGTGGCGAAGGTCCATGGATTAACGCCAAGGGTAGCTTCAGCGGGACGTCTCATGTAAAGCCTGGCTTGCTCGTACTTGGCACAAATCCAGTCACTACCGATACAGTAGGAACTGCGTTGATGGGGTACGATCCGCGGGCTACAAAGGGCACTCCGCCTTTCCATAAATGCGACAACATGTTGTTGCTGGCCGAGCAGGCCGGTCTCGGCACAGCCGACCTCAACAAAATCGAAGTGATTGGAGGCAAGATTGAGGATCTACGCTTCCGGTTCCCGATGAGCGCCTGATGCAGAGAATTCTCGACCAGCTGAGTTCAGTATTCGTCAAGCTCACGCCAATGGCGGTGCTGGACATCCTGGTGGTTTCGTTATTCATCTACATCTTCATCATCAACATTCGCGGGAGGCGCGCCGCTCAGATCGCTAGCGGCATGCTCATCCTCCTTTGCGCTTACCTTGCCAGCGTATGGTTGCAGCTGGAATTACTGCGAACCTTGCTGGCGACGCTTGCGCCTTACTCCGCCTTTGCCATCATCGTCATGTTTCAATCGGAGATCCGCCGTGTGCTGGCTCGTATCGGCAGGACCCGCATCTTCACTTTCGGAGGCCGCCTGCAGCGCCGTGAGACCGCAGAAGAGATCCTGATGGCGCTGAATTATCTGACGCAGCATCGGATCGGGGCACTGATTGTGGTGGAGAGGGACATTGGGTTGAAGACGTTTGTTGAGACCGGTGTGAATCTTGACGCCAGGCTTTCTCGCGATCTACTGCTGAGTATCTTTTATCCCGGCGGCGCACTTCATGATGGTGCGGCAATCGTGCAAGGCGACCGCATCGCCGCTGCAGCTTGCTTCTTGCCGCTGTCTATGAATCCGGCCAGGCTTGGGCATCTGGGCACGCGCCATCGCGCCGCGATCGGCATTACCGAAGAAACAGACTCATTGGCCATTGTTGTGTCGGAGGAGACGGGCCATATTTCTCTCTGTGCTTTCGGTGAGATTCAGCATGGAGTTTCGATCGAATACGTCGAAGATCAAATCACCAAGCATTTGAGCCAGCCGCTAGCACCGCCGATCAGTGAGAATTCGCAGATGGAGATTCGGCGCTCATGAGTTTGTTCACCGAGAATATCCCGGCCAAGCTGCTGAGTATTCTGATCGCCTTTCTGCTCTGGTTTGCGCTGGTAGATGAGCCCGAGTTGATCGAAACCGTCACTGTGCCCGTCGAGTATCGCAACCTGGCGAACAACCTTGACCTGTCGCCCGATGCGCCCAATCGCATCCAGCTTCAGGTGCGCGGCGCACGCACTAGGCTCAACGAGGTGTCTCCAGATCGGACGAACATCGTCCTTGATTTGACTTCGATGAGCGAACCTTCGTCTCGCACTTTCACCATTCAGGACAATGCGATCAACCTGCCTCCCACGGTGACGTTGGTCCGCGCTATCCCCTCGCAGCTTCGTGTAAAGCTCGAGCGGCGCATGCACAAAGATCTGCCCGTCACAATTACCTATGAAGAGCCGATTCCCTCTTATCTCAAAGTGATCTCGTCTTCGATCAAGCCCGAACGCATCAAAGTAGTTGGCCCGGAATCTCGCATCAACATGGCGAACGCTCTGGCGACCGAGCCGATCAGCCTGAAGGATGTCAAAAGCGGAGCCCCGCTTCGAGTCAACGTTTTGCTCACCGATGCCGAACTGTCAATTGTCGGCTCACCACTGGTGACGATCAGTTTTCAGACAACCCAGTTACCCTAGTAGTTAGCATGGCGAGACAACTATTCGGTACTGACGGAATTCGGGGTAAAGCCGGCCAACCCCCTCTCGACAAGCCCACTGCCTATGCGCTGGGTGCAGCGCTGGGCCAATGGGCTAAAGGGCAATCCTCTGAGCCGAAAGTCTTACTCGGCATGGATACTCGGGAGTCCGGTCCCTGGCTGGCAGAGGCAGTTGCGGCCGGCCTGGCGTCGGTGAAGGTGGAGCCACACTTCGCCGGGTTGTTGACTACTCCTGGAGTGGCTTACAACACGAAACATGGGTCGTATGTTGCGGGTGTGATGATTTCAGCCAGTCACAATCCTTACGAGGATAATGGGCTCAAAGTCTTTGATCATTCCGGCTTCAAACTGCCCGACGAGCAGGAGCTTGCCTTGGAGGGAGAGATCCTCCGAATTCGTGAGACGGCGGAAGTGCCGCATTACGAACTTCCCTTTCATGGAGAGCTTGCAGAAAAGTATCTCGACTTTCTCGCCTCAACCTTTTCTTATTCGCTGAAGGGATTGCGCATCGTAGTGGATTGCGCCAACGGTGCTGCATCCCATCTCGCGCCGCTGTTGTTCGCGCGTCTGGGCGCCGAAGTAGTGACCATCGCCAATCAACCGGATGGCAGAAACATCAATCTCGGCGTGGGCGCTCTTCATACAGACTTTGTGCGCGAAGCGGTCTTGAACCACAACGCTGATATTGGGATCGCCTTCGATGGCGATGCAGATCGAGCCTTGTTCAAATCCGCAAGCGGAGCTCGCATCGACGGCGATGCGGTGCTACTGATTTGCGCACGTCGCATGCAGGCGACAGGTCATCTGGATGGCGACAAAGTGGTGGCGACCGTGATGTCCAATCTGGGCCTTGAGGTGGCGTTGCGCCGCCATGGAATCTCACTTGAGCGCACGGCTGTTGGCGACAAGTATGTTCTCGAGGAGATGATGCGAAGCGGTGCCCGCCTTGGCGGTGAACAATCAGGCCACGTGATCTTTTCTGAATATGCGACCACTGGCGACGGCATGCTAACCGCTTTGCGTGTGCTTGAGGCCATGGCCGCTTCGGGCAAATCCCTCGATGAGCTCACTGAAGGATTTTCGGTCTTTCCCCAGACTCTGGTGAATGTCCGCATCTCTGAGCGACGCAAGTTGGAAGAACTCGTAGCGGTGCAAGATGCCATCAGCAAATGCGAGGCTGATTTTGGTCCCAATGGACGAGTGTTGGTCCGCTTCTCCGGCACTGAGCCCCTCGCCCGAGTGATGGTGGAAGGGGACGACGATACCAAGGTGCATCATCATGCATCGAAGATTGCCAAAGCGCTCGACGACGCGATAGGCATAAAATAACAGGCGATGCGCATCCTGTTTCTAGCTTCTCTTCTGATTTCCGCTCTCGCGGCCCAAAACGTCAAACCCGCCAAGCTGGCCGGTGAGGATTGGGTTCAATTATTTAACGGCAAAGATCTTTCGGGCTGGGTCGAGGTCGGCAAGGAAAAGTGGACAGTCGAAGATGGCGAGATCAAAGGCGAAGCAGTCAGCAAAGCCTACGGGTATCTCCAGACTGATAAAGACTACAAGGACTTCCATCTATCGATCAAGTTCAAGTGCGTCGGCAACGGCAATTCCGGTGTGTTCTTTCACACTGCCTTTAAGCCGGGCACGCCTGACATTACGCGGGGCCTGCAGTTCGAAGTGGATTGCCGCATTGGCCAGCACACCGGCGGCATTTATGGCGATGGGCGCGGCTGGGTCGTATGGCCTGCACCCGAGAACGAACTCAACGTGCGCAAAGGCGATTGGAATGAGTACACGCTGAAGGTAGAAGGCAACCGTTACGTTTCCCGCTTGAATGGCGTCGTGATGGTAGATTTTACCGACCCGAATCCAAAGTCCTTCGATGGCCCGATCGCTCTTCAGCTTCACTCCGGTGGTGAAGGCAATATGCGCTTCAAGGACATCTGGATTCGCGATTTGAGTAAGCGCTAGCGTCTACGGGGCTGGGACCCCGCGCAGTGTCTGATCGAACCAATCGGCCAACATTGTGAAGTCTTCAAAGATAGTCGGCCAGCCATGGTCCTTGCCTGGCAGCACGACGAACTTGTGCTTCACGCCAGCCTGCTTCAATTTCTCCACATAGATTTCGCTCTGCTGCAGCGGAACCGTACGATCCGAGTCCCCATGGATCAGCAGGATTGGCGGCGTCTTCTCGTTGACAAGATAGATTGGCGAAAGCTGTTTGCCGAGTTCCTCCGTGCCTGCTTTCGGGCCGAAAGCGTCGCGGTATCCAGCGACAGGTCCTACGCCCGTCCCATTCACGCCGGCCTTGCCCCAATTGAGAAAGTCGGTCGGCGGGAAAAAGCATGCGACCGATTTCACTTGCTCCACCGACATCAGGGATAAATGGCATCCTGCGCTAAAGCCGGAGATCCCGATATTGGCGGCATCGATCTTCCACTTGGCGGCATCGTTTCGGATGACCTTGAGTGCTAACCGCACATCGTCTACGATTTCGCTGATCGTAAATCTCGGCTGTGAACTAGGTACGACGGCAAAGACTGTATAGCCGCGATCGAGAAGCTTGCCGAAGTTCTTCGGAACGATGCTGGCGTGATTCGAACGCCAACCGCCACTCACAACAAACACCATACCGAAGCCATTGGGCTTGGCGGGTTCGATCACATCCATCGTCAGCGCGGTGCCGAATTTGCGGCCATAAACTACATCCTCAGTCCGCTTAAAGTCCTGCGCCGTAGCGAGCGCCGACACAATTCCCAAGATCCATCCAATACGCATCATATTGGCTTATTATGGCAACAACCCTATGAATCGCCGCCAGTTCCTCTCCGCCTTGCCTGCCATGAACGCATTTGGTCAAGCGCGGCGACCCAATGTCGTCTCGCTATCTGTCGATGACCTCAACGATTGGGTGGGCTGCCTGGGCGGCTATCCAGGAGTGAAAACGCCAAACATCGACAAGCTCGCCAAGCATGGCGTCCTGTTTAGTGATGCTCATTGCGCCGCGCCTCTTTGCAACCCATCGCGCACCGCAATCCTGTCGGGGCTACGGCCATCCACCACTGGCATCTACAACAATGAGCAGTACCTGCGGCCCAACCACCCGAATGTCGTCACTCTGCCGATGCATTTCCGCCGCAACGGCTACCATGTCGCCGGGGCGGGGAAGATCTTCCATCACGTCGCGGGCTTCAATCCTCCGGATCAATGGGACGAATTTCAATTGCAGAAGTTTGACGATCCCTGGTATCGCCGTGCCGATTGGTATCCTTGGAATCAACGCATCCCTGCGCCCAAAGGGCATCCCTACAATGGGCTGGCCAACTTCGCGGGTGAGTTTGATTGGGGCACGCTCGAGACACCGGAAGATCAGTACGGCGATCAGAAGGCGGTTGAATTCGCAACAGAGTTTCTAGGCCGCAAACACACCAAACCCTTCTTTCTCGCAACCGGGCTCTGGCATCCCCACATCCCTCTCTATTCGCCGCAGAGGTTTTTCGACATGTATCCGGAGGCGAAGGTTCAAGTGCCAGAAACCCGCGACGACGACTTGGCTGACATCCCGAAGCTAGGGCAGGATCTGGCTGGATTCCGGCGCGCAGAGTTTGAGCGCATTCGTGACACCGGCAAGTGGAAAGAATTTGTTCGTGCCTATCTGGCTGCGATTTCATTTGCAGACGCAATGGTCGGGCGGATTGTCGATGCCCTCGATAACAGCGCTTATGCCTCGAATACGATTCTGGTCTTCTGGTCTGACAACGGCTGGCACCTTGGCGAGAAGCAGCATGTGCACAAGTCAACTCTCTGGCAGCGATCCACGCATGTGCCCTTCATCATCTCGGCGAACAGTTCAAAACAGAATGGGGTGACTCGCAATCAGCCCGTATCGACTCTCGACATCTACCCAACACTCATCGATCTGTGTGGCCTTTCGCCAAATCCGCGTCTTGACGGCAAGTCTCTCGTGCCACTGCTCCAGAATTCCAAGGCTCCGCGTGATCCCGCTGTTTCGACTCACTTGCCCGACACGCATTGCGTCATCGATCAACGCTGGCGCTATATCGTCTACGCCGACAAGAGCGAAGAACTGTATGACCGCAAGGCAGACCCGAACGAATTTCGCAATCTCGCTTCAGATCCCAAGTTGACCTCCGTCAAGCAACGCCTTGCCAGCTTTGCTCCGAAAACCAGCGCCGCGCAGCAACCCCAAAGTACGGAGTTTGACTTCGACTTCGCCACCTACACTTACAAGAGAAAGCCAAAAAAATGAACTTCCTACTACTCCTTGTTCTTGCCGCCGATCCAAAACAGGCGCTCACCTTTCGAGCGACTTTCGACAAGGGTGTGGACGCCGACTTTGCCAAAGGCGACGCAAGCATTTACTACGCCGATAGCTACAAGGACATCAGCGGTGCCGTCAAAGGCCTGGGCAAAGCCCCGGTTGCGATCGAGAACGGAGCTCTGCGCTTCAAGTCGAAAAATACGACGGCTCTGTTCTACAAGATCGCGAACAACGTCAGTACCTCGGAGGGGACGATCTGCTTCAAGCTCAAGCTCGATCCCGCCTTAGATCTCCCGCCCGATTATGTGGATCCCATTCAGTTCACCGACAAGGCCTACAACGATTCCGCAATGTGGGTGGACTTTACCAAGGACGAAAAGCCGCGGCTGTTCCGCCTCGGCGTCTTCGGCGAACTCAAAGCCTGGAACCCCACCAACATTCCGCCCGACAAGAATCCCAAGTTCAATGAGCGACTCGTGGTGGTCAAACAGCCGCCCTTCAACCGCGACAAGTGGACGCACATTGTGATCACCTACACCAAGGGCTCCGCCAGCCTTTATCTGGATGGCAAGCTGCAAGGCAATAGTTCTCCCATCACAGAGCCGTTCACCTGGGATCTTGAGAAGGCCACAATCAGACTCGGCGTCAACTATGCGGGTCTGATGGACGATATCGCCATCTACAACCGCATACTGACGCCGAAAGAAATCGCGAAGCTGAAGTAGAGCCTATGAGTGCCGCGCGCAGACCTCGCGCAGCTTCTTAAACAGGGCCGGAGTGGCTTCAAGCGCAGGGGCCTTCTCCTCGTACTCAAGGGCCAAATAGCCGCGGTAATTATTGGCGACGAGCATCTTCGCGACGCGATCCCAATCTGAAGGGGCGGGGCCGCTCTCGTCTCTCACCATCGCCTTCACCTGAACGTTGACGGCATGGGGGGCGATCATCTCAATCTGCTCGTAGATCTTGGTCTTGAAGTTTGCCGTGTCGAGATTGATGCCAACCCACGGGCTGTTCACTTTCTTCACGATCTTCACAATGGTCGCCGCACGATCGGTAACACCGCCGTGATTCTCAAGCCCAAGGATGATGCCATGCTTGCCGGCATACTCGCCAGCAGGACCAAGCATCTCGGCCACCCAATCGGCCGCCTGTTCTTCCGTGCTGTCTTTCGGTATCGCTCCACCGAAGACGCGGATGTGTCCTGCGCCAAGCTTGGCGGCGACATCCACCCATTTCTTCAACTCGGTGAGAGATTGATCGCGCGTGGGGCCCGCAGGTTTGGTTAGCTCAGTGCGCACCGAAATCGAGTAGATCTCGATACCAGCCCGGTATGCCTCGCGCTTGAGCGGCATCAAGAAGCTGTCTTCTGTGTTGGGGAACCAGTAGACGGTCATGTCGATGCCGTCCAGTTCGTTTTCGGCCGAGATGCGAATCAGGTCTTCGTACTTCAGCGTTCCCTTTTGCAGGTCGTTGCGAAACGAATAGGCGCAGAGCGCAGGGCGCAGCTTGGGCTTGAGCCCGGCTCCCATTGCCAGCGGAGCAGCCGCCAGCGCCATCAGTGTGGATCTTCGTGTCATCATTCTAAAATACAAGAGGCCTCGCGAGAATGCGGGGCCTCCTATTTCTCCTCTTATTTAGAATACGATCTTCAAGCCGATTTGTACTTCTCTTGGGCCATTCGGGGCTCCTTGAGCGCCGACCACGCGTCCGAAATTCGGGCTTGTGATATCGCCATTGGGATTGCCGAATTTCGGCGTGTTGGTTGCGTTAAACGACTCCAATCTCAACTCCGCCGTGAACCGTTCTGTCATCTTGATGCGGCGGAAGAGCGAAGCGTCCAGGTTGAAAAGCCCTGGGCCAGTGAACGCGTTGCGGCCGATGTTGCCAAAGGTGCCAGCGGCGGGCTGAGCGAAGGCGCTACGGTCAAACCACTGTGTGTGGGTGCCGACGCCCTTGGGCGTGGAATAAGTTCCCACGAGGTTCGGGTCGTTCGCGTTGCCCGGCGCATTGATGATGCCGCCGGGCACGCTAAGGTTGAACGGGCCGCCGGTCTGCAATGTGAGGATGCCGTTAATCTGCCAACCGCCCGCGATCCAGGACATCGGGCCGCTGGTCAGCATCTTCTTGCCTTTCCCGAAGGGCAATTCATAAATGTAGCTCTGGACGAATACATGCCGGATATCGCCATCGCCGCGCGCACGATTGCGCGTCGGGTTGATGTAGTAGCGGAAGCCGCCGTTGTCCGCGCCGGTTACGTCAATCGCCTTGGCCCAAGTGTAAGCCGTGGTGAGGGCGAAACCATTGGAGAAGCGACGGTCGAGCTTGGTCTGCAGCGAATGATAATTCGAACTGGTGCCGAAGAAGATGTTGTTAATCGCATCGCGACGGCCGAATAGGATGTTGAAAGGTTGACCTGCTGCGCCAGCCCCAATTTGCAGGCCGGGGTTCATATTGAGAACACCAGTCACCCCAGTGCCTTTGTTGCCGACGTAGGCGAGTTCGAGGGCCAATTGATAAGGTAACTGACGTTGCAACGCCAGGTTCCAGCTTTGAATGTAGGCTTCGCGCGCGTCGGGCCGGACGTAGTTGAATACAGAGGCCGGCGCGGGGTTGATGATGCCATTCGATGGGATCGGCGTTGGCACGAAGGCAGGAAAGCCCTGCTGCATCGTACGGGCGATGGTGAATGCGCTGGCTGCCTGGAACGAGTTGTTTTCTCGAACCGGGAAGTTGAAGGCATAGCCGTTATCGGCTAAGGGTACCCAGGAGATGCCATATCCGCCACGCAGAACAGTCTTCTCATTCCAGCGGTAGGCCATGCCGAACCGGGGAGCGAAGTTCGTCATGAAGTTCTTCCGGCCCAGATTTTGTGGCACATTCCCAAACCCCGCGACCTCAAGGGAATTCGTAAATGGATTGAAGTTGGAGAATCCGCCTCGGGCTGCCCGTGGAGTTGGAGGTGGCCAGAGTTCATGGCGCAACCCAATGTTCACGGTAAGTTTTGAATTGACGGTCCAGTTGTCTTGGACATAGCTGAACAGTGGCTTTTGGATAAAGGTCGGGAAGATGAGCGGTAAGTCTCGGCCTGCCTGATTCGGCTGGTCAAGCAGAAAGCTTGCAAAGGAATTGGAAAAGCTCTGGGTCGAGCCGTTGGCAAGCTGGCCGGCGGCATTGCGAACAGCGAGGATCGTGGTGCCTTCGGTGAAATTGAATCGTCCGCGAGGGCTGAACGTTTGGTTCTGTAACAGTTCATCACGACCGCGGCGGTAGTCCACCCCGAACTTGATCGTGTGGTTGCCCAGCACTTTCGTGTTGTTCACGATGAAATTCAAGTTGGTCTCGCCGCGCTCCCAAGGAAGGCTCGGCGAATAGCCAACGACCGGGTTGCTAAAGCCGTTGATCACGATATTCGAGACACCGCCGGTGAAGTCGCTTACGTTAACCCCGGGAATTCCGATCTCCTCGGACGTCTTCAGCTTGATGTCTTCGTTTTGCGCGTCGTTACGGTAATAGGCGATGCCAGCTCGGATTTCGGTAATGAGGGTCGGGTTCCAGACGCGTGTATAGTTCACTGCGGCATTGGTTGCCTTTTGGATACCCGTCCCCGCGAAGTCACGGAAGCCTCCACCTTTTGCTCCATAAAGCGGCGGATCGAAAATCCTGGAATTCTGCTTGGAGTAACGAACGTTGACGCGATCATTGCTCGAAATCTGATAATCCACCTTTATGTCGCCGCCGTTCGTGTCCTTTTGGCGAACGGTTGAAGTTTGAAAGTTCTGCAGGATGCCGGTGGTTGTCGGGTTCGGTATCAGTGCCAGCAAACGTGTCGCGATTGGGCTGATGCGATTGGCTGGAATGATGCGATTTGGGAATGGTGTGCGGCCGGTGCCGTCCGCCGCGCCGCTGCGCGGGTCGAAAATATCGGTGCCGCCACTCCAGTTGAGATCCCCATTCCGGAATGCGGTTGTCGGAATCGTCCCTTGATGAAAGTCGCCGCGCCGGTCGCGAATGCCTTGATAGTCGCCAAAATAGAACAGCTTGTTCTTGATGATCGGGCCGCCAAGCGTGAAGCCGAAGTTATTCACAGTTGTGACTGGTTTGGTTTTCGAGAAGAAAGGGCGAGCTCCCAGCCGGCTGACTCGATTGAACTCGTAAACGCTGCCGTGCATCTCGTTAGTCCCCGACTTGAAGTTCACATTTGTCACTGCTCCACCCGCGCGGCCAAGTTCCGCCTCGTAATTTGAAGTGGTCACGTCCACGGTTTGGAGAGCTTCGATCGGAGGAATCATCGCCGTTAACAACCCGGTGCGTTGGTTGTTGTCGACACCTTCGAGCTGGACGTTGTTTGAGAGTCGGCTTTGCCCGTTTACGCGTGTGGAAACTGAATCCTGCACGTTGAAAAACTCCGAGTGTGGCCTGAAGGAACGAGTTGCGCCAGGCACGAGATTGATCATGTTTTGAAAGTTGCGGTTATAGCCGAGAGGCATATCCGCCAACTGCCGCGTTTCAATCTTGCGGCCTGTGTCGGTGCGGTCCGTTTGGAGCACGGCGGCTTCCGCTGTGACCGAGATCGACTCGCTTACCTGCCCGGGTTGCAACTCGAAATCGGCGCGAGCCGTGGAGTTCACCAATACGTCGATGCCGTCTCGGATCGACTTGCGAAAGCCAGCCACTTCGACTTCCACTTTGTAGACGCCAGGCTGAAGGTTAGGGAATGAGTAGTTGCCGCTGGCGTTGGTAACGCCTTGCTGGCTGAGTCCCGTTTGCGTGGCGACCAGCGTTACTTTCGCCGAAGCCACTAAGGCACCTGATGAATCCGAAACAGTGCCGACCAGAGCCCCGTTCACGGCTTGTGAAAACGCAGACAACGCAGTCAGCACAAGAACAAACAAGACAACCATTGTTTTGCGCATAGATATCCTCTACAAGAAAGACTAAAAGCCAACTGCCGCCATTATGTGCAAACGATTCAGTCGCGTTGAAGCCGGATCACGACTTCGTTACGGCTATTCCTAAGATCGATTCGATTCTTCGAAGCCTTCATTTTCAGCTCGCCGGCGAAGAGCTTAAAGAAACGGTCTTCCAATTCCATGCCTTGTCCCGCGCACGCCATTCGGGTCGCGATCAATTCGCTTAACTTCAACTGCGTGCCTTCGATGCTGTAGCTGCCGCCGAAACGATTGCATCCGCTAAAGCCCGCTACTCGACCTTGCGCCGCAAACTCCACCGTGGGCGGCTTAACTCCCTTCGAGAGGCTCTTGCCGTTCATTTTGGCCACCCGCCACTTGCCTTCAACCACAACGGGCGATTGCGCCATCAGCAGTGAGGCAAGCAATATGCCGAGCATTTCAACTCAACCTCTTAAGCCGGAAGGTTTGCCTACCCGCTCGGCCAACCGCTGCGGATGCTCCTGAGCCTGCCCGGTTCGAGCTTTCGCGTTCCCGAGTCAATTCAATTTCAGCGCCCACCATGCGCCCGGTAAATCGAATCTTTGATTGATTGATTTCATTGCCGGATTGTTCCTGCCTCAAAAGCACGAACATCACCAGTTCTCCAGAGACAGTGCCTTTCACGATCGGCGTACTTTCAAAGTCGCCGTATTGCTTGCCGGTCAGCTCAGAGCCCTTTTGTACCAGCTGAAACGCGACATCCTCCAGGGCGCCCCGGTTGCCCGGAACTTGTCCCACCCACGTACCCGTGAAGTCAGCCGCGAAGCAACCCGCGGCCACAAGAATGGTCAGCCATCTCATGTGCGCATCAACCCAGGCAGAGGACCTGTACTGTCGGCGAACCTTTCCACCGGGGCCCCAAACGCATCCAGCATCGACACATAGAGATTGGCCAGCTGCGTGTCCTCGGCGTACTCAAGGTGCTGGCCGCCGATAAGGCGACCTCCGCCTCCTCCACCAAGCACGAGAGGCAGGTTGTGAGGCGCATGACGATCTCCATCATGAAGCGCGGAAGCAAACAGAACCATGGAATTGTCGAGCACATTCGACTCGCCCTCGCTCATGCCCTTCAGCTTCTTGAGCAGATAAGCGTATTGAGCCACATGCCATTGATTGATCAATTGATACTGCCGCAACTTGTCTGGATCCTTGCCATGATGCGAAACGTCATGGTGGCCGGCGCTCACTCCTTCCAGCCAGCGGAAGCTTACATTGCTGACGGCGTTGCCGAACATGAAGGTGGCAACGCGCGTGGTGTCGCTTTGAAATGCAACAGCGATCATGTCGAGCATCAGCTTCACGTGTTCCGCGTGGTCGGCGGGCCGCTCCGGCGGCGCTGCCTTTGCATCCAGGGCCACACGGGCCTTCCAATCCTTACGAGCCCCGCCCACGTTTCGCTCGACCCTTTGCTCAAGCGAGCGCATCACGCTGAGGTACTCGTCCATGCGGTGTTTGTCGGCGGCCCCGAGCTTAGTGCGCAGCCGGCGAGCATCGTCCTGCACGCGGTCTAACAGAAGCTTATCCATCTGGGCGGTGTCGGCTCCTACTCCAGTCGAGGCGCGATACAAGCGCTCGTAAACGGCCTTCGGGTTCAGCTCGCGCGCCAGCGGAGTGGTAGGGCTGCTCCAGGCGATGTGAGATCCATAGATGCGTGTGTAGCCAACGACCGCATCCACACCAATCGCGACCGGCGTCACGCCCAACTCAAGCGACGGCAGCGGTGTCTGTTGGCCCACTCTTTGCGCTGCCACCTGATCTACCGACACGCCGTTGGCGATATCCGCTCCGGGAGTCTTCTTGATGGTGGCGCAAGTGAGGATCGCAGCTTCTTTGACGTAATGTCCGTCGCCGCCCTTCGACCCTTCGTTCCAAAGATTCTTCAGCACCACAATCTGATTCTTCAGATCGGCAAGCGGAGACAGCGTTTGGGAAAGCTGAAAGTCCTTACCTTTACCCTCAGGTGTCCAGGCGTGAGGATTCACCCCATTCGGCATGTAGAGCATCGCCATTCGCACGGGAGGCTTCGGCGCGGCCGTCGATGCCATTGCTTCGAGCCAGGGCAGTCCCAACGCCACACCCGTTCCACGCAGAACAGTTCTTCTAGAAATCACTTTGCTACCTCCGACTCACCACGAAACGGCGCACTCAAAACAATGGCTTCAATCAGTTTCGAGGCACTATCATCATTTTCCTTTACTTCAGCGACGATTGCATCCACGGTGCAACTGTCCTTCAGCGTCAAGCCTCGGCCCAGCGCATAGCCAAGAAGCTTTGAAGCCAGATTCCTCAAAAACAGATCCTTCTTTTCAAGCAGAACCGTCCGCAATTCTTGTGGCCCGGCGAACTTGCGGCCATCGATCATCTCGGCCGTGTTGTCGATCAGCTTGCCACCATCTTTATCCCGCCAACGGCCAATCGCATCGTAGTTCTCGAGGGCAAAGCCCATTGGGTCAATCCGGCTATGGCAACTCGCGCAAGTCGGGTCTGCGCGGTGCAGGGTCAATCTTTCACGCACGCTCTTTGGGGCCGCAGCGGTCTTGCCATCTTCGAGCGGCGGCACGTTTGGCGGCGGGGGCGGAGGCGGTGTTCCCAAAATCGCATCGAGGATAAATGCGCCCCTCAGCACCGGACTGGTTCGATACGGATAAGAAGACACGGCAAGCACAGCAGGCATGCCAAGAACTCCGCCTCGCTTGCTCCCTTCGGGTAACTCTACCCACTGGGGCTGGGTTCTGCGGCCAGGGTCGAGGGGGAGCTTGATTCCCATGTGTTTCTCAAGATGCGAAGTCCCAATGGTGTACTTCGAATCGAGAAGATTCAGAATACTCACCCCGCGCATCAACATCTCGCGGAAGAAATAAACAGGCTGCAATCGGATGTCACCGCGCAAGTCTTCATCCTTGGCATAAGTCGGAAACAGCTTTGCATCCGGCATCCTGTCGCCGCCGAGATCCCTGGTGTGCAGCCACTGTTCAATGAAGCGTTGGGCAAAGTTCTGGCTGCGGTCATTGCGCAGCATGCGCCCAACCAACACACGCAATACTTCTGGCCGATTCAGTTTTTTGTCTCGCGCCAGGTCAAACAGCAGCTCATCCGGCAAGCTACCCCACAAGAAATAACTCAACCGGGACGCCAGGGCAAAGTCACCCGTTTCCATACGGAACAGAAAGTGAGGGCTCACCAGCGCCGCGCGCAGCATAAAGAAAATGGCTGGCTCAAACTCCTCGCCTCTTTTGCGGGCTGCTTGAAACAGCTCGAGGTAAGGAGCGTATTCCATTTCGGCCACAGGTCGCCGGTATGCACGCGGTAAAAACTTCGCGAGGATCTTGCGAGCCGCTTGATCTGGCGTGACTCCTGGCTCGGGCTTGGCTACGAGAATTCGTGTTCGGCTCTTGTACTCTTTCGCCGCAAACTCCATCGCGAGCTTTGCGGTCTCAAGGTATTTTTCAGAATGCAACGGAGACAAGAAGAGCGTTTCTGCAGCATTGTCAAAACCCTCGCCGCCGGCTCCATCCGCCGGAAGTCTGGCGCCGATCTCAAGGTGGATATCGAGCAGATCTTGCACCGTCGCGGTGTACTCATCTCGATTCAATCGCCGCAACGGTCTGGGGCCCACCGTGATGCCACCCGAGCACGCTTCCCGTTTTAACTCGGTATCCACCCATTTTGCGAAGGCCTCTCGTGCGTCCAGGCTCGGCGCAGGAACGCCCTTCGGTGGCATTTCGCCGTTTTCGACGCGGATCTTCGATCGAATCCAGGAATGCGTATTGCTGGCCAGCGTGGAAGGTTCTTTCACCTTGTCGAGGTGAAACCCGCCCGTAGCCGCTTTCCCGCCATGGCACCCTGCGCAGTACGTTTTGAGAAAAGCCTGCTGCCGCTCAAATTCTTGAGCCCCCATCGAACCTGCCAGGATCAGAAGAGCAAACCAGAAACGCATATCCGCTTCGATTATATTGGAACGGCACTGCTCAGATCACGTATTGAATTACATGCAGATTGTCCTCATGATGGTGCTGGCTCAGACCATCACACGGCTCGATGGCACAAAGATTTCGATTGCCGAGGCAGAAGACTTCGCCCGCCGCACTCTCGATGCCAACCAGGTCACTGGAGCTCAGATCGCCGTGATTGGCAAAGGTCGCCCGGTATGGCGTTTCGCCCAGGGACTTCGTCAGAAGAATCCGGATCTCCCCATGACGCCAGCGACCAACATATGAGTAGCATCCATCACCAAGGGCACTTTTGGCGTTTATGTGCAGCAACTGGTAGAGCGCGAAAAGTTCTCGCTCGATATCCTGATCGCGGCACAATTCCCCCAACCTTTGAACACCTACAAGCCATACCTGGAATCCGCCAGCGAGCTCGTCAAGGACCCTCGCTGGGCCCGCGTCACCCCGCGAATGATGTTGAACCACACCTCGGGGCTTCACAATTCAGCCATGCTCGAGCCAGACCGAAAGTTGAAGCTCCACCTCAAGCCCGGCTTGCGCTACAGCTACTCTGGCGAAGGCCTCAATCTGCTTCAGTTCCTCATCGAACAACAGAAGGGGCGGCCACTCGACCAGCTGATGGAAGATGCGCTCTTCAAGCCACTTGGCATGACACAAACGGGTATGATCTACCGCAAAGAATTCGACGCCAATGTGGCAGACCGTTTCAACGCCAACGGCGAATTCACGAACAAGACGCGCCGCTTTCCAGCCCGGGCTGGCGGCAACATGGCCAGCTCCGCGGATGACCTTACAAAGCTCGCCACAGCCATGCTCTCGGGCAAGTTGGTCAACATGAAGTCTTTGTTGAAGCCCACGGTGCGGATACGAAGCACCACATAATTTCCGATGCCACTCGATAAGGAAGAACCCGCTTTGGCAGCCTATCCCAACCTCGCCTACGGGATGGGTTGGGGGCTACTTACGGAAACAAAGTTCGGTCCGGCCTTCTTCAAGGAAGGGCATGGCGATGGCGCACAGAACTTCATGATCTGCTTTACCCGCCAAAAGGCTTGCATGATTTTGCTGACCAATTCAGACAATGGCGAGCGGGCTTTTCGTCCCTTGCTAAAGAAAATTCTCGGCAATACGCTAACGCCATGGGCCTGGCATGGCTACCCGTAAAAACGAAAGAGCCGGACTCGAGTCCGGCCTGAAGATTCAATTCTTTTGTGGTGCGGACGAGAGGACTTGAACCTCCACGGGGTTGCCCCCGCTAGTACCTGAAAGCAATTTGCCTTGTTTTGAGTATTGTTGAGTTGGTGTGAGCTTATCGAAAACCCCAATAAAAACAGGCTCATCGTGGTTCAAGCAAACTCAGTGATACTCACCGCTAGTGTTGTGTTTGGCTGATTTGGCACACTGCTGGCACACAAGCAACACACTACACTTCAGGCCCTGCTGGATACGCTCTGGCGGGGCCACGCGGAGGCTGACACTCAACCTCGGCGTTCGCTACGACATATTCACGGCCAAGACCGAGCAGTACAATCGACTTGGGAATTTCGACCCGTTCACGTCGACGATCCTCGTCGCGGGTCAGAATGGCGGAAGCACAGCGGGTATTGGCACCGATCGCTCGGCCCTCGCTCCACGCCTCGGATTTGCGGCCTCGCTCGGGCACAACATGGTCTTGCGCGGCGGCTGGGGCCTAAGCTTCTTCCCAATGGACTACGGCTCCGGAGTGGCACTCAAAAACTTGCCGTTCACCAGCGCTCTCACCTGCGGCACTTCGACTACGGGCAACTTCTCCAATACCGGCTGTCCGGCAGGAACGGGAAGCTTCTCCCAAGGCGTACCTCGTCCGACGGATCCGTCGGCCTATGCCACCGCGAATGGCGTCATCAATCTAGCAGCCATTCCCCCGTCTACTCTAAACGCGGTGGACCGCAACTTCCGCAACAGCTTCAGCCAGCAGTTCAACATTTTGATTGAGAAGCAAGTTGGCAATAATCTGATCACCGCCGGCTATGTGGGTATGCGGGGCAATCGGCTGGCGATGGCGCTCCCGGATATCAATCGCGCCCTTCCTAGCGGATCCAGCACTCCCAACCCCCGGCCATTTGCGGCCTTCCCGCGGCTGACCACCATCGCCTACTTCACGTCTCAGGGCAGCTCGGACTACAACGCCCTGCAGATCAACTTCAATCGACGCCTGAGCAAAGGGCTAAGTTTCATGTCCGGATTCAACCGCGCCAGCTCCCACGACAACATCACGGGAATCGGCACCAGCACGGGTGGCTACGGCCTGCGGATCGGGCCCATCGCGCAGGCTGTTGCCAACGCCCAGATCTACGATTGGGCCAACAGTGACTTCAACATCAAGAACCGCTTCACGTTCGCGGGAAACTACGACTTGCCGATCGGTCGGTCGGCCAAGGGCGCCGCGAAAATGCTGATCGGCGGATGGACTGTGAACGGGTCTCTGGCTTGGCAGACTGGGCTTCCGTTTACGGTGACCGACCAGACTGCGGTCAGCGGCATCATCGGCGTCGGCGGCAACGCGGAACGCCCGAACCTCGTCGGTAACACCGGTTTGCGTGTCGCCAACCCGACGGTGGGCATCACCGGCCAGTTCCTCAACCC
>Ga0194133_10002200_pt1 | contig 30914 bp, 24 predicted proteins | sample TA2KigOf40mmetaG_FD_155448 | JGI IMG/M metagenome (GOLD analysis project Ga0194133, IMG submission 155448) | Freshwater microbial communities from Lake Tanganyika, Tanzania - TA2015055 Kigoma Offshore 40m | ecosystem: Environmental > Aquatic > Freshwater > Lake | place: Tanzania: Lake... | reverse complement strand
TTGAACATGCAAAAGTCAGAAAGCAATTTGGAAAAACTTTATCTACATTTCAACACACCCAATTTGAGCTTGCTGATTTGACAGCCAAGTTAATCGCTTCCAGGTAAATTAAACAAATTTCAAGAATTCATGTATCAACAAGCAATCATCCAGAAATTTCTTTTAGGTTGATGGTTCGCAATGCAGCGGTAGCATTAGATTCCAAGCATCCTGACACCGTTGCCCTTTGCTCTATAGCTAAAATGTTTGCAACAGAAAATTGCTCAGATGTAAGAGACAATTTTTTAAAACCTTTTTTGCTCACTGATGTTCAAAAGAAACTATTTTCCAATCAAGATTGTTAATCGTGCCCTTCAAATATTTGGTGGTTATGGCTTCCTAAAGGATTATCCTATTGAGCAGTACCTTCGAGATATAAGAGTACATCAAATTTTAGAGGGAACTAATCAGGCAAGTAGTTAGCTAAATTTGAAAAACACTCAAAATTTAACAAAAATTCATTTTATTTGGCTTTTTGTTTTAGGTTATGAGAATATTGGTGGCACGAAGGATATTTTCCTAAGTTTTTAGACTTTATTTTTTAGCCAAAGACACACTCAATATTAACTTTCATTTTAATGTAAATACTTTAAAGACATAGAATTTCATTTTCAAGAGTTTCCAAGTTAGAACCGAAAATCTTAATAAAAGTTATTTTAAACAATGTCTGCTAAGATATTTATTGGTGCTCAAAAATTACTAAATCAAAATGGCTTCCTTGGGGATCATTAATCGTTCAACCTCTTCAAAACCTGCAATTGAAATAGATTTATTTTGTTCTTGACAAATAAGGGTGTGATATTTTAGTCGCACCTGTCTTTATCCTAAGTGGAATCCTCCATTTGTTGTCGTTTCTTCACTACTTTGTCCAGGCGAATCGCCATCCTCCTCACTTTCAGCAGAACGTTTGCCAATACCTGAAGGGTTTTTTCACAACTTGATTCAACAGTCTTCTCATATTTAAAAAATGTTTGGTTACCATGAGCTGGGAAAGTTTCGTTTCCAACCTGAATGTCGACATGTTCTTGGCCTTCGAGACTTTCTTCTGAGCTCGACTTATCCTTGTTGGTCGATGCCGTGCTTACAAAAGCCACAGCAAAGAAAACCAAAAATAAACCCAAAGTAAAACGATGCATTCTCAGCAAGAGTAAATCAATCTTCAATTTAAAAAAAATACTTTTTGTAGGTCGTATTTAATACTTCTTGGAGGTGTAAAAAAAGGAAAAGAGCTTTTCCAGAGAAATAAATATTTGGAAAATCATTACCTGCTTGTCAAGGAATTAACAATGTACTGAAACTTTATAGTGTTTTGAATTTATACATCCTGTTTCCCTTTGTTATCAAAGATCTATTTGTCATATATGAAAAAATTTCAATAGAGGAATGAGTCAAAGTAATAAAATAGGTGGAAAATTATAGGTAATAGAAAAAAACCCCATTCCTGAATAATGGAAAGTTGAAAAAAGTATCAAAACTTTATTCAAAATAAAAAACATGAATTTTAAATTTTTCACATTTTGCATGAAAATCAATTGATCAAATTTCCGAGCTAACCGTCGATGAATCCGGAGAGATTTCAACCTGATCAAATAAATTGGAAGATGAATAGATTTCACCTATTGCCATTTCAGTGCTGTTGGTTGGAGATTCAGAACTGCTATTTGGTGTTTCAAATGATTTTCCTGTTTCTAAATATCCTTGAATTGCATCCAAAATGTTTTTATCTCTGCCAGTCGTGTTTTCCAGATTCCAAGTCATCGGACTTAAATAAACTATTCCAATTTGCTGACTGCCTTAATTTGCTTTTTCGAATTGGGATTGAAATTTACGACCTATAGCCTCATTCTCCTCTTCTCCCTCACCCTCATCCTCTTCAGCCTCATTGCTGAAGCCCATTTGTTGTTTACCAGCTGGAATCCACTGGACGGCGAACCCTGAAATACAATTTAAATGCTTCGATAATAAAAAGTGATTTGATTTTAAATTGAATTACCAAAGTTTTGGAGACGATTCGTGGCTGGGATAGCTGCTACAGCAAAGTCAGCAACCAAAGGAAGAATTATTAGTATCCTTTCCATTTAGCAAGTTGAGCCCTAGAACTTTACTGAAATAAAACACTTATATTCTAGTCTGAGAACAGATATTTACTAAAAAAAAGAGTCATATAAATAGTTTCAGAAGAGATTATATATGTCCTTTTTTTTAATTGAAAGTATCATGTCATGATGAAACTTTGATTTCAGATTTTTTGTCATTGAAAAACTTTATTTTTTATATACTTGATGGAATAGTAAACTTTTTAGTTTAAGTTATAGTGTGATTTCATAACTTAAACCTTAATTATTGCTTTCAAATGCTAGAATTTATGAAATTAAGCATGTATTACTTTGTTGTAATTTCAGTCTTTATTAAAGAAAAGTGACTCAGCATGACGATTCAACTGCTTTGTCAATTTTTCACAGATGATTGTGAAAAAACAGTTTTCAATAAAGCTTGCATCATAGAAAAATTTAAAGTTAGACAATTTAAATGAGTTCTACAGTTGCTGTGTTTCTCCAACTGACAAACTGAATAAGTAAATTTTTGATCATTTATAGTATGATACTAGCCAACCAGGGACCCTGCACTGCCAGGGCAAAATTTAATGCAGGCCCATTAAAAATTCAGTCTACCCTTGCATCTACAACACTATATAAAGACTCACCCTCTCTGAGATGCTCAACAGCAAAATTTTTACCCCTTAGGCACCTGAAATTGAGGGCTATGGGTCCTAAAATGGTGATTATCATTTCAGATAACCTTTCTGTGTAGCTTTTTATAAATCAGCAAATTTTAAAAATTGTTCCTTCAGCCTAAGACCCCTGGGTCTGAGAAATTTCTAGCCCACCCTTCACTAGTTCTCCTAAATTTCAACATGATTGGACTATCCATTTAGAATGAAGGGTGGCAGTTCAAAGACCCATATCCCTGAAACTGGGGAGCAAAAAAGTACTAAGTCACCTTTCTGGACATTTTTTGTGACAGAAAGTTTTTTCTCCAGTGGTCTGCTTAGGTTTTGGAGTTTGGGTGACCGTAGGGTCATACTTGTGTCATGAACCTTCCATGAGTTGGTGCAAAGGTTCATACAAAATCTGGTAAAGATTGGTCAGCAGTTAGAAGGATATGGGTAGGAAGGCACAAACAGTCTGTTTTTGTATACATAGATAATCTTTGAAGTTGAGACTGCTTAACTAAAAATAAGTATTTTTGTATACTAACTAGCATTTTTAAAGAAAAGAAATTTGATCTTCAGAAGTTCAAAATATTTATATTTAATAAATTCTCGAATCTGGAGAAAGGCCTTTTTCTTAGAATAATATTCTGGAAAAAGCACTTTACAAATGTTTTTTATGCTATTGATAAGTACTTTGACTAATTCTGGAAAATCGAGGGGCTCTTTTAAACGTTTGGCAGTTTGAGGGTATTTTGGAAAGGAACTTTTCTATCTACAACTACTTGGTATTTAAACACCACGAAAATATTCTAAACAGCTAAACACATTTCTATAATTTTCTAACGACATTCGTTATTTCAGGCTGAATAAGGAAGTATTTTCTTTATGCGGAATCGAATGCGCTGTTAAGAAATGCCGCTCACTCGGGGCTTGAAAAAAAAGTATTTGATTGGGACATACAAAAATTAGACCATATAACTATCATCTAAGAAGTTTGGTTACATTTAAGGCCGTAGGAATCTACTTTTGATACAATATGTGAGAGTTTAAATAGATCTTCTGTGGTATTCGGGCGGAACAGTCACATAATCTTGAATCATGAACAAAGTGGAGGCATTCTTTTTCATGTAGGAAAGAAAATCATTGATGTGATGCATTAGTAAGGTCATTGCGCGGTCATCCATTAAGCTGTAACTCAGGGCACCGCCGAGCTTGACAAACAAACGTAAAAGGTGAATAGCACCATAAACCTATAAAAACCATAATTTTCAAACGGAAGATTCCAAATGGTTTTTAGATTTTCTATAGACCTGGCTCATGGGGACATCCTTTCGAGATTTTACGATCTCAGCGTGTTGCTCAGTCTCAAATTTGTATAAAAGCTGTGATCCGAGCATTACGTTAAAATACTCGATAAAGCCCTTCGCTATATCTCCAGCAGCTGCCTCTCGAGCGTTTGCCTTGCTGTTGGAACTTTTTGTAGCCTTAGACTTCACGTAGTCATTCAAGATCTGTTCCACAGTGATCCTTGCAGGAATATTCACCTTAAAAAAGAGTTCAGCATTATTTTTCCTTTGAGTACTCTCCGTTTCAAGCATACCAGCTTTCTTTGACGAGTGACGTAATCCCAATCGTCAACTAAGTATGACTTCAGCTCATCAGGAATCTTTATCTGCACTTCAACCTTAACAGCATCTAAAATTAGCAGAAAAAAGATCTTGTCCAATAAGTCTTAGAAACACTCGGAGCTTCAGTTCTTCAGAAACTTACATTGCTCTTCTGTTTCTATTGTGATGTCCTCACCCTTTAACTCAGAATCGTCCATAACTTCACTTGAAGGTGCGTCATCTATTCAAATTTCAATTTAGAAAATTACGAGTTAAATTTAGACTACCTGAAAACAAATAACCCACCTTGAAACTCTCCGTCTGATTTGGCTGAAAACAAAAGAAACAGAAAATCAAAGATTTTCGAAGATATAACTTATTCGACCAAGAACACTCACGTGAATCATCGAGACTTGGCTCTCCATCTGATGGACCCTTTGGCTTGATTTTGGAAGGTGATTGATCTTCGAGCTGAAACCGAGAGAGATAAATATCCACCGTCTGATTGGAATTCGAAAAAATAACGATGCCAAAATCTTTACCCTTGAAGAATTGGTAGCTAAAGACTCAGACTTTCTTTTTGAAGCTTTTTTCGATCCGCCTGACCTCAAAAGTTCTTTTTTACGCTCCAAGTTATTGTCTGTGTACTTGAGGATACGAGTTTGATCAGCCTTTTGCAAAGAGAGCAGAAAACATTGATAAAGCATTGAGGAGTTTATTCAAATAAGGACCAAAGTTTACCCATTCGTCCCATTTGCTATTCCATCCCATATAGTGGATGTAATACCTAGGGGTCTCAAGGTCGGTATCAACTGCCTGAACGCGTGCCTCATAAAGAAACTTTCCATGAAAACAGAGTACATTTTCTCCCTCAGTGAAAACAGATTCCTTTTCCTACAAAATTGAAAATAGTAGTACTAAAATGAAATTTCAAATCAAGTTCCATATTGTTTGTTAAACTTTAAAATAACGCCAATAATCTTCATCGAATTTTTTAGGCTTTGTTGCATCCGGTACTTACTTTAGGGGTACTCTGTGGCGTGGACTTTGGTATTGTAACTGGCGCCATTTTCGATGCTAAATTCTTCTTGTCACTTAAACAAATTATTTGTTAATGATCCAGAATATAAAATTTCAACTGGGTCTATATTTTCTCAGATCTGTGTTTTAATGGAGTATTAACTCGAGCTCGATTTGGTCGAAATAATAAAAAACATTTACAATAAATATATATAGAAAGCTGTTGCTCAAAAAAAAATATTTAACAAAATTGTTTAGAAGCCTGTGGATAATTATGCAACAAATTTTACTTATTTCATTGATTTAAAAGTTGACATTTTTAATTTGTTTTATTTAAACCCAATTTTTGAAACTTGAGTTTTTAGTTAAACCTGAAGATATTTATTGTCTTTAATGATAAGATTCTTTTATGGCTAAGACTAGCTTTTGCAAAAATAAACGTTTGAGCTATACTTGAAAAATAAACAAACAAATTCGTGTATTAAGTAACATTTATTATTGAAAATTGAGAGTCTCAAGAGAAGATTGGAGAGAAAATAATCTTTCTGCTATTAAATATAAAGTAGAGAAGTCGTTTCTGTTATATTCATTTGATATTCAATTGTGTCTGGCATCATCTCTAGCAGAAACCTAACCAAAGTGTCAAGGTTGCCGGAAATCGCGGTGAGCTAGACCGTTTTACTGATAAACAAAAAAGATCCAATTTATACTACTGTGCCTCACTATTCAAAATAAACATTTCGAAGAAGTGTGGATTGTGGAATTCGTAACTGCACGTGGCAGAACTCAGTCAGAAGAAAGTCTTTAAAGTTGAGCGAAGATATTTCTGGTTATAATGTTAAAATCCAAGATTGATTATTATCAATTAAATAATTAAAAAAATCTGTGCTACCTCAAGATAATTCTCTAATTCCAAGCCAATTTTATGTAATGAACCGAAGTGCTATTTAAACTTTGAAGGTTTGGGAAAAATCAAAATCTTTATAGGACAAGTACAGTGAGTTGGTTTTTATTTTACTCCTTCTCAATACATCCAATAATGTCAGCAATACCACCAAACCATTGGGACGAAAGGGATGGGAATTTGGCGTCGAGGGTGGCTAACTTGAATGTCAACGCTCCAGTCTTCGTCCCAAATGTCAATGCACCCAGTTTTGTTCCATCGGGAGTCTTTCAAAACACTCAAAAAGAAATCGGTACTGTTACAAAATAGTCTTAAATGTTCTGCTTATTAATAAGTTACTTTTCTTCTTAATTTTGAAGCACCAGCTGTTGCCAACCATGTCCAAGAGCCCGCTCAGGAAGTAGAAAAACTACCACCTCAACCTCAAGTAAGACAGCTATTTAAATGACAATTAAAAATTTGGCTTGCCCTATGCTTTGTGATTAGACTGATTCAAATGACAAGCAAGCTGATAGCTGGGAGGACCATTCAGAAACTACTCCTGCTACGACCCCAGACGACGACGAGGAAGGTGGGGGTGAAGTACAGGGACATGCGCCCAAGGCAAGAGCCAAAACGAAGCCCAGGCAAGAAGAGGAAACCAGCACAGAAAAAGAGCATGTCAACGTTGTATTCATAGGTCACGTCGGTAAGAAAAATAAGGTCAATAAATAGCCACAATGAAAGATGGTTCATCTGTGATACACATTAGATGCTGGAAAGTCCACGATTGGTGGTCAGTTAATGTACTTGACAGGCATGGTTGACAAAAGAACACTAGAGAAATATGAAAAAGAAGCAAAAGAAAAGAATCGAGAGACGTGGTACTTGTCATGGTGCATGGATACTAATCCTGAAGGTTTCAATCCTTTTTCAATATTTGTAAAAACCTTCTTTCGTAAAGGACTTATACCTCAATTCTTTTTATTTTTAATTTGAAAGCAAAAGTTTTTAACAAACTCTGTTTGAACTATTTCAGAGCGAGATAAAGGCAAAACAGTTGAGGTTGGACGTGCTTACTTTGAAACTGAGAAAAAGCACTTTACAATACTTGATGCACCTGGTCATAAAAGTTTCGTGCCAAACATGATCGGGGGTGCATCCCAAGCAGACTTGGCAGTATTGGTAAACAGCTCAAAATTTTCTCTCTCTAAAATACTCGAGAGATGTTTATGACAATATTTAGGTAATATCTGCAAGAAAAGGAGAATTTGAGACAGGGTTCGAACGCGGCGGTCAGACACGTGAACATGCAATGCTTGTCAAAACAGCTGGTAAATAGGATTTTATGACAACAACAACAAGCCTTACTCCTTTAAAAGATAAATATGAAGTTTTAGAGAGAAAAGTAAGTTTCAATATTTAAAATTTTACGAAATCTTTCTTTCTCACAGGAGTTAAGCATCTAATAGTGTTGGTTAATAAGATGGATGATCCCACGGTGAACTGGGATGTTGAAAGGTGAGCTGGATTGGTATTTTTTATTTGTTTTATAGTAAAATGACTGAATCATCTTTTCATTTTATTTTTATACTTCAATATTTACTTTAAAATATTTTACAATCAACTCAATTAAACTTTTATTGTTCATAAATTTCCCTCTCATTGATCAACAACATTCCATTCCAGATCAGTAAACATTGACTTATCCTGACTGTTAAACTCTGATCCTCAGATCAACCAAATTTTTGTGAAGCCAATTTAATTAGATCTGTTTAATCAAACTGCCAATTTATTGGATCCCATTTACTCGTGCCAACATATCCATCTTAAATCCATTTAAATCTACTTCTTCCTCAAATTAACAGTTAGTATCTCAATCATTTTATTCCTCGATGCATGGTCTCCTCACCACGACGCACCATAGTTTATTACTAGTTATTTTAAATCAGGAGGTTCCTGTTTCCCTATGGTTAGATGTATGTAAGTATTTGGGATCTTTCATTCAAGGTTGTAGGCTCGATCCCAGCCATACCACCAAATTTTCACCTCAGATTCTTTATGAACCAGCAAGGGACCCATAGTCAGATTATTTTCAATCGTTGGCTTTGACAAAGATAAAGACATATTATCCATTGCCAAAGAAAATTTGTCGTTATTAATTTTAATTGTTCAATTTTCTGAATTGAATGGAATCTTTACAGATACGATTATTGCAAAGACAATCTCATACCGTACTTAAAGAAGTGCGGCTTCAATCCGTCCAAGGATCTCAAGTTCATGCCCTGCTCAGGTTTGTCTGGTGCAGGACTCCTTGAGCCCGTCGGGGAATTAGCTCCATGGTACAAGTGAGTGATCATCATTACTCTACTCTTCTTTTTCTTACCTTTTAACAAATGTTTATCTGTTTCAGAGAGGAGCCTTTCATCCCATACTTAGATAGCTTACCTTCCTTACAACGAAATTTAAATGGGCCATTCATGATGCCTATTGTGGATAAATATACCGACATGGGAACCGTGGTCATTGGAAAAGTCGAGTCCGGTCAGTGTAGTAAAGGTCAAACTCTAGCAATTTACCCTAACAGGACGGAAGTGAAGGTTGACCAGGTAGAACAACACACATTACTTTATTTCATCCTTTGTTTGCATGTTGAAACTCTTTTTAGATTTGGTCAGATGACATTGAAGTCACTCGTGTCGATTGTGGCGAGAACATTCGAGTCAAAGTAAAAGGAGTTGAAGAAACAGATATTTCTCCTGGCTTTGTGCTCTGCGATCCCAATAATCCCATTAAATCGTGCAAAATATTCGATGCTCAGGTTTGAACCTTATTTCTTTACTGCCATGGATTTTTTTCAATCGATTTTTGTCGATTTTTAGGTGGTTGTTTTGGATTACAAAAGCATCATTTGTCCAGGAAAAACTTTTGTTATGCATCTACAAGCTATTATTGAAGAAGTCTCACTGAAAGCCCTCATTTGCCTTGTAAAATATCAGACTGTTATATGTAGTCTCTTAAGTATAAAATTACTTTTATTTAGATTGACAAGAAAACTGGGGAAAAGTCTAAAACCCGGCCCAGGTTCATCAAGCAAGACCAAATAGCTATTGTGAGATTTGCTGCAGACGATGTCATCTGCATGGAAACGTTTAAAGATCACCCTCAACTTGGTAGATTTACCTTGCGAGATGAAGGTCCGTTTCTCTCATTAAACTTTTTTTTTCAATTAAAACTTTTAGTATTTTATTTTTCCAGGTAAAACGATCGCTATTGGAAAAGTTCTGAAATTGGTCGAATAAGTCATTAGATGGAAACTTTCAGTAGCAACGATTGTTACATTCGTTAATTGGCCTTTTATCCATATCCATCATCCGGATGGGTTATTGAATGTCCATTAATGTTCCATATTTTCACTATTATAGTTAAAATAAGAGTTATTTAAAGTCTATTCGTTATAAGATTCTGTCCATCCCAGGCTCAGGAGAAGAGAAAGAGCGAAATCTGGTGCAGTATTAACTCACCCAGTGTCGATCAGGAGTCACACCATAGAGTTGATGATCACCACAGATTACTATTTCCCTGACCAAGGGTGCCTTGTAGATTTTTTTGCAATCCGGAGTTGAAAAATAGCAGGCCTGGTCAGGGGTTTGAACCCACAACCTTAGATCTAAGTTATCAGTCAGGTGCTTATGACCTCTCAGGCTTTAAGTGTTTCCAGGGTAAGTGCAATCAATTAAGATTGGTTCACTGATTTTTTAGTGAAGTTGGGTTAGACAGAATCTTCCACACATCAATACATTTTAATTGAATAGGGTTGAGTGACTAAATTTTTTTGGGGTGAGTTTAGGAATTAATGTGAGAAAAATTTTAAAACCCCTTCTTAGAGGTGACACAGTTGCTTTTGAGGAATAGATTGGGGTAACCTAGGTCTCACAATCTGCCCAATTTTGTGCGGACCTTAGCCAATCTTCTATGTATATAAAAATGGGCATACAGATGTTTGTTTGTCTGTTGGTATGTGGAGGGCTAATGGAAATCCAAACCCCTTCACTGATCTTGATGAAATTTTCTATGCACATCCCCACCTGTCCAAGGAAGGTTATGATGCAGGTTTGACCCACGCCCCCTCCCCCTTGGCCTGGGGGCTTGAAACCGTAAAAGCTGAAGGACGCATTTTTAAGACGCTCAGCAGGTTGCAAATTTACCCGGGCAGCGCCAGGTACCTCAGCTAGTCCCTACAATATATTTGGTGCTTACACCATTTTTGAACCATAAAAATGGTTTAAATTTTGTATACAGACTCCTCATTCTACTGAGATATGGTAGAAAAATTGCTGAAATTTTATTTATGATAGCCGACTTTCATCCTCTTTCTTTAATAGCTCGTACAATGTTAAAGCTAGAGAGCTGATATTTCGTATGGACACAGCTTTAAGCAATACCTAAATATTACTTTTAATACACTTTACTCTAAAATTAAGCGCAAATCCAGCATGGGGGTTTTCCCAGACCCTAAGCTGAAAAAAATGAAAAATATTTTTTTGACTTAGAAGCCTGTATGCTGACAGTCAGTCACGGATCCTCGCTCAGGATGGGTTGTAATTTTTCCCCATAGCAAAAGATGCCCCTCAGTTTTCCTTTATTGATTTCTTACAATGAAAAAATTCTTTCATCCTGGTAAATAAGTCCTCAATTAGATTTTGTCTTTGATTTTTTCCAAGCAATTAATTTCTAGGCAATTTAAAGCTTCCTCTAGCATCAAATAAAAAATTATTCCCCTCATTACTTTCCATGTAGCTGTGATCTAGAGTTGGGTTTGGGCCAAAAATTTGTCAACCCAGATCGGATCGGGTTATTTTTGGGTTGGGTCAGGTCAACCCTATTTGGGTTATTGACAAATTTTTAACCTGCCGGGTCAAAAAAATCTCTTTGGGTTGGGGTCAAAAAATTCATGGGTTAAAGCCAGGCTGACCCCTCATTTACTGCAGGTCAGAAGTATGCTCAGTTTGGGTCATGGCTATCTCTTGTAGGGATGCAGGAAATGATGAGAAACCATAAAGATCAGATATAAACAGGGAGAAAGGGTCATAAAAATCAACTTTGGGTTTATGTATAGGTTTACAAACAGCTGACCCCACTTGAGCCGCTGTTGGTAAACCCAAAATCACTACGGTGCAAATCTTTACTGGATCATAGGCAAGGAGGCGCAGTCCATGCGGGAAATACAGTAAAACGTGAGGTGAATGCGCTGAGGGAGTAGGTCATAGAGATCAGATATATATAGGGAGAAAGGGTCATAAAAATCAATTTTGGTTTTATGTTTAAGTTTTCCAACAGCTGACCACACCTGAGCCGCACGGATTCAGCTGTTGGTAAACCCAAAATTACTACAGTGCAAGTCTTTACTGCAGCGTGGGCACAGTCTATGTATATAATGTCCATGTGGGAAATACAGTAAAATGTGAGGTGAATGCTGAGGGAGTAGGTAAGATCAGGGTGGAATGAAGGGAGTGCTGACTGCTGAAGTGTGGCTGGGTTTTGAGTAAGTGTTTGAGAATAATAAGGTGTGCATCAAAGTTTGAGATGGAGTGTGGGAATGTGTAAACCAGGATTTTGAAAAGTAAATACAAGTTTGACTTTGTACAGTATTAGAGCTAGTGTATTACAATATAGGATTTTCAATATATATAAATCTCATGCATTACAGATAATCAGCTGTAACTGTCAGTTACGATTGTGATTGTCGGTTTTATGGAGAAATCAATTTGTCAGACGAATCTAAAGGAAGACACCGTTTTTTGAAGGCTAGTCGCTGTTAATTTGTCGAAAAGACTGGTTTTAATTGAGTACAAAATTTTCAAGTGAACTTTCGCAGAATATGACTGACACCGACCATAAGCACATTTGTGGCACAACAAACAGCTGACGGGTAGTTCAAACAAGTAACGACCCGCCACCGCCAGGCCCAGGAATCAGGATTAAACTTGCTTCACGTTGTTCACCACACCTTAAAATTAAAAAGATTCAAGTTTTGATGGAACAGTGTTTCAACGATAATTTCACTGCAGCACAAAAAATGGACGGATCGAATCTCTTCTTAAAGGTTTAGGAAAAGTGTTTTCTCAATCAAACAAGGCCCAGATGAGTTTTCAATTTGATTTTCAGGGAGTAAAAATTTGGATAGGAGATACAGAGAAGGTCTGGATACAAGCTGAGTTAACTGAAGATTTCAACGGACACCAAATTGTTTACAAAGCTAGCGAGACAGTGAGAAATTATGAACGTTCATTCATTGTTGAATGTCCTCAAATATTGATTTACAGGTTGGTTCATTGTTGGTTACTAAATCGAGCGACTTTCCACCCTTGGTCAATCCAGATAGGCTAATTGGTGCCATCGACGTGACGACTTTGTCTCATTTGCACGAGGCCTCAGTACTTTTCAATCTTAACTTTCGTTTTCGGCAATTGCAATGCATTTACACTTATTGTGGGATTCTTCTGGTGAGAGCATGCACCGAAATGAATGAATTCTCTGTTTTCAAAATCAAATTTAACAGGTTGCCATCAATCCTTACACGAAATTGGAATTGCTTTACAGTCGAGAAAAGATGAACTTGTATCACAAAAAATCTCTTGGTGAGCTGGATCCCCACGTCTATGCAGTGGCCGAAGAAGCTTATTCAAAGATGGATAGGTAAAATAAAATGTGCTTAAGGAAGTCGTACTTTTCTAAAAACAAGGTATAGTTATTTGAATTTTGAAGAGAAAGTAGGGATCAGTCCATCATCGTTTCCGGAGAATCGGGATCTGGTAAAACTGTGAGTGCCAAGTACACCTTGAGATACCTTGCAGCCGTTGCCGGTTCAGTGGGGCAAACGGGCAAAGGCAGAGAGTCCCTTGAAAAACGGGTGCTTGCATCGTCGCCAATAATGGAAGCTTTGGGTGAACCTTACTTTCCGTTGATGTTTCAATCCTCTATCCTGATTTGAAATTTTCCTTCACTTTTAACCAAGGCAACGCCAAGACAATAAGGAATGACAATTCCTCGAGATTCGGAAAATTCATTGAGATCAACTTCAACCAAACGCTGCAGATCATTGGTGCAAATATGAAAACCTACCTTCTCGAAAAATCTAGAGTGGTTTTTCAAGTAATTTCCCAGGGTGAAATTTATGAAAAACAGTGTTTGATGTTTTTAATTGTTCAGGCTCCTCTGGAACGCAACTACCACATATTCTATCAATTGTGCGCAGCCAAAGACATGTCTGAGTGGGTTGAACTCGGGCTCAAATCTGCATCTGAGGTAGATTATTTAAAAAGTTGCTTTTGGTTAAATTTTAGCCTAACGAGTCATTTTTTCTAGCACAGATATTTGAACCAGGGCAGTTGTATGTATATTGACGGAGTAGATGACCTTGCTAGGTTTAATAAGACGATGGAGGCTCTCACTGCTGCTGGATTCTCTGGAAAGAGCCAGTCAAGCATGCTTAAAATTTTTGCTTCAATATTACACTTGGGTGACATTTCTATCTCGAAAGGTACATCCTGAGGAACTTCTTTGGTGAAAAGATAAGTAACTTTGTGTGTTGTAACTTTGATTTAGGTCCAAGGCAAACTGAAAGTGATACCTGCACAATAAGCAATGAAGACCCAGGTTAGATTTGTAACATTGATTCTTTAGATCACATTCAAAAAAATATTTTTCAGCCCTAAAGCTCTTTAGCTCGCTATTGGAAGTAAGTCCAGATGATTTCATAAAATGTTTAACAACAAGAAAAATAGTTGCAGCCAAAGAAACATATTCAAAACCCATGAACTTGGAAACAGTAAGGTTATCAAAAGTTCAAAGTTTTCAATATTAAGCTGATTTTTTCTAACTTCACGTTAGGCTCATGCTTGCCGCGATGCAATGTCTAAAGTAATGTATGATAGATTATTTGAATGGACTGTAAAGCAAATCAATTTGTCATCGAAAACTGCATCTAAAGTATTCAAGTTCATCGGAGTTTTAGACATTTACGGTTTTGAAACTTTTGAGGTTTGGATTTTCAAAACTTGCTTTTACTTTCAAAGCCAATTTGTTTGATTGATTAGGATAACAGTTTCGAGCAATTTTGCATTAACTATGCCAACGAAAAGCTCCAACAACAATTTAATCAGGTTTAAAGCTAGTCGAAATGCTAAAGAAACTTAATTATTCAAATAACTTTATGGAAAATTTGGCAGCACGTCTTCAAATTAGAGCAACAGGAATACATAAAGGAGGGAATTAATTGGAAAACTATTGATTTTCAAGACAATCAGCCTTGCATTGACCTGGTAACTACATCATATTAACCCAAAAGTCTTAAGATAATTTTAACATATTTTTCTAATAGATTGAGGGAAAGTTAGGCATCTTAGATCTTCTAGATGATGAATGTAACATGCCAAAGGGTTCTGACTCAAGCTGGATCTCTAAGTTGTACGACAAATGTTCTGGCAAAAAGTTTTTCCAAAGACCCCGATTTGATCAAGATTCTTTCATAGTTTTACACTATGCTGACGAAGTTGAATATTGTAGCCACGGTTTTTTGGTGAGAGAGTAGTACTTCAATATTGTATTAATCGTATTTGATTTCATTATAAAGTCGATTTTTTAAACCCAGGAAAAAAATCGAGATACTGTTTTGGACGAGCAATTAGAAATGCTTCGACAATGCCAGAATGAGCTTGCCAGGGAAATATTCTATGAAGAAAAAGGTAGATATTAAGACACTATTTATGCAATAATATAAACCATGGAATGATTTCAGCACCCACGAAAGCAAAAAATACACGTAATACCCCACAAAAAAGAGACAACAAAAACAAGCAGACTGTGAGTGCCAGTAACAAGATGAACTAAGAAAAATGTAAAAATTATCTCGAATTATTTAAGGTTGGCCTAAAATTCAGGACTTCTTTGTCACACCTCATGCAAACGCTGAACTGTACGACACCTCAATATATCCGATGCATAAATCCAAATGATTCAAAGCTTCCTTTTGGATTTGATTGTAAAAGGTGATTAGTAATGAAACATGAGACCTTACCAGCATATTTGAAGATAATTTAAAATCCCAGGGTTGTCCAGCAGCTGCGTGCATCGGGTGTGATTGAAACAGTTCGGATAAGTGCTGCAGGTTTTCCATCGCGGTAAAGATATTTAACTACATTTTTTCCTCAAAAATGACTATTTTTCAATGTCAGGTTAACTTACACTGAGTTTTTTGAGCGCTATCACATCCTCTCTCGAAAGTGTGACATCTTAAGTGGAGACTTTAAGAAGACATCAATAGAAGTAATTAGGAGGTTAATCAAAGCGAAGTCTATTCTTTCATTTCAGAGTGGTTTTTTATTTCTTCATCAACTTTATCCAGGGTACTTCCTGAAAATGAAAAGTTTCAACTTGGTCAAACTAAAATATTTTTTCGGGCCGGTCAGGTGGCCTATCTGGAAAGGCTGAGGTCAGAGAGACTTCGAGATGCTGCAATATTGGTTCAAAGAGTTTTTAGGGGATGGATCTCGAGAAAGTAAAAATAGCTTAAATATAAATAAAAATTTTATTTTTCCCTCTTTTCTCCCAGACGATACCTTAAAATCATGAGGAGTGTTAAAATCGTGCAAAGAGAGGTTCGAAGTTTCTTGGCTCGTCTTCATGCACAAAGATTGCGTGCTGAAAAGGCTGCAATTTTAATACAGAAAAACTTCAAAAGGTTTATCCTAAGAAAAAATGTAAGCTTCCAAAGTACTTTTGTTTCATAAAAAATTATATCAAATCAAAGTTGAATATTGTTAAAGTACCTAGAAATCACCAAATCAATTCTTCGCTTGCAAACCCTTGGCCGTGGGATGATTGCTCGGATGCGTCATTCTCACTTGGTCAGGTCTCGCTCAGCATTAATAATACAAAAATTCTTTCGAAAATGGAGTGATAGAAGAAAGTTTCGCAAAACTCTAAGACGAGTAAGTGTTACTTTCATTAAATAACAAACCAATTTTTAATTTCATATTTTCTTTTTTAGATAATTTTGACACAACAAACTGTGAGACAGTTTTTAGCTAGAAGAAAACTTCAAAAACTCAAAAACCAACCAGGCCCATCTGAACAACAAGTAAAAATAAAGTCTGTCTCTTCTTTATACAGCTCCTTTTACGTTATTTTCAGAAGGACTTAACAAAAGGGCTCGAAAAAAAGATAATTTGCCTCGCTCAGCAAATAAGTGAGACGAATAAAGTTAATACAAATCTTCAAAAAAATTACGAGGTCGAGTTAAAATTAATGAGTGAGAGAGAGATGAAACTGAGGTTAGAGATGGAAGCATTGAATCAATCGCTGAGAAAAGTAAGTGAGCTTTTTCTAGTGTGTATTTTGTTAAAGTAGATCAAGTTCAGAAAATGGTATAGAAGGAATCTGATTTGTCCCAACTTTATGAATCGAAAGCACTGATTGACATCGAACTTGATCAAAAGTGTAAACTGCTTGAGATTTCTAAACAAGAAGAAATGCGACTCTGCGTAAGTTTCTAAGTCTTCATTTCAAAAAACAAGAATGGAGAATGATTTCAAGGTATTTAAAGGCAGTTAATAAAGAATTAACTCAGAAGATTTTGGATTTGAACGAGAAGTTTGAAGCAGAAAAGGACGAGATTATTTGCTCTTGGCAACAAAAATATGTGAGAATCAGCTTACCTTTGTAATACATAAACCAGTAGACACTAAATTATATTAAAACTCTAGGACTTGGAAGTAGCGCGGCTCACTGATGAGCTGGAGGAAGTTTTGATTGAGAACCAAGTAAAAAACAAATTAGTATTATGTACCAAGATTCCTAATGTAGAATTTTCGGTTGCAGTGTATTTTTGAAGAACCTCAAACACGTGCCAATGTATCATTTTGGTCTATTGAAACGTCAAGTGAATCAGGATGTTTCCTTAGTTCAAGTAATTTTTACTTTGTTTTAATTAGTATTTTTTAAATACGATTCTTTTTATTTAAAGCTCCTAAAAAGTTTAGCAATAATACATCTTGTACGAATAAGTCTGGTTTTGATTGCACAAGACTTGATCATGACGTTTCTGAAGAGTGCCTCATTACAAAGCTGACTCGAAATGTAGGAGAATTATCGGAAAGCAAAGTTAAGAGCGAGCTTCGGATTAAGGAGTTGGAAAAGAAGCTACAATCGACAAATCAGGCCTTGACAATTTTTAGCAAGGTAGAAATCAAAAGGATTTGATGTAAAATTTTATGCTAAATTTTTGTCTTTACTCAGAAATTGTTCAAGGAATTGAAAGTTTCAAACAATCGATTTGACCAGGAAATTTCAAAGTTAAAAGAGGCTTTTTTAAATAATGAGGACATTTCCAAGTGGAATGGTAGCATATTTTTCTAAAATTTACTTGAATTCGCTATAAAGGAAATGTTAATTTTTTATTAATGGAAAGATGGAATGAGACAAATCTTACAAATGCAAGGAGAGCGTCGGCTGCATCTCGATCACCTGGGTAGAATGATTTCCAAGGACTCAATAACTGACCAAATTTCACTTCTTCCCCATGATGGAAAATTTCCTGAAGAAATAAATCCCTTTAGAGTACTGTTCGTGTTACTTTCATCAGGTTTAAGAATTTCTCATTAGCTTCAATTTTGTATTTTTAGACTTTGGAGCTTTACATTCATCGGTTGATGAGCGAGAAAGAAATTTTGCAGAAAGATCACTTGGACAAAGTAAACTTACTATTAAAAGAAAATGAGAGACTCAACTCAAGGCTAAAAATTTACCAAGATTTGAGCGAGAAAGTAAGTCTTCTTTTTGTAAAAATATCATATTTGGATTTTGTTATTCTGTTTTCCACGTTTCAGTTTATTGACCAACCAGCAAGCAACGAGACTGAGATAAGCTTAAAAGCTATAATTTTGGATCTCAATTCTGAAATATATGACTTACGACAGTCACTAGAGTCGCTGAAAAATTTAAGAAGAATCAATCCTCAATCAGATGACAAAGGTGTTGCAAGATATAACACTTAATAAAAAGACATTTGATATGTTCTTTTTGTTTTCTAGTTTCCATTCCATTGGGCTCTAGAGTTTTGAAAGCGAAGGCAGGTGAACTATTTGGCATGGTTGAGTATGATCCTGAGTACACCACCGAAGTTATCAGATACATTATTTGTGGTGAGAGATTTGAACCTTTTCATATATATCCCGAAGTAATAGCATGGTTTTTAGATTATTTCCCACAGAATCCGTCGGCTACACTTTTGCCAGCTTATCTTCTTTTCATGATGATGCGTTTTATGGATATAACAAGGAATGGAGATGCGCTTTCGAACCTTATAAAAAAAGCTGAGGATTCTGTTCTTTGGATAGTTAGAAAGGAACAGAAGACTGAAATTCAGGTCAGATAGAGAAGAAAGTATGTTTTCTCAAGAGTAAACTATCCCAAAATGATTTTACAGGCAACTTCTCTATGGCTCGCAAATTTTCATTGCCTTCTAAACCTCATGAGAGAATATTCAGGGTCTTTTGAATTTCTTGGATTTGATTCCCCTCGGCATCAAGAGAAATGTCTTAAGTTTTATGATTTGACCAACTTGTGGACAGAAATCAAAGGATTACTTGTGTACTTCTACAAAGTAAAATATTCTCTAGATTTCTCGTTTTTTGAACATTAAAAATTTTTTCGATCTGTTTAGAAAATTTGTCAGAAAATCTACGAAGCTCTACAAAATTTTGAAATATTTTCAACAAACGTATCAGATAGTCGCAGTAGCAGTGCTTTTTCTACCCTTTTTCCAAACCTTGACCGCTTTGTTAAAGTTTTAGTCAAAAACCAAGTCAAGAGAGATGTTGTGTTCTTTGTTTTAAGGTTTCAAAATTTTTGATAATTTAATAGACTTTGATTAAATTTTACTGTATAGGCAACTATTCTATTCGTTCTCTTCAAACGCATTTAACATCTTGGTATCAAGAAGAGACCTTCTCAACTGGTCAATTGGATCTCAGGCAATTTTATAATATCAAAATGGAAATTGTAATTCTCAGCAACATTTCTATTTTCTTAGATTACCACCAACTTGAGTCAAATGTTAAATTGGGCGAAAGACTCGTTAAATCTAGACGAGTTGAAAATGAATAAGCTTGTAATGGCAGTTAAACCTTTGCAAGAGGCTGGAATTCTCTTACAGGTCAAATATTTAAACCCCAATATTTTTGAAGCCATAGATAATTAGTGCTGGAATTAATTTGTAGGCCAAGAAGACGAATCCTCAAGATGTAGATTCTGTTCTTAATCTGTGCAAAAACTTGACCAGGGCTCAGGTAGATCTTAATCAGCCATCGATAATGAAATTTTAGAAATTATGGCTTTTGAATGACTTTCAGATTTTAACTATATTAACTATGTTTTCAACAAGAGAAAATTTCGAAGATCGTGTCAGCCCTCCATTCATCTCGTCTGCAACCAATTTCCTAGATCTGAGAGAATCCATGCCAGGAAAGAGCCAGGTAGTTAGATGGAACTTCATTTTTGATCCTTGAAAGAGGATTCTTTTTTAGCTTCAACTTTTACTGGACACCAACCATCCGATCGCAGTGGATTTTCCCTTTGTTGTATCTAGTATGGATTTGGAGGCAATCAAAATTCCAGAGGAGCTTAAACGTTTGGAAAATATTGTAAAAATAATTTAATCAATTTTTATATTTATGAAGTCACTAGTTTTGACCTATCTAAAAAAATGTACCTCTTTAACCCCTTATCAAATAAGAATAGTATGAAGAATCTAATAAATTTTGTCAGATATTTCAAACGATTTTGATTAATGCTTTAAAGAAGGCATTTTCTACTAAAAACTTAGAATTTAGTACGAGAGCATTTTTAATATTCATGCAGCTCTTCAGCATCTTTTTAAAACTAGTTTTGTAACGCCATGGATAAAAAAGATCGATGAGAAATGAGGTCAGTTTTCCTTCAAACACGTTGAACAGAACTCTAAAAGAAACTTACAATTTATTTTATTTTAGTGTACATTCTTCAGCATAAATGGCATTGGTTCATGACTTAGCAGTCATTGGTGCAGGGCTCTTTGGTTCTAGTTGTGCAAAGTATGCTTCAAGTCAATGTCACTCAGTGGTTTTGATCGGACCTTCCGAAGAAGGTAAAAATCATGACATCTTTGGTGCTTGGTTGGATGAGGGAAGAATTGCAGACCTAGTGGACAGCACTTACATTTGGAGAACTTTGGGTAAGTCCTACAATTTATCTTTCTGTAATTTAAAAAAAATAAATATCCTTGATTCTAAAATAGCAAAACAATCTCTGCAGAGCTTTAAAACCATAGAAAGTGCATCAGGTGACTTGAGATTCTAAGTTTTTATTATCATATCTTTATGGATTTTAAATTTAAGGGATTGATTTTTTTGATGACATTGGATTTTTGAATGTTTTCTCAAAGTCAAAGTCTAACATGGAGGAAGTGGAAGAGTACGAAAAAATTGCTAAAATTCTTCAGGCTGAGGGTCTAAAAATTAACAGCGTAACAGTTATTCTTAATTACTATATGATTTTTTTATAATTTTGAAATTTTTCTGCAGGTCAATAAAGACAATTCTAAAATGCTTTTCCCTCTCTTGGATTTACCAGAGGGTATGTATAAGTCAAGGACTTCTCAATCAACAAAATGAATCATCTGTACTTTTTTGTAGATGTTATTGGGTTTCATCAGCCTGACTTTTCTGGACATTTTAATCCTAGAAAGCTTATTAAAGCACAAAAAATGTTGGCTGAAAAAAATGGTTGCTGCTGGATTGATGGTCACGTTTTGGAGGTTGGACAAGATGACGAAGGAGGTCAAAAATTAGTCTGAACTTTTTGAAAAATTATTGCAATTACGATTTTTAGTGTATAAAATCATTGTGAAAATGACACATCCGACCTCAGAAACCAACACTGTGATAACTGCAAAAAATGTCTTGCTCTCAACTGGTGCCTACACCAATCTTAATTCAATTTTGAAGGTTTAAAATTAAAATTCACTAATTAAATAACTTAACAAAGTGTTTATTTGAAGATTTTCAATTACAGAATCTTCTTCCTCCTCGTTTGCTAGGATTAGAACCAGACCTGAGATTGATGCGTCAAACAGTCGTATTTTTAGAAGTCAGCTCAGATGACCTGGAAAATTTGAGGGCGATGCCAGACATTGTTATGCATTATAATTTCAAGGAAATTGATGGAGCCTATATCCTTCCACCAATAAAATACCCGGATGGAAAGCACTATGTGAAAGTAAGATGTCAATAAAATTCTTTATTACTTTACCTAGACCAATTTTTTTGATAGATTGGCCACTTGGACAAATTTGAGACTAGGATAAGCGACGGCGAAAATGCATTGAAAGATCTTACAAGTTGGTACCTTGATACAAGGGGTTGTCCAGAAGCTGTTGAAACATTAAGTGACTATATTCAAGGCCTTTTGCCATCCATTAAATTTATGAATGTAAAAAGTTCCACATGTGTCACTGCACAGGTCAGCACTGATCTCTTTTTATCCAGGGGAAAAAGTCTGATTGACATTTAAATATTTTAAGACTCCGGACATGTGCAGCCCTTACATTGAAAAAGTAAGTCCCACTCTGACTATTGTTTGTGGTGGTAATGGTTATGGTGCAAACTGCAGTGATGAAGTTGGCAGGATAGGGGCAATGTTGGCTATAAGGTAAAAATTATTCCTCTTTTCATTTATGAAGCACGTTAAAGTTTTAAATTGTCTGATTGTTTCAGAAATGAATGGGTGAGCGAAATCCCACAATCTTTGATGTCTATAAGCTGGAGAAAACGCAAGTGTGTCTAGGGGTTCAAATGTCAAATCACACATTGCAATTCCTTAGCAGGAAGTCTAGGTCGTTATATTTATGTGTTTATTTCAAGAATCTCTCCTAAAATCTAAAGGTTCACTAAATGTAGAAAAATAATTGAATTGAATAGTACTAAAGCATGAAAAAATTTACATGATGATTATTATTCTTTTTCATACTGAGAGAGATCACAGATGATGTGCAGGGGTCGTGACCGGAAGTCAAACCGTGTGCAGTTTTACCTCGGAATAGTTAATGTCTAACTTAGTTAAAAAAAGAACAAAAAAATTATTAATACAGTGACCTGGGGCTGGGGATGCTTCTAGCTCCTACTACATGAGTAGTTTGAAAGTTGATAATTTATGTACAAAAGACGGACTTGTGCACACCTCTGCAAATATGTCAGTACCAGTAGTGTACTCCATTACCTCACAAAGGCTACAGGACCAAACTATCCATGGGTCTTGCCACATACTCAAGAAGCACTTGACTGGTCAGTAGTCCCCATTCCATGGCATGTGTTTTCATAAATTTTGACCAAAACTAATCCAACATTTACCTTACTTTTCCTGTTCAGGCCTAACCAGACCAGACCAAGGCCAAATTTTTGAACCATCTCACATCCATTGTTCCTGGTTTGATCATTGTTTTCATCCAACTCTTGACAGAGCGTTAATCTATTTTCGAGAGTTCCGCCTTTGCCCTAGAAGCACCTGTTGAGCTCTTATGATAGAAAAATGGGACATTTTCTCCTTTTATCTTGGTTCCTCCTCCGCTTTCAATTGGATGTCACGTGCTGAGGACACACCACCATTCTCAAATACCAGACCTTTTGGATTAGAAAATGTTCCATCACATTTTGTGACCAATGATACTCCAGCATAGACTCTCGAGCTGTGGAACTGGCACTACCAAACATTTTACCCTAGTCCCTCAGCACAGACACCAGTTTGTAAAGAATCTATAAAAACTATCTTGTCGGAGCAAAAACCTCTTAAGTGAGGTTAACCAACTCCACCTCGTGTGGATTGATTTTGTAACACAGAGGTCGTTCTTTCCCTACTTGTATACAAGCTTTCTTTCTAGGGACAGCCCTCCTTTGTTGGGAGGAGTTAGGACCAGCCAGGGGCAGCCTTTTGGAGGCATCTAGTACCATTGGCCGTGCTTTGCAACCTGCCCATTAGCTCCTGATGTGGAGCTGGTCTGATTGCAGCATTTTCCTGACTGGGCACTAACTGGGGCCAGGGGTTCATCCTGTACGGCCGTCGCCCTGGCCACATGGGGTGGGATGGGTGCGGGATTTGTGGGTAAAGCCTCTGCTATTCAGTCCTGAGGACCAGTTTGCATCCGGGCTGGTGTCCTGCCCTGAGACGATTCCCTGCCGACCTAGACACTCCTAAAGAGGAAGAGGGTTAGGTAAATTGATCCAACTCAGCAGAATTTACATTTGTAGTAAGAATTAAAGTTTTGATGAGAGATACTTATACATCTGCTCAGTGTCACCATCTCTTTTGGAGCAAACAAAACTGTAAACAGTTCAAAGAAAGAATGAGAAATTAAAGATCAATTAGATAAGGCTCAATGAGAGTGAATTTATAGAAGCAAGTAACTCTGGTTGTAGTATACTTATCCTTTGTTCAGTATCACTTTTCCACCTAAAGACCACTTTAAATTTATTTTAAGGAAAAACATTTTTAAGCTCAGGAATATTCGTGTCCTCTCTCTTCAAAGGATGCTGCGCGAATCATCGTCATGTTTATTTGTCTATCACAGTTCAGCATGACAGACAAATTTTGCATGAAAAATGAAAAATGAAAAATAAATGTGATTAAAAAAAAGATAGAGGAAAGCGATCTAAGTTAGGAAGAAATACGTCCTGGGGTCTTAACAACATGGTTTGTGCTCAGGTAGAAAAACCCTGTTTTTTATTTCAAAGGTGAGGACTATTGTAGATTACTTGGCCCCACCGGGGGAAATAACTACCGCCATGTTGCTCGGCCACAAAGAGGTATAATGCTAATGTGATTTATTGAAAGAATGACATCTCCAAGCCTCCAATGATGTCAACAGTGATCCATTTTAAAGAAATAAAGGTGCCCTTTGCTTCATTATCGTATCGAACGTCGCATGTGACATATCCAGCCAATCAAAAGGTATTGTCTTTCGCCCTATTTATGAAGCTATTCCATCCCACTCTTTTTTACTAGGATCTGAGAACAAAATGCGACCTGGAAATCTCAAGAAAAACACAGATTGGGAAGTCAACCTAGATGTCAAGTTTAAGTTATCACATTGAGTGACTAATCTAAACAACATTTTTGCATCATAAATTAGATTTAGTATTTGAATAAATTTGATCCAATAAAGGCAGGATTCCTTGAACCACTTATAAATAAATGATAAATGAGATAATGGCAAAGGCTGACTAATAACTCTTCCTCTCCGACTCTGTTTCTCGTGGAGACTGTAGCTCAACTTACAAACAACCAAACAAATAGCTTGCCGCCTTTATAAAACTTTTCAAGTTTAACAATTTTGGACATTAAAATTATTATAATGTTCTTCGGTTTCATTTTTCTCATTAGTACTTGCTTTGAAAAGTTTCCCATTTAACAAAAACCTCTAACACCGGGTTCTTCTAGAGATCAAAAAACCTTTCTCTATCCTTTGTGGCTGGGTAAAATCTTAGGTAAGGAGAAATTTCCAAGTATTTTGATTTTGTTACAAAAGTTTCTTATGATATTTTGTTCAAACTAAATTAAGCCACTCAATCTTTCAGCCATTTACCAAAAGATTCAGACTGTAAGAGGACAACCCCAAAAGCATTTATGCTTTTAAGGTAACAAAACATATTTCATCTAACAGGATTGCAATTTGGAGCTCAATTTTTTTTAACTTTCAGTTGTTCAGAGTAAAACTATCAAAGACTTTAGGAGGAAAATTTTCGAAAGCTGATCTTTATAAAACTCTGTCACTATGAGCCCTCTAAAAGTTTCAGAGGTAAAGCTTATTCTCAAGATGTTTTTAATACCTTATTCCATTAACAACAAAACCTTTTTATTAAAAACTCTCAATAGGAATTAGATTCCAAATATAAGGTTCGAAAATGTTTTGTCAAACTCGAAAGGATAGACGTTTCGAAAGAATTACACCGGCTGAAACTTAAATTAAGCGAGGTTCAACAACAAATAGACGAAAGTGAAGAAGATGATGAGCTATCCGACGGATCTGAAATGGTAAGTTTGCTTTTATGAGTGCACATATAATCTGAGTCTAACCATATTTCATTTTTTAAATGTTTTCAGGGCGATTTTTTCAGCACTTTACCAAAAAAAGTTATTACCATCAAAGGAATAGGTATGTGAAGATAATCTAACCGCTTTGATAAAAGTGATAATCTGGTCATATCTTCAATGAAAATTCTGGAAAATATTCTCAGGTCGTGTGACGTTGCCTGAGAAAGCAAGATTGATTTCGAAAGTAAATACTCCAAAAGGCCCAATGATTGTCCTAGATCGAAAATGTTTGCAAATAAATCTCAAGCGTCTTAATGTTCCGCAAGGTTTGCCTCAAAACAAAATTTCATAGAATTTATTTTTCTCAATTACTTCTTATTATTTCAGAAGATCTTGATGAAACTCTCAGGTTCTACAAGAATTACTTGGAAAATGAAAAGCAACAAGCAAATCTTCTTCCTCAACCCACCCTGAAGTCATCCGTACAGCAATCTCACTCCCATTTGAAGCAACAACTTCCATCTAAGCAGCAGTCTCCCATGATAATGAAGCAGTATCAGCCGCAGGATTTCTCTATGATAAAGCCAAAAGAGCAACCCAAAAATGTAATACTGAAACTCACTCCAGAAGAGAAAAGTTGGGCAGATTTAGCTAACTTTCTAGGAGGACACTGGTTTTCAAGCTCAGGTTTTTGACTTTAAAGGTTTCAAATGTTTTCTTTGAATCACAAAGAAAATTTCTTCAAAAGGCCCTGTGTCAGTGCATGAGAGTGTCCAGCGAGCATTTTCTATTCAGCAATCTTTAGCCTCAAAAGAAAATCAAGGTTTGAAACTGCAGAAACTACTGGTAATATTCTAGAATTTCAAGCTAAACTTTGAGTACCATTTATTAGTATTTTTCGATTCAAAAAGTCCTGGTAAAGTTATAAATGTCGAATGGATTTTTTTACCATCTTGATTGATGAGGCGGTCGTTATTTTTCATTTCCTTGCTTTTCAAAGGGCGTACCCAAATCATGGACAAAGTCTGTTTCGTTGGACCTTGAAACCTTTCTAAACTTGTACCTATTTATAGTTGGAACAGCGACCTGTAATTCCTGGAGTAAACTTGAATGGTAAAGCACAAGCCAGGCTACAGTCAAACACTTCAGCTACTTCGTCCTTTACAGGTATTTTTGAAGATCTTGGCTTGAAAACTGTTTTATATTGTTAACAAATTGATATCAATTGTAAAGGAATCAAAGAAAACCCTGGTTTTGGACTGCCTGAGGTAAATTCTTAAGTTTACATACCAAAACTTAATATTACCATCCGTTGAATACCTGTGCTTTTTGACTTTTAGATGTAGGCAAAGAAGTGACTAATGACGAGGCTTAAGCAAAAGTCTCTTGTACCATTAAAAATAGAACTTCAGTTGCAATTGTAAAATTTGGCTTTTGTTGTAAAATTGAAACTGTCGAAAATGAGACCTTTTTCTACCTTCCCAAAAAATTTGTGTTGATTTGCTACCGAATTTGACTTTTCAGGCCAACGTCAAGATTGTATCTTAATTCAGAAAAAATCAATTCGCAGCTCTCTTAGTTAATCTAATTTTTATTATATGATAATCAGATTTTACTTATACAGATTTATCCCTACGTGTGAGACTAAAAAACCACCATTACTCTACTTTTAAAAATGATATATTTTAATTGACAAGCATATTACTTTTCAAGGTGATGCCTAAGAGAAGATTGATGCAGAACCCTGCTGCTACAGGTAACTTAAATTTACATTAACTTATCAATTTGAAAGACTTTAAAGATTGCTGTTTTAAAGGATCGGTCGAGGTTATCGATTTAACCGGTCTTCCAGATGAAACTCCCAAAGATTCTGTTGCAATGAAAAATTCTTTACAAAGGTAATACTTAAACTTAAAATATATTTTACGTACTCATGTGACTATATATCTTTTTCAGCCTTAAACATACGCCCGACGTCAAAGTTGTCAAGATCAGAACCTTTTTCGAAAAAGATGGTATGCTTTTGCAATATTTCATTGGTTTTTTATGTTGAATTTTTATATTGCCTTCAAATAGTCTAAATTTTCCTGTTTAATATTTAGGAAACGTTTTTATCAAAAAAGTCTCTTGCCCATTTTGCTCCGAAAGCACCAGGTAATAAATCAGTTCAGCCTGATTTTTCAGAAACTTCAAAAGTAGAACATTTTTAGGGTTGAGTTGTTGAAAGAGCATATGGATAAACAGCATAGGTCAAGTAAGTTGGAATTGTAGCTTTAAAGTAAAAAAGAAAATATTTTAAGTGAAATCATTTACGACAGTACCAACTCAAATAAAAGATAACAAAAACTTGGGACAATCAGCAAATCCACCAAAAGAATTACCCAATGAAAAAATTCCTGCTGGATGTGTTCGTTGCAAGCATTGCCGAAAGGTAAATTTACTTGGCTCTTGTCAACATTTGTGCATATTTTTTCTTAAAACAACCTAATTTTTTTTTAGATAATAACGATGAACGAGGTGTTGACTCACGGTTGTTTCTATAAACGACCCACTCCTACCCCTACTGTAACCCCTCGGATATCTTCACCTAGTAAATACTATTGATCAATTATTTTTACAAGTTGGCACTGACTAGGAATTTTTTAGGTCAAGGCAAAATATCTGTTAAGCCAATGAGTAGTTTGATGCCGAATTCCACTACGCCGAAATCCCCACTGGTGATGGCACAATGTTCAAAGTGTAAAGAGGTAATTTGCTTTTCTTTTCTATGCTTGTGCTTCTACTAAAACAAGATTTTTCCAAGGGGTCGCTGTACGCTTTGATCCGAAAAATAATTTACAAAGTCATAATAATATCTCTCACTTTAGTTAGGTTAAAAATTTTGCTCAACAGTGGTCTGATTATCTTTTTTCCTTTCAGACAGTACCTTTTGTCAAAATAGATGTACATGAATGTTTTTCAAATCGAAAGGATGTTGGTAAGTAAAAACAAATAGGTTTTTTAAATTCATGATATCACAAATTTTGATTTTTTTTAGGTTTGTCAAATCTTAATAAAGTCACCCCTCAAACTGATCCTAAGCCAAGCATATTAAATTGTCGAAATTGTTTTGAGGTGGGCCTTCTGCAGGTTTTTTTTTATCTAATCACGAGGACAAAATCCCAATCTTTTTACTTTCAGTTAGTTCCAAGTGATCAAAGGACAACACATGTATGCAGACAGCAATCTGAATCGTCAAAAGAAGATCCCAACACTTTGCTCAAATGTTCCAATTGCAACAACGGCAAGTTGTACTCTGTTATGGCACTCAAGGAGCATAATATAATGGTCCACGGTGCAGTGTTGTAAAAGAAAAATGACCAACAACACAATCTGACATAAAATCGAGTGATAAAAATTGTAAAATATGCGTTTCTCCTCCTGTAAAAATTAAAACTCTATAACTTGATATTGATTCTTAAACGAATTTTTTTTCATTTTTTAAGAAATTCAAAATTTACTTTATCAATTAAATTCCCTTTAGAACTCATTTTTATTAAAGCACAGTTTGATTTGTCAACGATCGAATTTTCCTGACTTGTAAACCGTCGAATAAATGACTGAAAAAGGCATTTTTTCTTTCACGTCATTCTCCACCTGTGCAACATTGTGGTGCACACAGAAAATTACCGTTCATCATCATGGAGCTTTGCTTAAAATTGTGTCCAATAGTACTCAGCAATCCGCATTTTCTATTGAAAAACATCCAAGAAATGTTGGTCAAAGCAGTTTATATTTTTCTGGTGTTTATTGCATTAGTGAATGGGAAAAGTAAGACAAAAGACTTCTTTTTTCGTGGAAGGGTTCCATCAGGTTCATTTGAATACTCAGATTTGAATGGTTTCTACACTCCAAAAAAAGCCATCAAGGTGTGTGAAAATGACCTTTCTTGTGCTGGGTTTACCTTCAAAGGAACACCTCATATAAAATCTGCAAAATATGAAATTTTCTTTTTCCATTATATTCCCAAGAAACTTTTTGACGAAGTGAAAATGAAAAAAAATTATTTTCATTGGACGACCTATAAAGTAAAATCGAGAAATTTTGTTAAGCTTGATAACCATATAGTTCATTCAGATCAAACGTCAAATAAATGCCCACAAAGGTAAAAAAATAGTTTAATTTTCTTTAATAAATAACATTTGATATGAAAGAAAATTGTAGCTTTTTTCATGAAGAAGATGAAGTAAAAAAACTTTTTGAAGATGGCAAAATTGTTGCACTAGAAGTTTCTACTTTAGGTAAGAATAGTAGTTTTATTAGAAGAAATACTTTGCTTATAAAGAAATCTAGGTTTAGGATCTTCTTCATCAACTATTAGAATTCATAATGGTTTGGATTTTAAAAATTTGGAAAAAGATGGAAAAAGTGAAGAAGATCATCATCAAAATATAGTTTATGTAAATTTGAATGCTGCTGATGGAAAAATCGTCCAAACTTGGTAAATTACAAGAAAATAATTTAAAATTGAAAGCTAAAGATTTTTTTCTCCAAGGCCCAAGGTGGACCGATGTTGCAAAATTCCCCCACCGGATTATGAATTTTCAGACTTTTACGATTTGAAGCGAATCGACTGTGACATTTCAAAAGAGGATTTTTACCTTGAATATATTAGTAAGCGGATTCCAGTTTTCCTGCGAAAATGTGAAGATGATTGGAAGGCAAAAAATTGGACCGTTGAGAGTATGAAAAACAATTTTTTTTCGTGAAAAAAAATTTTGAAAAATAATTTCAAACTGTTTTAGACTTGTTGACCCGTTTTCCAAAACTCTGGAAAACAACTTATGAAGTTCAAGAATCAGATGATCCCATTACAGCTGAACTGTCAGCTGAAGAGTTGCAAAAACTTCTGAATAATGGAACAGTTCTTAAAGTCATTCTACAAGTGATGAAAAATAAAGAGAAAACTGCTAGCCAAGAGGATATCGACAGAAACAAGGTGATTACTAGACTTGCATTTGAGTAGCAGGCCTGCATCCAAGTCCTCTTGATGTCAAATGTGGCCAGATAGACCATTGTTACCTTCTGGGATTTGTGGTCTAAACCATTTTGGCAAGCAAAGTGTCAGACCTTTAGGTTTATAGAAGAAATAATAAGTGTTGGCATTCAATATGATTTATTAACCAGTTTCATGTTACATTTCAATGCCTTTTATATCTGAAACTAGCCCGGGAAAAATTTGATGAGCTTACATCACCCATCTGGACATTTTACATAACACAAAGTTTTCTCTCCCGTGACCCATTTGGGTTTTGGAGTTTGGGGTACCCCGGGTCCAGGGCTCAGGTTTGCAGGGTCATGCTTGTGTAAAGAACCTTCCCCGAATTGGTGGGGAGGTCTGTATAAAATTTGGTGGAGATTGGTCCGCGGTTCGGACGTGAAAAGGGAACATAGGTACAAACAGTCACTTTTATTTATGTAGAAGAAGATTGGGAGGGAAAGAAAATGTGGGACCAAAGGATAAGTAAAATAAGTAGTAGGTTTTGTAACC
>Ga0194133_10002199_pt1 | contig 30918 bp, 24 predicted proteins | sample TA2KigOf40mmetaG_FD_155448 | JGI IMG/M metagenome (GOLD analysis project Ga0194133, IMG submission 155448) | Freshwater microbial communities from Lake Tanganyika, Tanzania - TA2015055 Kigoma Offshore 40m | ecosystem: Environmental > Aquatic > Freshwater > Lake | place: Tanzania: Lake... | reverse complement strand
TGTTTAGCGCCAGGATCTGCTCATCAGACAGAATAAGGTCATCATCACCGAGAATACTGGGTGTGTTTTGATTCAAAGGTTGGCTCAGTTGTACTAGTTTTTTTGCAATAAAAAGTTCTTTGAGGTAAGAGGTGCGTAAATAGATTTTGTCATGATCACTGATTAATATTTTTCTGTCATATAATTCCTGTAGGATTGGATCGACCAGGGCTGGTTGAATGCTAAGTTTTTTTTCAAGTGTATCTTTAATTTGAAGTGCACTTAAAAAACAATGACCAAAGTTCTTTGCCTGAGAAAATGCATCAAGAATCCCAGCTTCAATACGTTTTGGTGATTTTGGATTGATGCCAAGTGACAGGGCAAATTTATCAGCACTTAAAAAGCCAAAGCCAGGTAAATCATGAATGAGCTGATAAGGGTTTGATTGAATGATATCATTCGTGTTTTGACCATACTTTTGGTATAAGCGCATTGCCCTGGTTTGCCCAATTCCATGGGCATGCAAAAAGACCATGGTGTTTTGCAAGTATTTTTTGTCTTGGAGTGCTTTTAACAGGTCTTTGGCTCTGGCTTTTTGGATATGGGGGACTTCAAAAATTCGCTCGGGATTTGCCTCTAAAATGCTTAATGTGTCCTCACCAAATGTGTTGGTAATGGCTGTTGCTGTTTTTTCTCCAATTCCTTTAATAAGATCTGAGGATAGGTATTTGATAATCGCCTGTTTGGAGCTGGGGCCTAAATTATCAATGCTTTTGGCATCCAGCTGCTGGCCAAAAACCGGGTGATTAACCAGGTTGCCTTTTGCGATAATTTGGCAGCCGGGTGCTAAATGGAATGTTTTGCCCTTGATCGTTTGCGGGCCATTTTTAGTTTGAATTTTAAAGATGTAGAATTGTGATTCAGAATTATGGTACTGAACGGATATTACTTGTCCTGACAGGGTGCTGGTTGAATCAGTCATTTTGCTATCTTTCGTAAAAAAGACATTATAGCTGTGGAAATATTCGATGGCTAGCTCTGGGCTCTAAGTTTGATTCACGGCGGGTAGCGATTGCTGCATTGGCGCTGGGTGTTAAAAGCTCAGATGGAATTGGGCTGTGGAAAATGGCTGGGCTGGTCTGTTGCCTATTATATTCCATGGCAAGATAAATGATCGAAAGCACGGCAAGCATGGTATATGGGAAAAGTGCAATAATAGCAGCTGCTATCATCCAGGTGAAGGGTGACTGATGCCATTCTACGCTTTTAATAGAGTGCTCATGAATTTTAGTGTGAATCGGTTTGTAAGCTAAGTTTGCTTTGAGTGCTGGGTGGGTCCATTTTTCTAAGTAAGATCCTGCCAAATCGTCTTTTTCAGTTATTTGGAGCTTAAGTTCAATCAGCGGAACGGGTAGAAAGTGAAGTTTTGACAGCAGTGCTTTTTTATAATGGGGATCTAATTCACACAAATGGTTCAGGTCTGGCTTGGGCATGGCCATCATTTCAGAAAGAATGCTTGATGGATCTTGAGAGGGGTCAATGATTTTCCAAGATTGATTGTCATAATAGAAATAAGTCAAGCTCGTAGAATTGATCATGGCATAGCTTTTTACAACCACGGTTAATGCATGGTTGCTTAAAACGATATAAGAGGCATAAGACAATTGAGCAATGATATCATTACCTGCCATGCAAAGCTCACTTAATGGCGCCAATAGGTTTTGTGGCCCTTTGTGGAATATGGTTCTGGCAAGAGCATCACAGGGGTCAAGTTCTGCATAATTTGCTGTAAAATTGACACAAGATTCAAGCAGTTGTTCATTCTCTTCTTTTGTACTTTCCTGACTATGCTGGTGTTGAGTGGCTACAATAAACCTGGCTTTTAGAAAAGTCAGTTGATCTATATCACTGGTGATTGTGGGTATTTCATATAAAATGATATAAGTAATATCTAAAGAAGTCGGTTTTTGTATTCCCGCTGTTTCATCCGAGAATACAAAATAGGATTGAAAAAATAGATCTTTTGAATTTTGAGTGGCATGTTTTTTATAGTATTTTCCGTCTTTTAGCTCAAGTTGCCCTCTAAATGCCATCAAATAATGGGTGCCTTTTGGGTTTAAAACACGAATGGTGCGACGACAAAAGTCATTCATAAAATGCTGAATGCCCTGATCCTCTGGAAGATCTAGCCAGCTCAGTAACTTGGGTCGATCAGATGCTGTCAGGAAGTATAAGTTAGGCTTGTTTCTCATGAGGCGAAAATATTCCAAATCATTTCTATTTTAGCGCACAACCCTCGTTCTTGCCAAGCCAGGGAAACTTGATTATTATTTAAGCAATGAAATGAGGAATAAATATGACCCCAATTAAAGTGGTAGTCACTGGTGCAGCTGGTCAGATTGGTTATCAAATATTATTTAGATTAGCCCAGGGTGAAGTATTTGGTCCAAATCAGCCCATTATTCTTCAACTTTTAGAGCTTGAGCAGGCAATGGGTGCGCTTCAAGGTGTTGTGATGGAGCTACAAGATTGTGCATTTCCATTGCTTCAGGGTGTGGTATATACCTCTGACTTGAAAACAGCTTTTGATGGTGCAAATTATGCCTTCCTGGTTGGGTCAGTGCCAAGAAAGGCAGGTATGGAGCGTTCGGATTTGCTGGCCATTAATGCAAGTATCTTTATTGATCAGGGTCGTGCTCTAAATCAATATGCCTCAGATGATGTGCGCACCCTGGTTGTTGGCAATCCTTGTAATACCAATTGTATGATCGCATCAGCCACTGCATCGGATATTCCAAAAGAGCAGTTTTTCGCAATGACCATGCTGGATGAAAAGCGCGCCAGAAGTCAATTGGCAGAAAGGTTAAATGTTCATCATCGGGACATTGAATGTATCATTTATGGCAACCATTCATCAACATTATTTCCTGATTATTGGCACAGTACTTATAAAGGGAAGTTGGTGGTGGACTTGGTCAATGATCCAGCTTGGCTTGAGGGTGCCTTTATTGAGAATGTTCAACAGCGCGGAGCGAAGATCATACAGGCCAGAGGGGCTTCTTCTGCAGGATCAGCTGCAAATGCTGCTTTAGATACCATGCGATTGATTGTGAATGGCTCAGATACTCCATTTTCGGTTGCAATACATGCCAATGGACAGTATGGTGCAACAAAAGGTTTGTTTTTTTCCATGCCCTGTCTGTCTAAAAATGGCATCTTAACACCAATTGATCATATTGTTCATAATGCCATGGCCAGGAAGCGCATTGAAATCACAATTGCAGAACTTGAATCAGAGCGTAATATAGTGATTTCACGCGGTTTCATGAATGCTTGAGACCTCATGGTTTGATCCTGTAGCGTTTTATATCGGTCCTTTTGCTATTCGCTGGTATGGTTTGGCCTATGTATCAGGATTTATAGCTGCATTTTTCTTTGCAAAGCGTTATTATTTTCCAGCGCATCAAATCTCGCATCAACTGTTGGACCCGTTCATGAGCAGCATGATCATTTCTGTGATTGTGGGAGGGCGTCTGGGTCATATTCTTTTTTATAATTTGTATCAGGCGATTGAAGATCCCATGGTGATTTTTAAAATCTGGCAGGGGGGCATGTCTTTTCATGGGGCGTTGATTGGCTTGACTATCGGCCTTTTTATTTTCTCATCTTATCATCGCCTTTCATTCTGGGTATTGTCGGATTTTGTTTGTTTGGTAGCTCCCTGTGGGATATTTTTTGGTCGTCTTGCAAATTTTATCAATGGTGAGCTTGTGGGTCGAGTGACTGATGCATGGTGGGCTGTGGTTTTTCCGATGGTTGATCAATTGCCCAGACATCCATCACAACTGTATGAGGCGCTATTTGAGGGGGTTTTTCTGGGTCTTTTGATGTGGCGCTTGTTTCGAAAAACTTACGCGCCAGGGTTTATTTCAGGGTTTTTTTTATGTGCATATGCAGTGATTAGATTTTGTATGGAATTTTTTAGGATGCCTGAATGCCCATATGGTTGTTACTTCGGACTTGATATGGGCCAGATGCTGAGCATTGTTATGTTTATGACTGGTCTGATGATATTACTGAGAAAAACCCAGTATCAGCAGCATTGAGAAAAAGATCCCAAAGAAATTATAATGGTTCCACCCATGGGAGCATGATTGATGGTGCTGAGTTTGATTACAAAAAACAATCAAAAATAGCAGGCTTGATGCTGTGATTAAGTCACAATAAGCTTCGGTATTCTCTAGGAAGATTAGGTCTTTTAGTGAAATGCCATAATAGAAGCTAATAATGACTATGACAGCGTTTAAGATAATGAAAAAAGAGGTGAAAAAAACTTCCTTGGAGATTTGCTGTAATTGGTTACTGAGGCAGAAACTTTCAATGGCTTTATGAATGAGCAAAGATGTCAAAATTAATGTGAAGTTAAGCATGCTAAAGCTGCTGCCGATTGCGATCCCCTCAACAAATGAATGAAAAAGAAACATGATTGCTGTGCCATAAGTTATGACGTTTTGGAATTTCTTTAAGAATTTCCCCAAAAGTAAAGCACCAATCGCTGGAATGATTAGGTAAAACGCAAGCATGTTCAGCGGCTCAGACCAATGCTTAAAAACATGGGGTATGAGTCCAAATAGCAATAATCCAATCAGCATGCCATCGGATAAATTGTTTAAATTTCGTCTAAATATATGCGATTTGCTAACGCCTTGATTGGAGATGCCAAGGAATCCAAAAATGATTGATTGCGAAAAAAGTAATATACCGATCCAATAGTGACTCATAATGCATCTAGATTTAAATTCGCTATTATATCATCTTAATGCTTTAAAATAAAGTTTAAAGTGAACACAATCAGGCAGAAAACATTGTTTTTTTTCAATTCGTTAATCGATATTTCTTGTCGATGCTTGCCAAATAGATGCGATAAAATTGAAACCGTGCAGAGTATTTGAATATAATTGAATGTTGTTGCATAAAACAACGTCAATGCAGCTGTAAAAATCACGCCGTTTTCAAATTTTTTAGTGCCAAAAGCACTTTTAAACACCATATAAAATAAATAAGATGAGAACAGAGTTGATAGCAATTGAATATTGAGGTTAAGAAATTCAATCATCAGTGCTAGGCTAAGAAAAATTAAGCCTGAAACAAGAAGCGCTCTTAAGCGATCTTGCTTGGAGTAGGACTTTAGAATTAGATTTTCAAAGTAAATAAGGGCCTGTCCTGAGCCTAGGCAGGCGACAATTAGGTTATTGAATACCTGGGTTTTTCGAGCAGTCTCAATCTCACTGGGCTCAAGGTTAAGCACGGGGGTTAATGCCATCATGCATGTGCTGATATCGATCAGCATGATGGAAAACAAAAATAAAGCTGTGTTTACGATCATCAGTGGATGTGTGAATATGCCTTGTATATCAAAGGTAAGCTTATTAAATGGCAACTGGATGCTGTGGTCAGTCATGCTTGATGTTAAAGCAGTGAGTGTAATAAATACAAAAAATGGCCCATAATGTTGATGTCGTCTGTCAAATATGATTAAAACAGCCAGGGCAACGGCGCTCAGCATACCCTCATGCAGGGTGAGGGCTTTGAAATTATGTACGCATGAATATAGCAGTAAGGCACTAAAACAACAGGCTGTGGTAGTACCTGGCTGGTAGATTAGGTAAGACCTCATCCAGTCTATCCATGATTTAAAATTAATGATGATAAAGCAAAAAGCACAGGTAAGAAACACCAATGAGTAATCACTGGCCTGGATAGGATGTGTGGTTGAGCTTTGATTGAGGTACAGCCAAGGAGCGATGCCAATACCAATAAGTAAAGGAACCTTCATCAGGTAGCAAATAATGCTTAGACTGCCTTGAATTAATAAAAGATCAGAAGTGGATAAGCCATGATTTGGAATCAATGCTTTGATGGCAAATACCGTGAAGAAGCTGCAGGAAAAAAGGTTGGCTCCTGCTATAATCGAAGATGGAAAATTAAACTTTTGCATACTTGATATAGTAAGGATTTTTTTCTGAAATACAAACAAGATATTTACTGGGTACATGGTCTTGGTGAGCAGCAATGCCCAATTGGATTTGAGGGCCGCTGCATTCACTATCAGATTGATCAAGATGGTTCTTGGGAAAAGTTATCTGATCAGATTCAAGAACAGTTGCTTAACTTGCCATTTAATAGCTCTTTGGTTGCCTATAGCTTAGGTGGATTGCTATTGCTTGATCAACTGATTAAAGTTCCAAAGTTACAGCAACATTTGGGGGATATTGAATGCCGTGGTGTGCCAATGAAAGGAAGTCATTTGGCAACATTTTCGCAGACATGGCTGGGGGGATTGATCAATTTTTGTTTAGGGGTGTCTGAAATAAGCCATGGATTCCCAGAGTTAATGAATTCACTGGGTGCCTTTTCAGCACCATGTATGAAATTGTGTGAATCAGTAGGGCTACTGAGCAATATTCATCGCATAAAATGGTATTGTGGGCTTGGTAGGGATGCTGAAAATTACCTATGTTTGGGTGATGGTGATGGCGCAGTTGACGGTTTTATGGCGCATCCAGAAATATGTTATATGAATCCATTAAGGCCTGAGTTGATAAAAAGCAGCAGATTTAATATTCAATTTGATGCTCAAGCAGACCATCAAATGATTCGGCATACTAAAAATGTAACCAATGTGTTAGATGGCTATCAAAGTTGGGCCTTCCCTTGTCAGAAAATCCATTCATTGAGATTTTCTAAGTCTTGGCTAAGTTTTAATTCTTCAGAAATGATGACAATTAAGGTTAATCAGGATTATTTTGAGGTGATTCATATACCAACCACCGTCATTAAAAGTGACTTACATCTTGGATTTAAACAAGGTGGCCAAATTCTGGTTCACCAATCTTTAATGCAAATGATCCCAGTGCGACCTACCATGGTGATATGGGCTTTTGATTGATTTTTTAGGTTGAGGCTTTTTTTCTTCACATCCAAAAGGAATTAGGATGCGCTTAAGCCAACATTTAATTGGGCTGTGGCTAGCTTAGCCTAGCTTTCTGGCATCCTCTTCACTGACTGGCTGGATTAAGGGGATTTTAGAGTGCTCAAGTTTATCCAGCATCTTAAGCATTTCTGTGTAGATTTCGTTCAGCGCTTTTGTGTGAAGATCTGAAATTACGATTCCTTGAATTCTTAGTTCAGCGTGTAGGGGCTTTAATTTAATTTCACTGATTTTGTGCACTGATTTTGCAAACTTTTTGATTTCATTGGCACTGAGTTGATCGGTATTGAGTGATTTTGCTTTGAATTCTCTGATAGCAATCAGGAGTAAAAGCGTTGTCTGGATGTTGAAGAATTTATAGATTGGGTCATCGCCAAAAGATAATTCGTACATAAGCCAGCTCACATCTTTATCTCGAGGGGCTAAAGAGTAGTAGTCGGCGATATAAATTAAATTCTCAACCATGGTGCAGTTAAAGATTGAGTTCGTTTCATCAATGGTGATTTTGAACTCAGTATTGGCAGTAACTTCCAAGCATATTTCGGTGATTAATTTTTTTAAAGCCTTTCTGCTTTCCATCATCCAGTTATATCGGTCATAGGCATTCCTGTGACAGGTGTTGAGGAAATCAATTAAAGCAGTTTGGGCTTTTTGTTGATAGGTATTTGCGATACTGTCGGCCTCTTCCGCATATTTCTGAATGAGCTGGGTTGTTATTTCTTGCTGGCTCTTTTCCATTTTTTTAATTTCTTCGTAGTTGATTTGAGTAAAATAATGATGGATGTTTCGATAAACGGCATCCAATGACCAGCGACATGATGCAGCACTGGTCAGTCCATTTGATTCTGCAATCACTTTCCAGGCTGTATAAAGGTCAAATGAAATGGGTTCCTGGTTGCTGTCGTTAAGCTCACCATTTTTTACTTTTTGTAAAATAATATGGTGCAGCTTAAGGGAGTAATTACTATGCAGGAGGTGTCCTACTAAGGTAGCTAGATTTTGGTTAAGTGAGCAGGACAAGAAATTATAGGAATTCAATTGCTGCATAATATTATTTATCCATATTATCATCTTAATTATAGCAGAATGAAAAATTTTAATGATGTTGTTGTAAGAAATGGTGGACATGATCAAGTTGGGGGAATTTGCTTTGGCAAAGTGAAATTGATTTAGGTCCATGGATGCGAACAGAGATATTTTGCATAAGAACTTTGGCGATTGAATGAGGAATCAGTGTGTGTGTGCGATAATTTATTACCCATTTTTGCTCCTTTTCTTCAATGGAGCAAATGCCAAATTGGTAGCACTGAATTTGCATTCGATGATTGGTTAGGAGTGTTTTGGTGCTGGAAGGAATCATGCCGCAACGATCTATGATTTGTCGCTCAATATCATCAATATGAGAGGGGTTTTCTGCTGAAGATAGAAGACGATAAAGCTTGATGCGCTCATTAAAATCTTGAAATAATTTTTTTTCAATTGCGCCTGGCTCATGGGTATTGATTTGGCATCTTTCAGATTTTCTCACATGGTTTTCTGAATGCAGCGCTTCATTGAGTAAGTCAATATAAGTTCCATAGCCAATATCTCGGATATGTCCGCTTTGTTTTTCTCCCAATATTTCTCCGATACCTCTTAGCTCCATGTCCTGAGTGGCCAATCGATAGCCATCACCAAGACTTTGGTTATTAACAATCGCCTGCAGTCTTTTTTGTGCCTCTGGGGTGATTTGTTCAAATTCATCAATCAGCAAATAAGCGTATGCAGCATGTGAAGAGCGACCAACGCGTCCTCGCAGTTGATGGAGCTGGGCTGTACCAAATAAATCTGCTCGCTCGATAATTAATGTATTGGCATTTGGGATATCGATACCAGATTCAATAATCGCTGTGCTTAGTAGAACATCATATTCACCTTGGGTGAATTTTTGCATGTGACGTTTAATTTGGTCACTGGGCATTTGGCCATGGATCATCCCAAACCTAAGTGTTGGCATTTGTTTTTCTAAAAATTTCAGTCTGCTCTCTAATGGCGCAATTCGATTCAGAACATAAAATACCTGGCCTTGTCGATGGGTTTCGCGCAATATGGCATTTTGTATAATCGCGGTTGAAAATGGGTGAAGCTCTGTATTTACTGCAAATCGTTTTGGCGGTGGTGTGGTCATTAATAGCAGTTTAAGCATACTGCCAAAGGCCATACCCAGTGATCTTGGTATCGGTGTTGCAGAGACATTCATGAAGTTTGCATTTGGGAACTTCTGCATGAAGTGATTTTTTTGCTTTACGCCAAAGTGATGCTCTTCGTCAATAATCACCAGGTCAATATGTTCACTGGTCAGTGCCTGATAAAGAAGTTTATGTGTGCCAATTAATATATCAAGTTGATGATTGTTAAATTGCTGAATCACGTTAGCGGTGCTGTTTGAGTTTTTTTCTCGACTGAGCACACCAATATGAATGGCCTGATCTTTAAATCGATGAGTGAATGTTTCAAAGTGCTGTTCTGCCAAGAGTGTGGTTGGGGCAAGTACTAGCACCTGTTTGTGTTGAGAGGCATAAATATAGCTACTGCGCATCATAATTTCAGTTTTTCCAAAGCCAACATCAGCACACAATAATCTACTAACGGGGTTGGGACTTTTAGCATCATCTATAATCGCCAGCGTTGCCTTCTCTTGGTCTGGCGTGGGCTTGAAGGGAAATGCTTCACAAAATTCATAAAAATCTTGGTGAACGGCAAGCGGGGTTCTTGTGACCTGCTGGTGTGTACTGTATGTTGCAATCAGTTGTGCTGCAACCAGCTCGATATTTTTTTTGGCCTTTTGTTTTCGTTTTTCCCAATTCTTGCTGCCAAGGGTGTCAAGCTTTATATCATCCTGATAGGTCAAATACGGCTTGAGGATATGAGCTTGTTGAATATTTACAAAAATATGTCCGCCATTGGCATAAAGAATTTTTAAAAAGTCGTCACTGGATGTATTGAGTTGGCATATGTCGATAAACTGTCCAAGTCCATGGTGGGGGTGGATACAGTAATCGCCTGGTTTTAGGAGATTAAGGTCATCCCAGCTATCCTCAGTAGGCTTTGATGTCTTGATTATTTTCTCATCAATTTCACTGCTAAACACAGACTCAGGAAGGATGGCAATTCCTTGAGTATGATTTATAAATCCTTTGCTGATATAACCATTATAAAAACATAGGGTTGAGTTGTGTTCCAAAGCTTCATGAAGAGAGTCCAGGGTCGGAATATCAGTCTGCTGGAGCGTGGCTTTTATTTTTTCCCGGCCACTTGGGATGCTTGAACAAATGATCGTTTTCTTTAATAAAATGCTGCTGTCAGTTGGGATAAGACAAAGACTGTTATTGTCAATTGAATAGTGGATGGTCTCTTTATTGGCAAAATCTGGCATGTGCAATGACCATAAATATTGGGGATCAAGTCTTTGCTTGGTATTTAATAGATATTGCTGGTGTATCAGTTTCGCCTCATGTGCAATCAGGCTCTCAAGGTCTGTGGGTAAAACTGTTCTCCAGTTGCTGTTGATGTAATCCCATATTGTCGCTGTTTGATCATGATAAACTGGAAGGAAGAACTCTGCCCCTGGGAATAAGTGGTTGTTTAATAGTGAGTCAGGTAGACTGGTAAGTCCCATTTTTTTGGCACGGGTCAGCAAGGTTTCTTTATTTTGTTCAAGGTAATCAAATTCTCGAAGGGGGAGTATTTCAATGCTGGGAATTTTTTTTATGCTTAACTGGGTTTGGGGATGAAAAGTGCGAATACTGTGTATTTGGTCATCGAATAAGTCCAGTCTAATCGGATACTTTGATCCTTGGGGAAAAACATCGATCACTGAGCCACGTATAGAAAATTCACCATATTGCTGAGTTTGGTCAGCTCGTTTGTACCCAATGCTTAACCAGGACTCAGATAATTGCTTTCGGTCAATAGGCTGTCCTTGCTCAAATGATGTTACGGATTGATGAATGAATGCCTTGGGCGGCAACTTTAGCATCATTGATTCAGGAGTAAGAATTAAAAGGTCAATTTGATGGTGAATGATACCACTGAGTGTTTTAAGTCTTTCAGAGGTAATGTCTGAGCAGGGGCTGTAATGATCATAAGGCAATAGCTCCCATGCGGGCAAGAATGCCATTTGAAAAGGATGAGAGGCCGGCAGAAAGGATTGGGTTTCTTGTAAAATGATGCGCGCTTGAGTGGCATTTCTCGCAATAAAAAGCATGGGTGCTTTCTTACTTATGTTTTGGCCAATGAAGTGACTGATGGCGCTGCCAGGAAGATGGAGAATTTTATTCATGAGGGCCCTCGATAATGGCTGAGCCAATTAGCTCATTTTCTAAGTAAAAAGCAATGTATTGACCCGGTGTGATGGCGCGTTGTGCAGTGTCAAATTTAACAGTCACTGATTGAGGGCCTATGCTGTGAATGGTGGCATTTTGAAGAGGCTGTCTGTGACGAATGCGCGCCTTAATTTTTAGTTTATTTACATCATGCTGATGAATGAGTCTGAGGTCTTTGGCTTTTAGAGTCATTTGATACAGCGCTGGGTGATTATCACCTTGGCAAACATAAAGGGTTTGATTTGAAGGATTCTTTTTGATCACAAACCATGGTTTGGTGTGCTCATTCTTTGCTGGAATTGTAAGCCCCTTTCTTTGCCCGATGGTGTAATGAATCAGTCCATGATGAGTGGCAATTTGCTGATTGGTATCAATATCAACGACAGGTCCTGGGGTGTCTAATAGATATTGCGTGATAAATTGGTTAAAGTTTCGCTCGCCAATAAAGCAAATCCCAGTTGAGTCCTTCTTATGGCTCACGGGAAGCTGAATGTGATCTGCGATTTGTCGCACTTCTGATTTTAATAAGTTTCCCAAAGGGAAGTGAGATTGTGCCAATTGGTTTTTTGATAAGCGGCATAAAAAATATGTTTGGTCCTTGTCTGGATCTTTAGCGGTCATTAAGTGTGTCCCATTTTGATCATGGATTAATCGTGCATAATGACCTGTGGCTAATGTGGCATTATATGTTTGTGTGATGTGCTTTAAAAATGCATCAAACTTAACATACTGGTTACACAATACATCAGGGTTGGGGGTTAAACCATGGCTTAGATCAAAAAGAAATTGCTCAAATACTTGCTGCATATAGTTTTTGCTAAAGTCAACCACTTCAAAAGGGATGCCAAGATGATCTGCGCAGGCTTTCGCGTCTTTCAAATCATCTTCAATAGGGCAGAGCTGGCTGCCTTGTTGGTGCCAATTTCTCATATAAATACCCAGCAGGTCATGCCCTTGTTTTTTTAATAAGTATGCGGTAGTTGCAGAGTCTACGCCACCTGAAAGACCTACGACTATTTTATTTGAATTCATTGACATGCCAGGACTGGATATTATATTTTACAAAGTATATCGCATTATTCATGTTCAATCTAGCTTCGAAAACGGAGAATACCTATGTCGCTGATTAAAACGCCCAAATTCGGCCAAGCTATTACTTATAAAAATGGTCAAATTCAAGTTCCTGACCGTCCCATTATCCCCTATATCGAAGGAGATGGTATCGGTATTGATATTACGCCAGTCATGAAAGCAGTCGTGGATGCAGCGGTTGAAAAGGCATATGCTGGAAAAAGGAAGATTGAGTGGCTTGAGATTTTTGCAGGAGAAAAAGCCAATCATTTGTATGGAAATGATACCTGGCTGCCTGAGGAAACTTTAGAGGCAGTTCGTGACTATCATGTTGCGATCAAGGGCCCATTGACAACACCGGTTGGTGGCGGTATTCGTTCATTGAATGTGGCTTTGCGACAAATTTTAGATCTATATGTTTGCCTACGTCCAGTGCGGTATTATGTGGGTACACCAGCCCCAGTTCGACACCCTGAGCTTGTTGATATGGTTATTTTTCGAGAAAACTCAGAAGATATATATGCGGGTATTGAATTTAAGGCACAAACAGATGAGGCTAAGGCACTGGTGAACTACCTTCAGGACGCACTGGATGTGACCAATATTCGATTCCCAAATACCTGTGGAGTTGGAATAAAGGTTGTTTCTGAAGAGGGGACAAAGCGATTGGTGCGCAAAGCCATCGAATATGCCATTGAGCATCGACGGGATAGTGTTACTTTGGTGCACAAAGGCAACATCATGAAGTTTACCGAGGGATCATTTAGGGATTGGGGATATGAGCTTGCCAAGGAGGAGTATGGTGCAAAAGATCTTGATGGTGGGCCATGGCAAGTGATTGAAAAAGACGGGCACCGAGTGGTCATTAAAGATGCGATTGCAGATGCTTTTTTACAGCAAATTCTGCTTCGGCCTAAGGATTATTCTGTTATTGCTACTTTAAACTTAAATGGTGATTATATTTCTGATGCACTGGCTGCTCAGGTGGGGGGAATAGGAATTGCCCCAGGTGCTAATCTTTCAGATCAGTATGCTGTTTTCGAGGCAACTCATGGAACTGCTCCAGGATATGCTGGGCTTGACAAGGTCAACCCATCTTCCTTGGTTCTTTCTGCAAAAATGATGCTGGATCATTTGGGCTGGATTGAGGCAGCTAATTTGATTGTTAAAGGTGTTTCAGGCGCTATTTCCAGTCAACAGGTAACATATGATTTTTCTCGAATGATGGAGGGGGTTGACCCACTCAGTTGCTCTGGGTTTGGCCAGGCAGTGATTAGCCATATGACAGTATAGTGTTTGGGATAGAGCCATTGGCAGACCGATGGCTTATTCTGCATTAATCGTCCGATTTAAACGCTAATTAATTGACTCATAAGTCGTTTTATAACTATATTGATGAGCAAAATTTCTTTCATGAAATTCCCTTTGTTTTTTACTATAAATAAAACATGGAGTAAAAAACAGGGGCCAAAAATGTTTAGTAAAAATCTAGAAGTCACTTTAAATGCCGCCTTTACTTACGCTAAAAAAAATAGACATGAGTTTGTGACTGTTGAGCATTTATTGTTTGCCCTTTTGGATAATTCGCATGCGCTTGAAATTTTGCTTTCATGCAATGTTAATTTGGAGCGTTTAAAAGCTGATCTTAAAGAATTTTTAGATAAAACACTGTTATCTTATGGAACTGGCTCATCGCATGAGATTCAACCAAATTTAGGATTTCAGCGTGTTTTACAAAGAGCCATTATGCAGGTTCAGGCAGAGGGTAAAAGTGAGGTCACTGGTGCTAATGTGCTTGCTGCATTATTTAATGAGCAAGATTCACAGGCAGTGACATTCTTGATGCGGGAGAAAGTATCACGGATTGATGTTTTAAATCATATTTCTTCAAATATTTCTAAAAATTATCCACAATCTGATCATGAGATTGATGAGCGATTTATTGGACCTGCAATTTCTGAGCCTCAATCAACAGATGGTGCTATAGAGAAGTTTACCATTTGTTTGAATGAAATGTGTCGTCAGGGCAAAATTGATCCAGTGGTTGGGCGAACATTTGAGATTTCAAGAATGATGGAGGTATTATCCTGTCGTCGCAAAAACAACCCTTTAATTGTGGGTGAATCAGGTGTTGGTAAAACTGCTCTTGCAGAAGGTTTGGCTTGGAAAGTTGTCAATCAAGAGGTGCCAAAACAGCTTGAGGGTTTTAATATTTATATGTTGGATCTTGGTATGCTTTTGGCAGGTACAAAATATAGGGGTGATTTTGAGAAGCGCTTTAAGTCATTGCTCAATGAAATACGAACTTTGAAAAAATCAGTTTTGTTTATTGATGAGATTCATACCATCATTGGGGCAGGTGCTGCCTCTGGAGGCGCATTGGATGCTGCAAATTTGATCAAGCCACTTTTATCAAGAAGTGAAATTAAGGTTATCGGTGCCACCACATTTGCTGAATATCGAAATATTTTTGAAAAAGATAAAGCGCTGTCTCGTCGATTCCAAAAAATTGACATTAAAGAGCCCAGTGCGGCTGAAGCAGTTGAAATCATTAAAGGTGTGAAGGGCCTTTATGAGCAGCATCATCGAATACTGCTTTCAGATGAGGTAATTAAAAGTGCAGTGGATCTTTCATGTAAATACCTCAGAGATCGATTTTTGCCTGATAAAGCATTTGATGTGATTGATGAGGCTGGTGCTTATGAAAATATGCGATCTGATAGAGATCCTGATCAGGTAATATCTTTAAATGAGTCTCATATTGAAGCATGCGTCGCTCGTCTTGCGCAAATTCCAACCCGACAAGTGAGTCGATCTGATCGTGAATTGCTCAGTAATTTGGACAGAAATCTTAAGACCATGGTCTTTGGTCAAGATGACGCAATTATGCAAGTATCACAAGCCATCAAGTTGTCACGAAGTGGCTTAATCACACAGCAAAAACCCATTGGTAGCTTTTTATTCACAGGGCCAACTGGGGTTGGTAAGACAGAGGTGGCTAAGCAATTGGCCAATTATTTAGGGGTTAAATTACTTCGTTTTGATATGTCAGAATATATGGAGCGCAATGGTGCATCACAGCTCGTTGGTGCTCCTCCTGGGTATGTTGGGTATGAGCAGGGCGGTTTATTGACTGAGGCTGTAATTAAAAATCCCTACAGCGTCTTGCTTCTTGATGAAATAGAAAAAGCCCATGAGGATATCTATAATTTGCTTCTTCAGGTCATGGACAGTGGTACATTAACGGATAATAATGGACGAGTTGCTGACTTTAGGCATGTGATTGTCATTATGACCTCAAACACAGGTGCTGATGCGTTTGAAGGAAAGCAGATGGGCTTTGTTGCCAATGGTAATCATGCCAAATCGAATGTGGCTCAGGCAGTTAATCTAAAATTCAAACCAGAGTTTAGAAATCGATTGGATGCTTGTGTTCAATTTAATGCGCTGTCAGAAGAAGTCACAGCGCAAGTAGTCGATAAATTTTTGTTGGAGTTGGAAGTTGCTCTTGAGGCCAAAAACGTGCAAATCACATTTACCCCAACTACCCGGAAATGGCTGCAAAAAAATGGCTATGATCCTAAGATGGGTGCAAGGCCAATGAGACGCTTAATTGATCAAAAAATAAAAGCGCCACTTGCGGACCATTTGCTGTTTGGCCAGCTGGTTAACGGTGGCGTGGTCAAAGTCAAGGTGGTAGAAGATCAGCTTGCGATGGATGTCCTTGAAAAATCACATACTAGTTAGGGTCTTGATGACGCTGTACGATTCTGCCCTTGGTTAGATCGTATGGCGTTAGCTCTACTGTTACTTTGTCACCGGTGATTGTTCTAATATTGAATTTTCTCATTTTCCCTGAAAGTCCGGCAAGAATAACATGACCGTTACTTAATTTAACCTTAAAAGTGGTGTTGGGTAGTGATTCGATAATGACGCCTTCTACCTCAATAGTTGACTTTTGATTCATTGATTTCCTAAAAATTAACTATTGGAATATTGCCCGAATTCAATAAGATAATCAAATGTTTCAAAAAGAAAAATTTCACATCCGGCTCATGCGCTGATTTTTTGCGTTAAATTTCTGCTTGAACTGTTTTATTTTCATCTTGTCTTGGTCAGATCATATGCTACACTAGCTGATCAATATCGGATTATAATCATGCTATTTCTTGAAGATTTCTTGCCAGCAGTTGCACGTATTACTAGCACGATCTATACCCTGTTTTTAGGATTTATTGCAGCTTATTACACCTCGATGGTGCTTGGTGTTCCTATCAGTATATTTTTTGTCTTCATTACGGTTGCCAATGAATTGATTGATATGCTTGTTCAGACCAGCCCAGCGGTAGAGGGGGGGTCAAAATTGCCCAAATGGATGAGGGAATTAAAACTTGAGCAGCATCCAGTTAAGAGCTTTATATCCGCGATGATACTGATATCTCTTGGAGTTTGGCAAGCAGGCATGCGTTTTTTCATGCTTTCAAGAAATTTTCTTAATCATCAAAAGCTAGCCTCGATGTCCTCAGTGGCTGTTTTTTATGGTGCTTTATTTATCGGCGGCTGTGCGGCGATATTCAATTGTGCTAACTTTATAATTAATTTTGGTAAGTTCTGGCGTCATGAAATTAAAGGAAATACTCCAAAGTCCAAAGAAGCCTCTGGGGCTCATGAACGTGAGGAAAATGGGTTTGAAAAAAGCCTGCGTGGCTGGCTAAATCAGAACACCTGGTTGTTTGATAAACTCGTTGGTACATCCATGTTGCTTGGTGCGGTTTTATATTTTATTACGGATTATACTAACTTTAGTCAACTATTGGCATTGGCTGCTGCATCATCAACTGGTGTAGGGCCATTAACCGGCATTATTTGGGTATTGCGTTACTCTGTCATGGGATTCCCTATTGGGGCAGTGATTCATGGCGCCTACGCTTATTTAAACCAAATGGTGCTTTGGGGATTTAATAATAAGAAGTTTTATGTGAATCATATGGATGGTGATAGTACTCAAGAAAAGTCGGATAAGTTGCCCTTAATTGGGTTCTTTCATATGGGCTCGGGGTCTCGAAGAGCTGTTTTATATACCCGTGAATTTATCTTATGCATGGTTGATATTTTAAATGCAGTGCTGATTGTACCAACTTTTGGGCTTGCCTTGGGTATTGTTTCATTAATGGCAACCATGTTTTGTCGATGGATTGTGTATTATTTTCAGTCAAGGCAAGAGGAAATTGATTCAACAGTCAAACCTATATCTATTCAAAGATTTATTGGAGATTTGCCAAGTCTTTTAAAAGGGCTTTATAAAGCAACACCTTCTAATGTACCTAATAACAATAATGCGCCGTTAGGATATGGGAAATCAGAAGTTTTCTTATTTCAATAGATCCACCACCTGTTTGGAATAATTTGACATCTTGGAAGAGTTGAGTGCTTTTATTTTCGACCATGTATCCCATGGCACCGAAGCTATCCATGGCTAATTCTGCAGCCTGCATCCCACATTGCGATGCATGCAGGTATAAAGTTGCAGCGTCTAGCTTGCTGATGGATGGTTGATTTAACGTGACCTCCATGAGGGCTTCAGAGGATGAAAGATGGGTGTGAACTGTAGCAATTTTTTCTCCAATCAGTTGCTTCTGGGCAAGGGGTTTGCCAAATTGTTTTCGAATGCTGCAGTGACTAATCATTTCGTTCAGAGCGCGTCTCATAATACCGATGGGGATAGCAGACAATGCAATACGCTCTTTATCCAGCGCAGTTTTTAGAATTCTGTGACCAGCCATGGGTAATATTGAGCTTGGATCAACAGCGTGCCTATTAAAAGTTAGACGGCCAGTGGGTGAGCTTTTCATGCCAAATTTCTCAAATGCTGGCCCTTTCATCTGAGGTGTTAGATCAACAATGAGCGCACTCATTTCATCACGGTGTTTGGCGTAAATGATGCTGATATTAGCAATAGGGCCATTGGTGATCCACATTTTATGGCCGCAAAGCAGGTAGTCGTCAGTTAAGTGAGTTTGCATGCTAAGAGCATCAGAGCCAGCATTGTCTTCACTAATACCGGTAGAGCCAATCAGTTGCCCAAGTGCAAGTTTGGGGAGGTAGTTTTGTTTTTGATCTTCACTACCCCAGGTTTGAATAAGATCAGCACACAGTTGACTATGAGCCAGTATGCTTAATGCTAGACTTGGACTGTGATAGCTAATTTCACTGAGCATATCAGTAAAGTTAGCCAGGCTAAGGCCGCTTCCGCCATAGCGCTCATGAATCATACAGCCAAGCAGGCCATCTTCACCCATTTTAAGCCAGTGGTTAGGACTGATTGTGTGCTGAGATTCAATTTCTTCTAATAAAGGAAGATTTTTGTTACACCAGTTTTTAAAGTGATGCTTAATTTCTTGTCGTGCTTCAATCATGATTTGCAAAATATGGCTCAGCGTTAGGTTATCTTTTGTTTTGATGATTGGCAATAGATTTTTTATGGTCCCTGAGGTACATTGAAGACATGAGAAAACATATGCGTCAATATTATCAGCTAAAGCCTTTGGTTGAGCCAAATTTTCAGCAGTGGGGTGAGGTGATTGCTCGAATTTTGGCAAATCGAGGCCTGTCTTTGTGCTCTGAGCTTTCAGCTGAGCTTAGGGACATACTGCCACTGCATCATTTCAAACATATCCGACCAGCAGCAGAGCTGATTGCTAATGCTGTTATGCAGCAAAAGCGAATTTGTATTTCTGGAGACTATGATGTTGATGGTGCAACCAGCTGTGTCATTATGGTGGATTTTTTGCGCAAAATTGGGGCTAATGTGACTTTTATCGTCCCCAATCGACGAATACATGGGTATGGCATTAGCTCAATGTTAATTGATGAAATGGGTGAAGTGGATTTGATTATCACCGTGGATAATGGCATTAATGCTGTTGAAGCCTGCGCATATGCAAAACAGAGGGGGGTGCAGATTGTCATTACTGACCATCATCTGCCTGGAGTGAAACTACCGGATGCTGATGTGATTGTGAACCCCTCGTATCCTGATGAGGTTTTTCCAGATCGATCGATTGCTGGTGTTGCTGTGGCCTGGTATGTTATGGCTGCGCTGCGTTCTGAACTTGAGCAGCGTAATTATTTTTTGCAAAAAGCTAAGCCCAATATGGCTGAATACTTGGATTTGGTTGCGCTGGGCACTGTGGCTGACTGTGTGGCTTTAAGTCAGCTCAATCGTGCTTTTGTGGTACAAGGCCTGCGGCGTATGAACACTAAGCCTAGAGTTGGTATTCAGGCATTATTAAATGTTGCCAAAAAAGAAGTGGGTTATGTCAATGCACAGGATCTTGGTTTTGCACTGGGTCCTCGCTTGAATGCAGCAGGGCGATTAACCGATATGCGTGCTGGAATTTTTTTGTTATTGGAGCAGGATGAGCAAAAGGCCTTTACTTTGGCGCAGAATTTGGATGAACTCAATCGATCTCGCAGGGACATTGAAAGACAAGCCTTGAATTCGATTGAGGAATTGGATGCCTCAGCCAAGGGCATTGTGGTTTATGATCCAACTTGGCATGAGGGTGTGATTGGTCTTATTGCATCAAGGGTGAAGGAGCGGATGCAGCTGCCGGTAATTGCATTAACTCAGGATGATCAGGGGTTTTTGAAGGGGTCTGCTCGATCAATTTGTGGTGTGCATATTCGGGATATTTTAGCCACCATGGATCAACAGCTCCCTGGCATGATCTTGAAATTTGGCGGGCATGCGATGGCTGCTGGGCTAAGCCTAAATCCTGATTGCTTGCATGAATTTAAAAGGATGTTTGCTCATCACACGGCTTTATCGATTGAGAATCAGGGTCTTCAGGGTGATCTTTATTATGATTTTGAATTGACAGAAAATAGTTTGACTCTTGATTTTGCCAAACAGCTCTCTGAGCTTACGCCATGGGGGATGGAAATGAAGGAGCCAGTTTTTAAAGGGGTTTTTAAGGTTGCTTCGGTCAGTCGTTATGAATCTGGTTTTTTGAAAATGAATCTTCAATTTAACAGACTTAGTTTGGCTGCGGTGGCTTTTGGTCTGGAAGAGTTAATCACAGAAGGGGATGTGCTTGAGTGTTATTATAGCATTCATGTGAATCGCTTTCGAGGCCAGGAGTCCTTGCAATTATTGGTCCGTGATGTAATGGTAGGTGAGTGTGCTTAGATCGTCTTTTGCCATTGCGCCAATGATGGGCTGGAGTGATTTGTTTTTTCGCTGCTGGATGCGATGTTTGTTTAATAATGTGGATGTTTATACAGAAATGGTCGCTGTTAATGCGATTTGTTATGGTGATGCTGGTCGATTGCTGCAAGAGGATGATCATCGGCATGTGGTGCTTCAAGTCGGTGGATCTGATCCTAAGCTGTGCAAACAGGCAGCGCATATTGCATTTGACCAGGGTTTTCGCCATATTGATTTAAATGTGGGGTGCCCATCCAGTCGCGTGCAAAAAGGCATGATTGGTGCTGTTTTAATGAAGTACCCCAGTGTTGTGGCTGATTGTGTTGAGGCGATGATGTCTGTGCACAGGGATTTAACCGTGAGTGTCAAGTCAAGAATCGGTGTTGATCATCAGGATGATGAGAGTTTTCTGGTCAGATTTTTAGATGAGGTGCTGGCCACAGGATGTAAGCATGTTACAATTCATGCGAGGAAGGCATGGTTAAGTGGCATGAGCCCCAAGGATAACCGCAATATCCCTTTGTTGAATTATCAAAGGGTTTATGACATGAAACGGCGTTATCCAGATGTCTTTATGCTCATTAATGGTGGATTTAATGATTTTCTGGAGGTGAAAGAGGCATTGAATCATGTGGATGGAGTGATGATTGGTCGGTTGGCAATAGAGCGTCAACGTGATTTGGTGGCCATCGCAAGGCAGCTTGGCTTTATGCAAGGAACAGTACGTGATTCATTGACCAGGTATCAGCAGTATTTGGCCGGGCATGCTTATAAAAATCAGTCATCATTAAAGCCCCTAATGGCGTTACTTCATGGCTTTAACGGAGCAAAATCTTTACGATCGCAAATGGCTGAGCTCATGCGGCAACAAGGCGGGGTTAGCCAATGGATTGATCGCTTGAAGGATGAGCTTCCAAGTTAAAGCTGCAGGGCAGTAATTCAGGCATTGTCAGCGTTTTGTAGTTGCCTTGCTGATTGGTTAGAATGATCAATGTGTTGGGTGTGGAAAATTCGTTGATTCTTTGGCGGCATGCACCACAGGGTGGGCAGAAGTCCAGCTTAGGCGCATGTACAAGCACATGTGTAATTTTCTGGTGTTTTTGGGAAATTGCATTGGCAATGGCTGATGCTTCTGCACACAAAGTCATGCTGTAACTGGCATTTTCAATATTGATGCCGGTGAACAAAGAGCCATCTTCCATTAGCAAGGATGCGGTTACGGGAAAATTTGAGTAGGGGGAGTAAGAATGAGGAAGCTGCCTCAAGGCAGCTATCCAGAGTTTTTGAAATACTGCAGTTGTCAATTGGTTAGAATAATTCATCGCCGAACTGGCTATATTTTTCTTTAAATGTCGCAGCAGCGCCTTGATTAGAAATGACACGTTTGCCTGTCCATGCGCTGTGGCATTTTGAGCATGATTCAGTAAGGACTTTATTTCCTTCAATATTTGGGGCATGAATGGAGAAATTATTGCCACATCCTGAGCAATTCAAAGTAATTGCTTTGACGTCTGGGTGTATATTAGTTTGCATACCATTGACCTTTTTCGTTGTTCGTATCATATCAAACAAGAATCTTAAAGAAAAGCATTAGTGTATGTTATAGCTGAATATTGTGTTAGTTTTTGCTAAAATTAAACCTGTTGAAAGGGACTTATTGTGAAGTTATTGCCAAATAATGTTCAAAGATTAATCGAGAAGGCTAATTTACATGAGCAGTGGGATATTTATTTTAATTTTTGTAAAGACAATCATTTTCGATTAAGGGATATTTGGGTCGGTTTTTTTCTGATTGCTGTTTTTGAAAAATGGATTACTTCGCAAGAAGTTGAAGACCACCTAGACAGTATGGCACTTGAACTATATTTGAATGTGCAGAATTTTGCAGCCAAAGTTAATGAAATTGATTTGAATTATGACTCATTGACTACTAAAATTAACGGACGTTCTTTATTGGCTCAAACTGTTGAGAATCCTGCAGCAGTCCTTATTTATTGCACGACATTATTTCGTCGATTGGTTTTAAAAGACCCCGAGGTATTTCAGATTGATTTTGCAAAAAAGATCAGGCATTTAATTGCGCCGTTATGTGGTAGCTTGAACCTGGGTTTTATTAAATGGCGTCTTGAAGATATGGCCTTTATGATCTTGGATCCAGATATTTATCAAGGGTTATTAAATGAAATGCAGGTCAAGCAATCAGATGCGGATCGATTGGTTCGCCATGTTTGTATTGTGCTTAAAAAATTGCTTGAATCGCATAGCATCAGTGTCATCGATGTCCGAGGGCGTGCTAAGCATTTTTATGGTGTTTATAAAAAGATGCTGCGAAAATCTGTGGGTCTTGAGGAAGTATATGATCAGGTTGCATTGAGGATATTATGTCATGACGTTGATACTTGCTACCGTATTTTTGATTTAATTAATCAATACTACAGGCAAATTCCTGAGGAATATAATGATTATATCTCTATGCCTAAGGAGAATGGTTATCAATCATTGCACATGGCCATATACTACGATTTTACCCCTGTTGAAATTCAAATTAAAACCGATCAGATGCATCAATTTAATGAATACGGTCCTGCAGCGCATTGGATGTACAAAGATCATCAAGCTTTTGGGGATAAATTAAAGCATGTGTTTGGCCAAAAGAGTTTCCAGGAGGTTTTAAAAGATCAGGTTTTTGTTTTAACGCCTGAGGGTGATGTTATTTCTTTGGTTAAGGGGGCATTGCCGCTTGATTTTGCATATGCCATTCATACAGAGATTGGCAATCGCTGTGTTGGTGCTTTGGTCAATGGTCGAATGAGTGCGTTGAATCAACCCTTACAGTCTGGAGCTACAGTACAGATTTTAACACGAAGAAACCAGCATCCCACAGCCGATTGGCTGCAGGATGATCACACCGTCAGTGTCAGTGCAAAGCGTCATATTCGAAGTTGGTTAAGAAAGCATCAAGAAGAGGACTTTATTTCAACCCCGGTATCTAAGGGGCCAGCAGTTAAAGCTGGTGAGCTGTCTAAGGTTAAATCCAAATCGCAAACCAGGCCTGCACAGAAAGTGATGATAGATCACCATTTGGGAAAATGCTGCATGCCCGGTCATGGTGATGAGATTTTAGGATATATTACCAGATCAAGAGGGATGACTGTTCATCGTTCAAGCTGTAAGCAAATCAAGGGGCTGGACAAACAAAGTCGCCATAGACTGCAATGCTTAACATGGGATTCTCTCGGCGGCCAGATCAATCGTTACCGAGCTGAATGCTTGATGGATTGTGGGCATGTGACTCGTAAAGAGGTGATTCATCGTTTAAAGAATATGATCGTTGCAGCTGATTGGTTTACTGATCAAGATAATTCAAATGTTGCAAAATTGCGCTGTGTATTGAACCTTGATGACAACCATGCCTATTCCAAAATTAAAGAAGATCTGCTATCAATTACAGGTGTGATTAGCTTTAATAAAATCGATTAGTATGAAAATTCGTCCAATTCTAGATGGCATTGATACAGTTGCAATGTCAATTGATCAAATATATACCCCACAAATGTTAGAAGGCCTGTGTGTTGATGATTTAAAGCATGCAAGAATTTTTCTAGTTGCCTATAGTGGCTCCAAAGATACATTTGTGGCGTATCGTCGTGATATTGAGCGTTTATTATTATGGCTTTGGTTTGTTCGACGATCCACGTTGAAGAAAATGACACGTGAGGATGTCAGTCAATTTATTTTATTTGCAACCACCCCACCCAAACAATGGATTTCTGAGCATGTGTATCATCGTTTCTTAAATGGACAGATAAGTCAGCCAAATCAGAACTGGCGTCCATTTGCTGCCAGAGGTGAGGCGCTGGCTGATTATAGATTATCCAATGCTTCTGTAAAGGCGTTAATGGCCAGTGTGAGTACATTCTTAACATTCTTGGTGCAAGAACAGTATTTGCTTCAAAATGTGATGCTGTTGGTGCGTCAGAAAAATCGATTTGTAACTCGAATGCAGGAATCAGTTGTAACACGCAAGTTGACCAATACCATGTGGCGATGTGTGATTGATACGGCCATGATGAACGCCAATGATGACTTTGAGGGTGAGAGGGCGCTGTTTATTTTAAGTGCATTTTATCTTTTGGGCCTTCGTATTTCTGAAATCTCTGTGACTGAGCGTAGAATGCCGATGATGGGTGATTTTCTGAAAGATGATCAAGGCTGTTATTGGTTTTCTGTTGTGGGTAAGGGTAATAAATACCGTGAGATTGCTGTGTGTGATGAAATGTTATCTGCTCTTTCACGTTATCGTCAGTTTATGGGAATGAGGGCTTTGCCCATGCGTCTTGAGCAAACTTTGCTTTTGCCAAAAGTCAAGGGCAGAGGTGGTTTGGGCAGTCGGCAAATTCGTTCAATTGTCATGCAGGCCTTTCAAGATGCTGTTGCTAAATTAAGAGAGAGAGGTGATAATGATAGCGCGGATGATTTGTCGGTTGCGACAGTACATTGGTTAAGGCATACGGCAATTTCACAGGATGTGCAAAACCGGCCTGCAGAGCATGTTCGTGATGATGCTGGGCATGAGAATATTACCGTAACTGACAGGTATATTAATGTCAGTCGTCAGCATCGGCATCAGTCAGCAAAATTTAAGCAGTTAATTCCTAGCGCGGAGAAGTAATGCAATATTATCAGATCATACAATCAGAAACCGGTCCTGTTATTCATTCACCACTTAAGGGTAAACCCATTTTAACCATTCCTCAGTTAAACAAAGGCACCGCTTTTACGATCGAAGAGCGCAAACAGCTGGGATTGCTAGGGAAACTACCTCCATGTGTAGAGACACTTGAGGCGCAGAAGAAGCGGGCTTATGTACAATACTGTGATTACTCCCAGCCAATGCATAAGAATATCTTTCTGAATGTTTTGCATAACACCAATGAGATTTTATTCTATGGCTTAGTTAAGCAGCATTTTAAAGAAATGATGCCCATTGTGTATACTCCTGTGGTGGGGGATAGTGTGATTGATTTTAACAAAGCATTCCGTCAAACCCGAGGTCTTTATGTTTGTTATGAGGACAGGGATTGTTTGGATGAGATTTTCAGGAATGCAACCAATACAGATGTGAAATTAATTGTGGTTACAGATGGCAGTGGTGTGCTTGGGATAGGGGATCAGGGTGTTGGTGGAATGGGGATTCCGATTGCAAAGCTTGTGCTTTACACCGCGATTGGTGGTGTCAGTCCATATAATACTTTGCCGGTTATGATTGATGTGGGCACGGATAATCCTGACTTATTAAAAGATCCTTTATATTTAGGATGGAGGCATCCTAGAATTGATGATGTAAAATATCGTGAGTTTATTGAAAAAATCATTGACTGTGTGATGCGTATTTATCCTGATGTTTTTGTGCATTGGGAGGATTTTTCTTCCAGGCATGCTTCAACGATTTTGAAACATTATCAAAATAAAATCTGTACATTTAACGATGATATTCAAGGGACGGGAGTGGTGACGTTAGCCGCTATTTGGTCTGCTTTGAAAAAGAAATCTCAGACCCTGGGTGAGCAGCGCTTTTTGATATTCGGAGCAGGCGCCGCAGGTTGTGGCATTGCGGATCATTTATATTTTTCGATGTTGCAGCTTGGCTATAACCCAAAGGAGGTGAGGGAGTGTTTTTGGTTGATTGATCGTCAAGGACTGCTGTTTGAAGATGATCCGATACTGCATGAGGCTCAAAGACGGTTTGCAAGACCATCCCATGAGCGTCCGGGTTATGATCGGTATGATTTAGAGACAGTTATTCGAAAAGTAAAGCCAACGGTCTTAATAGGCAGTTCAGCGGTAAAAGGTGCGTTCACTGAACAGATATTAAAAGAGCTTGCTGGCCTGGTGGATCGGCCATTGATCCTGCCATTGTCTAATCCAATTTCAAGAGCGGAGGCTACCCCGCAGCTGATTATGGAAGCTACGGACGGCAGTGCCTTTGTTGCAACAGGTTCACCTTTTCCCAGCTTTAATTTTGGTGATGAGCTTGTCATAACTGGTCAATGTAATAATGCCTATGCGTTTCCAGGCATTGGTTTGGGTGTGGTTGCGGTTAATGCTAGAAGAATCAGTGATCAGATGCTATTGGCCGCAAGTCGTGCGATTAGTCAATGTGTGGAGGAAAATATCTATTCAAAGTGGTTAATTACGCCAATTCCTGAAATGGCGGTTTTGGTCGCAAAGAGAGTTGCCTATGCGGTGGCTGAGGTTGCTATCGAGCAGGGGCTGGCTCAGGCAACAAACGAAAGTGTGGTTGATCGGGTTGACCGAGTTTACTGGGAGCCAAAGTATTACCCGATTATTTATCAGCCGTAAGGCCCTTTCTTTTTAGGCACATCACCTTTTCTTCATAGTTTTTGATTTTAATTTCAGGTTCATTGCTTTTTTGAAATGTAATGTCTGTGATTCTTGCCTGCTGTGAGTCTTTGTCGCTGAGTGTGATCGAGGTGGTTAGTTTTTGAGACAAGTTTACATTTACGCCTTGGAATGACAGGGATATGTTGCCTGAAAAGTGAGTTTCTTCATTTTGAGTTAAGTCGATAATTTGTCCTGACATGGCCAGTTTTAGTTGCTGGATCAGGGGTAGGTTGGTTTTTTCAAAATTTGTTTGGTATTGATTGAAGGCAGTTTCAGTAAAATACGGTTTGATTTTTTTAAAGTATTCTCCTGGATTCTCCTCATGATAACTTAAGATATTTTTCAGGGCCTCATGGACAAAAGCGCTGTTATTGGCAAATGTTATGGAGGAAAGGGTGAGGGTGAGCAAAAAAATAAAGGGCATCATGATCTCCAGTGGTGTTTTAAGATGATGCCCTGGTTTTTGTTGCTTGGCAACTTAATTTAGATTTCGTTGACTCTCATCAATCGCATTGAGGCCTTTGATGATCAGTAGCCCCTGGTACAGTGTGAAATCTTGCTTGGCCAGTTCTTTAAGTTGTAATTTGTTTTCAGGTTGGCTTGCTTGTTGTGCAGAGATATGGTGGGACAGGTTTTGTTCCCTTAAATATTTATCCAGACTAAAGCCATCCTTGTCTTTGACGGAAACAGTCAGCTCGGGGATTTCGATATCTGGAATTACACCGTTGGATTGAATGGAGATGCCTTTTGGTGAATAGTAAAGCGCGGTTGTGATCTTAATGGCTGATTGCTCATCGATGGGAAGAATGGTTTGAACTGAGCCTTTACCAAAGGATCGTGCCCCCACAATAATTGCTCTTTCGTGGTCCATAAGTGCTTGTGCAAAAATCTCTGATGCGGATGCTGAGCCTGAGTTAATAAGAACAACCAATGGTAAGTTGTTGGTTTGATCACCTGGCGTGGCATTTGCCTCAACTTGGCTGTAAGGGTGTCGGCCTTTTGTGAAAACAATTTTTTTGTTTTTACCAAGCGTGTTTGCATCAAGAAAAATGTCTGTGGTAGAGATGGCTGCATCCAAAAGACCGCCAGGATTATTTCGAAGATCGATAATCAGTCCACTGATACGATCTTTTTGCATAGATTTGATGGCTTTTATAACTTCTTGAGCGGTGGTTTCTCCGAAGGATGAGATTCGGATATAGCCAATATCATTATACATTTGGTGTTTAACACTGGCGTATTTGATTTGCTCTCTTTTTAAATTCATAATCAGTGGCTCTTGTGATTTGTCACGAATGACCACAAGTTCAACATCAGTACCTTGTTTACCTCGAATCATTTGAATGGCTTGCATGTAGGACAATTTGTCGATGCGCTGTCCATTGATGTGGCTGATTAGATCGTTGGGCTTTAAGCCGGCCTTCTTTGCGGGTGATTCGTCAAGGGGTGTTACCACTCGAAGTAAGCCATCCTCATAATTAACCTCAATACCAATGCCTGAGAACTCATTGGATGTATTGCTTTGTAATAACTTATAGGAGTCAGCATCTAAGTAATCTGAGTGGGGGTCCAGGTCTCTAAGCATGCCCTTAATAGCGCTGTCAACCAGTTTTGGGTAGGTGACGGGGTCAAGGTAGAATTGATTGATGTGCTCAATTACAGCGGCAAGTCGCATGGTGTCCTGCTGTGTATAAATGGGGGGTGTTTTTTCTTCGGCCCAAATTGGTGCTGAAACTAACATTGCAATAGCAGTCACTCTTAAATATCCATATAACATAAATGCCTCCTGTCCAGCATCCATTATAGCAGCATATTTAATAATGTGCAGCAGTTGCATTTATGCAAATTTGCATAAAATAAAATGCCAATCAGTATATTGTAATGGGTAATTTATTTTTTTCAGCACTAAAATTGACAAGGCTTATTCTTTAAAATATCATGGGTATGTTACTGGTGAATACCATGGTCAAATGGAGGACTGAATGATCACTTCTAGGTTTTCAAATCAATCAATGTTTGCTTTAATCCCTCGTTTAAGTGTTCTGATTGCAGCTTTGGTCTACTGTTCAGATGTTTTGCTTCGAGTGTCTCCTGGGGTATTGGCTGATCAGTTAATTTCCCATTATCAAATCAATCAAACCGCTTTTAGTAATCTCTCAGCTGCCTATTTTTATGTTTATGCTCCCATGCAGATGCCGGTTGGGATTTTGATGGATCGTTATGGGCCCAGGCATTTATTATTTGCCTCAGCGCTTTGCTGTGCCTTGGGTGCGGCTTTATTTACAGCAACGCATGTATACTTAGTGGCTTTTATTGCAAGGCTGCTTATCGGATTTGGGTCATCCTTTGCCTTTGTTGGCATCATGAAACTAGCAACCTTGACTCTCCCAGCCAAGCGATTTGCTTTGGTCTCAGGCTCCACAATGGCCTTGGGCATGATTGGTGGGCTAATCGGAGATCAAGTTTTGAAGCATTTTTTAATATCAGGTGCTTGGCAACAGTTTATGACTAATATTGCCTGTTTTATGGCGGTCATTGGTTTGATGATTTTTGCATCTGCTCCCAATTTGAATGAAAGAGTATCTGATCATGTCCAAAACAGACGGTCCATGAAGACAGTTTTTAAAGAAACTTGGTTGTTAATTAAAAATAAAGAGCTTATTCGAGCCGCTTTGATTGCTTGTTTGATGTATACCCCATTAACTTGGTTTGCCGAGTACCTGGGCAAGTCTTATTTAACACTCGCTTTAAACATCAAGTTTGAGCATGCAACTGACCTAAATGACCTCATATTTATTGGCTGGGCGATTGGGGGATTGACAGTAACCAGTTTATCTGATCGGATTCAATCAAGACGCGTTCCGATCATTACAGGCGCCTTGGTTTCATTTGGACTTTCCTTATTAATTCTTTATCAAACAGGCATCCCTTATACCGGGCTGTGTGTTTTAATGGTTATTTTTGGCATTGCCAATAGTGTTCAAGTTCTGGCGTTTCCTGTTGCAAAGGAACTGAGCAAAACTCATCTTCAAGCCACTGCGATGTGTTTTATTAATATGATTTGTATGTTATCTGGGAACTTACAAGTTGTGCTGGGTATGTTGCTTGACTATGTCCACTCTTTGACTTCGATGAGTGACAATCAGTCATTGTCATTGCTGGATTATCAAATTGTTTTTGGATTGTTACCGATGGCTTTGTTATTATCCGCTTTTGTGGCTTATCGGATGAAGGAAACATTTCCAGTTAATGATGACTAGGCCTTGGCTTTTAATTCTTATTATTCTTACAGGCTGTCAAACACATGAACCCCGTCACTTTGAGGATGCATGTCAATTTCTTTATCAAAACTCAGATTGGTATCGATACGCAAGGGATGCTGAATTAACCTGGGGAGTGTCTTCTGGCCTGATATTGTCGGTTATCTATCAAGAGTCAAGTTTTAAAGCCAAGGCAGCTCATGAACATAAATATTTCATGGGATTTATTCCCTGGGGCCGTGTATCTTCAGCCTATGGCTTTGCGCAAGCCAAAGATGAGGTTTGGCATGAATATTTGGCTGAAAGGGGTGGCTTTTTAACTGAAAGATCTCGGTTTAAAGATGCCTCTGATTTTGTAGGCTGGTATCTGAATCGAATATCAAAACAGCTGCATCTTAAAAAAACAGATGCTTATCATTTGTATCTGGCATACCATGAAGGCCCTGCTGGTTTTAAAAAGAAATCATTTAGATTTAAGCCTTGGCTTATGGCTGTGGCCCAAAAAGTTTCTTTGCGCTCTGTGCAGTATCAAAAACAGCTCGAGCAATGTCAATGGAAATTAAAGTTAAAAAGTTTATATCTATTTTAATTGATTATAAATGTTGCTGGTATGATTCAATAACAGTTCCCAAAATAATG